>Ga0187866_1000800_pt1 | contig 33807 bp, 40 predicted proteins | sample June2016WEW_11_1_3_FD_133013 | JGI IMG/M metagenome (GOLD analysis project Ga0187866, IMG submission 133013) | Peatland microbial communities from SPRUCE experiment site at the Marcell Experimental Forest, Minnesota, USA - June2016WEW_11_150 | ecosystem: Environmental > Terrestrial > Soil >...
ACCGCGCACGGCCACAGCCGGGGCGTCGGCGACACGGTGAAAGTATTGCACGACGCGTTTCCCGAACTGCCGCTCATCGCCGGCAACGTGACGAGCGCGGCGGGCGTCGAGTATCTGGCCGATTGCGGCGCGAACGCCGTCAAAGCCGGGCAAGGGGCGGGTTCGATTTGCACCACGCGCATCGTTGCAGGCGTGGGCATCCCGCAAATGACGGCGCTTTACGTCTGCGCGCGCGCGGCAGCGAGAAAGAAGGTCGCCATTCTCGCCGACGGTGGCATTGCGAAATCCGGTGACGTCGTGAAGGCGTTGACACTGGCGCAGGCGGTGATTTGCGGCGGAATTTTTGCCGGCTGCAACGAAGCACCCGGCGAAATCCTCGAAATCGACGGCAAACTTTACAAACAATACCGCGGCATGGGCAGTTTCGCGGCGATGAAAGCCGGCTCGGCAGCGCGCTACGGCCAGCCGACGAATCCCGCGCAAAAGGTCGCCGCCGAGGGCATCGAAGCGCTCAAGGAAGCGTGCGGCTCAGTGGACCGCGTGCTCGCCCAACTCATCGGTGTCATCCAGAGCGGCATGGGTTATCTGGGCGCGGCGAATCTCGAACAGCTCAGGCAAAAGGCGCGTTACATCCGGGTCAGCCCCGCCGGCATGCGCGAAGCGGCCCCGCACGACGTGGTGGAATTGAAAACGGGGAATTGAACCACTAATCCTCGCAATCTTCACTGATGAAATGAGAGTGGAACCGGATCGCCCGGCAAAGTCGCATCAGGATTTCGCTTTTGAAAGCACAGTAAGCAGTAATAGTTTACTGGTCTTTGGCTTTATTTGAGTCTTTGTCGTTCGCTTTTGCTTTTGGCGTTGTGGATAACTGTTTAAGCAAATCACCAATTAAATCCACTTTATCAATCTCTCCGACAGCAATCAGTACTTTTGTATCTTTGTGATAACTGATTTCCGGCGCATCGGTTAAACCGAGCATTTTCCAACCCGATTTGATGGCGGTGGTAATATCTTCGACTTTATAACCGGCATCAAGATAAGGCGACAATTGATAAAATCTACAGACTTTAGGTTCGATTTGGACAGGATCGCCATCGCAATATAAATACCAAATCGAATTATCATTTGGCACACCTTCAGTTCTAAAACCATAAGTGAACTCTCTCTCGTAATAAGTTATCGGATTTGAAAGTGTTTCTTGATGCGTTGAATCAGAAAATGCTCTCCACACGCGGCGTTCATGATGCATGGAATTTTTTTCTAGCACTCTAAACAATTGAACGACGGTTACATTTTTTACTGATACAGCAGGAAACTTCAAATCTTCATATCCATCGGAAATAATGGTGTTTAGTGGTTTGCCGGTTGCCTTTTCAATGGCTTTCACCAAATCCTTTGGCGCGCCGCCAGGAAAATCCAAATCAAATTTTGTCAGCGAGTTGGTCGCCCTCACCAGAATATAATCGCCCAAATCTTTTTCTGTAGGCGGCATTGAAGATGGGTAAGTCCCAGGCTGGGCAAATGCCAGATTGAATGACAGCATTGATCCGCACAAAAGCAGTAATAAATATTTTTTCATACTTTGTATTTCAGTTTCATCCAGACATACACATGTCACCGCCAAATCCTTCAAATATCAGCACGCGGCAGATTTGATTTTCGATCTCATGGTTTGTTGGACGCGGTTTCAGTGTTCAATACTCCCAAATCGCTTAAAAAAGCGAGCAGGAACTTGTAAACATCAGTCAGCCGATAATTTGTGGTATTACTGCGCTCGACCGTTTCAGGCTTCTGTCTACTGAATACCGACTACCTGCTAAAACACAATCGGCTCATTCAGCTTGCCGCATTGCACGCAACGCGAGCGGTCTACGTCCGGGTCGTCGGTATAAACGTAGCCGCACTTCTGGCAGCGGAAAATCCGGTCTTCGGTTTGCGTCGGCCTGAACCGGCGCCAGCGCATTTCGGAATAAATCCCCAGGCCACACAGCGCGCCGAGCAGCACGGTCACGTAAATGAAAATCAGCGCGGGAATGCTCATGACGGACCGGCGGGCGGGTTGGTCGCGGGGGGCGGCACGGTGCGCCAAGTGAAAATCATCTGGCCGATGGTCAGGCGCGTCGCCGGCGCGAAGCGCGCAGCACGGGCGAGTTCGAGCGCGCGCTGATCAGCGGCGTCAGAATGGCTGAGCGCTTCCAGGCTGTTGTCTGACGGCAATAGTGTGGCCGAAACCACATCGCCCGCTTCATCCACCAGCACCTGCACCTTGTCCGGCGCAATCACATCCGCATACGGCCACGATGGCAGTTCCATCGGGGTGAGCAACCGTCGCTGCGTCAAATCGCCCTCAACGCGCATCGTGGAATTTTGCGCGAGCGCCGGCCCGACGGGCGGCGATGGCGCGCTGAGTTTCACCGGCGGTTTCAATTGAAGCGCAAAGCTGGCGACTCGATTGCTTTGCATGAATTGGCTGAAGACTGCCATCAATTCATCGGCAGACAATGGCAGCCAGCGCGGCGGCTCCATCCAGCGGAACGACGGTTGCGTCACGACAGGCGGCTGTGACCATGCTGCCGTCACAAAATCTCCGGAACGCGGCAGCGCGAAAAGGGTCGGATCTTTGAGCGCCAGCAACTCATCCGAACTGTCGGCGAGTCTCAGCGTGGGGGCGTCGGCTGCGGCGCGCGAAACAACTTGTTTTCGGGCACCGAACACGAACAGCAGCAGGACGTGCACGGCGAAAACCAGCACGATGAGCGCCAGCCAGCGGTTAAGCGGCCAGCCTGCGCCTGACGGCTCTCGCTTCGGTGGAGCCTCCGGCGCAGCCTGGCTCGACCCGGCAAGCCCCAGCGCGGGTGAATCAGCGCGCGCACCGTTCATGGCTTTGCGGGGGCGTTGATGATCCGCGGCAGTGTGGCACCCAAGGCGTTTGGAATCCCGGCGTCGCGGGCGAGGAGCGTCAGCCGGACGAGCTGTTCATACGACACCGCCTTGTCGGCATAGATGAGGAGCGTGAGCGGTTCGCGGGATTTTTTCGCGGCGCCGCGCAAATCGTTTTTCAATTGCGTTTCGCTGACGATTTGATTGGCGAAATAAAACCGTCCGCTGGCGTCCACGGCAACAGCCACGGTGGGTTTGTCCGTACCAGGCAACCCGTCGGCCAACGGCGGCTCAATCCGCACTCCGGGCGTATAGACCAACCCTCCCAGCATCAGGAAAATCACCAGCAAAAAGAAAACGGCGGCAAACGGCGCCACGTCAAACGGGCTGCGCAGCAGGCGGACATTGCGCGGAAATTTCATGGGGCTTTGGCACCACTGCTTTCGGTCACGATGTTGACGATTTCGCCGGCGGCGCGTTCCATGTCGAGGACGATTTTGTTGATGCGGCTGACGAGATAATTGTATCCGGCATGGACGGGAATGGCGACGGCGACACCGGCAGCCGCGCAGATGAGCGCCCGCCAGACACCGTGGGAAAGCTGCCCAAAGTTCGCGTATAAACCGGCCTCCTGCATCTGGCTGAAAATCTCCATGAAACCCATGATGGTGCCCAGCAGGCCAAGCAGCGGTGTAATCTGGGCTATGGTGGCCAGCAGATTCAACTTTTCCTCCAAGAGCGGCACCTCGGCCAGGCCCGCTTCCTCGACGGCTTCGCGCACGCGGTCGCGCCCGTGATCACGGTTGAGGAGGGCGGTTTTAACCAGGCGCGCGACCGGGCTGGGCGTGGCATCGCAGATGGAAATGGCTTCGACGACGTTTTCACGTTTGAGCACGGTCCGGACGCCGTTGAGGAATTCGATGGAATTGATTTGCGAGCGGTGGCAATACAACACCCGCTCGATGAACACGACGATGGCGATGGCCCCGGCAAGCAGGATCAGCCAGATCACCGGGCCGCCATTGGCTAGCAGCGTAGGCATGAGGTTTTTATAGGCGTTTGCGCGCGAAGTTCAAAGATTTTTCTTGGCGTGGCCGCTTGCTTGGCGGTTAATTGCCACATGGAAAAATCAGAACAGCTCCGCGAACTGTTCCGGATGCAAAAGGCGCTCAACGAACGCATCGGCGTCAAAACTGAAGGCCTGAGCGAGGCAGAAGGAACGATTTTGCGTGTCACACTGGAGAGGAAGGTTGGATAATTCATGGCTGTTGCCGACGAAAAAGTTCTCGTTTTCCCTCGTTCGCTTTTCGAGCAGCTCGGCGCTTTTCAAGGTTTCAGCACTGACGTCGACCGCTATCTCTCAACGATCCTCGACCCGAGAAATAACAGCTTCTTGTCCCGTGCCGAGGCGGAAATCAACCCGAACTTTAAACAGATCATTCCCTACGTGGTGGTCACTAATGGGAAGAGCATTCTTCATTACGTTCGCGGCAAAAGGGCCGGCGAACAACGTTTGGTTGCGAAAAGTTCAATTGGAATCGGCGGCCACATCAATGACGAAGATCATACGCTTTTTGCACGGGACTTGCGGGCGTTTGAAGACGCTGTCAAGCGAGAGGTGTGCGAAGAGCTTACGATTCAAGGTCCATTCGACGCAAAACCCGTTGGTCTAATCAACGATGATTCTACCGAGGTCGGGCGGGTTCACTTTGGCATTGTGCATGTATTGTTCCGTACACCGGAACAGGTAAAGAAAAACGAACAAGTCATCACACAGGTTGAGTTTATTCCTGTTGAGCAACTTAAGGCCAGACGCGAACGGCTGGAATCTTGGTCGCAATTTTGCCTCGATAATCTCGGCGCATTGCTGAAATGAGTTGCGAATATGCGATGTGTGCAAAATGGCAACACCGCCAAGAAATTTCTCGGCAACCGCCCGCAGGCGGTTAACATGGTTGGCAAATGGCGCGTTCCATCAAAACCAAAACCCCCGCGAAAAAAGTTCCGCGACGCTGGCGCACGGAGGTCGAGCGCGTCCTTATCACGGAAGGCCAGATTGCGCGGCGCATCCGGCTGATGGCGCGCAAAATTGAGCGCGATTTTCGCGGACGCGAGATGGTGGTGGTTTCCGTGCTCAACGGCACGGTCATGTTCCTGGCCGACCTCATCCGCCATTTGTCATTGCCGTTGCGGCTCGATTTCATGGGTGTTTCCAGCTATGGCGCCGGCACGGAATCGGGCGACTTGGTTTTCACCAAGGAATTGCGGCTGGACGTGTGCGGACGCGATGTGCTGCTGGTGGATGACATTCTCGACACCGGCAAAACCATGAGCCGCGTACTGCCCAAAATCCAGGCGCTCAAACCGCGCCGGATAAAAATCTGTGTGCTGCTTGACAAACCAGGCCGCCGGACGGAAGACGTCGGGGCGGACTATGTGGGCTTCAAGATCCCCGATTTCTTCGTGGTCGGTTACGGTCTGGATTTCGCGGAACGGTATCGGAACCTGCCGTTCGTCGGCGTGCTGCATCCGCACATATATGAGCAAAGGTGCGAGCGGGTCAACCGGCCAAGCCTCAACCCTTGAAAGCCCATGAATGAATATCATTGGAAACCGAGAAAAGTGGTGATTGTGGGGACCGGCGCGGTGGGTTCCACCTTCGCTTACACGCTGGCCCAAAGCGGGTTGGCGGAGGAGATTGGCCTGCTGGACGCCAACCACGAACTGGCCATGGGACAGGTGCTCGATTTGGCCCACGGCCAGGCCTTCTTCCCCTCGGTCCAGATTCGTGAGGCGCAGAACACCGATTATGCCGATGCGCACCTGATTTTCATTACCGCCGGCTCCAAGCAACGGCCCGGTGAATCGCGGCTGGCGCTGCTCCAACGCAACGCCAAAATCATTCAGGACATCATGGACGAAATTGTGCGCCAAAATTCACCGGCGGTCGTGGTCGTGGTGAGCAATCCGGTGGACATCCTGACATATGTCGCCCAAAAGCGTTCCGGCTGGCCGCGCGGACGGGTCATCGGGTCCGGCACAGTGCTGGATAGCGCGCGGTTCCGGCATCTGCTCAGCCAGCATTGCGGAGTGGATGTGCACAACGTGCATGCCTACATCCTGGGCGAACACGGCGACAGCGAAGTGGCTGCCTGGTCCATGACCAACATGGCGGGCGTGCCCATCGAGCAATATTGCGCCCTTTGCGGGAAATGTGACGACTGGGAGGCATCCCGGCTTAAAATTGCCGAGGAGGTGAGGAATTCCGCCTATCACATCATTGATTACAAGGGCGCGACCTGGTTTGCTGTCGGCCTGGCTTTGACGCGAATCGCAGCGGCGATCTTGCGCAACCAAAACAGCGTGCTCACGGTTTCAGCAGTGTTGGAAGGAGAATACAATCTGCGCGGCGTGAGTCTGGGTGTTCCCTGCGTCCTTTCACAAAAGGGGGTTGAGCGCATCTTGCAGGTCAAGCTGCCGCCTGAAGAACAAAATGCGCTCGCAAGGTCCGCAGCCATACTGCAAGAAATGATTGCGCAGTTGCCCTTGCCCGGCTCATCATGAAGCCGGGACGACAAAAGGAAATAACATGCCACAAGACACCGAACCGAAAGCCAAAGGACTGCCCGGAGCGCAAGCAGCCAAGGCCGTTGAACTCGTCAGTTATCAGGACGGGGCCATCGTCAGCCGGGAACTCGTGAACAAGCCGACGGGCTCCGTGACGGTCTTCGCGTTTGACGAAGGGCAAAGCTTAAGCGAGCACACGGCGCCTTTCAACGTGCTGGTGCAGGTGCTGGAAGGCGAAGCGGTAATCACGATTTCCAGCAAACATTATCATTTGCAGCGTGGCGGGCTTATCCTCGTGCCGACCCATCAGCCGCATTCGCTCAAGGCCATCAAGCGGTTCAAAATGCTTCTGACGATGATTCGGTCGTAAGAGCTGATGCAGTTCGATTGAGAGGCAAGTGTCTCTCGCGCCCGGGCGACAATTGCGGGAATTCGGTTGCCGTCTTCGGCGGGCAGTTTCCGCCGTCAATTCGTTGACTTTTTGAACATGCTGCCGAGGCCTTTGGTGATTTTGTTCACGTCGCCGCCCGCGGTTTTTCCCGCACCTGTGCCGAGATTTCCCACGCCCCGGCTGATGTCGGTGGCGGCATTGGCGACGACTTTGACGGTGGCGGTAGTGAGGGCGTCAAGCACCCGCCGGGTCAAATCAGCGGCCGTGATGCCGTCGGTACCCGTGCCCATGTTGGTGAGGCGAATTTCCGGCAGCGGCAACGTCATTTCCTTGCCGCCCATGCCGGTGAGGCTGACGTGAACCCTCGCACCGGTAATCAGAAAATCATCCACTTCGAGCTTCTGGCCGGGTTGGTTGGCGACCTTGGCGGTCTGATTGGTTGAGGGCTTCTGGCTTGACGCAACCGCGGCATTCACGTTGTCGCGGATTTTGGTGAGATTATTTCCACTGAACGGATTTCCTTCAAATGTGATTTCCGGTGACCGGACTTCGATGGAACGCACGACAATTTTGTCCGAGAGAACGGAGAACGGGTTTACGCCGACGGCGACCTTGCTGACGCTGATGGCTTGCGGAGTTTTGTACCCTTCGGGATTGCCGACCACCAGGCCCTCGATTTTGGCTGAACCGGTCAGAATGGACAAACTCACCGTGTCCACTTTGATGGGAACCTGGGTAATTTTCGGGCCGACCGTTTCCATACCCGCCTTGACGATTTTGCCGAGGAACGGGCCCGCTGCAATTACCGCCACGACGATAAGGACAACGAAAACAATGACAAGGCCCCAGAGGATTTTCTTGATTATTCTCATAACCGGGAAAACTAACATTCCGCCGGCGACTTTGGCGAGCAAATTTCCGGCACAAAATCAAATCAACCCGCCGCGACCAGCGCCCGGATGGTCTCGATGAATTCATTGACGGGATACGGCTTGACCAGGAACCGATCGGGTTTCTGTGGCAGCTCCTCGTAGATGGCCTCGTCCACGGTGCCGCTGAGCAGGACCATTTTTTGCCGGGGATTGATGCGTTTGCATTCGCGCACCAATTCCAAACCGTTCATCGCGCCCATGGCGTAATCCGTCACAATGACCGCCGGCTTGGCGTCGGGAAATTCCTTCAATGCCACCCGCGGATCAGTGAACGTCCGCACGTTGAAACCCAGCGGCTGCAGGATGGCCACCGCCAAATCAAGCAGCATTTGCTCGTCGTCCACCACGAAGATGGTGACGGCCCCCCTCGCGCCATTGCTGGATTTGGACTGGCTCATTAAATAAGGTAAACATCAGGAAAACACTGATTGGCCACTGCTGGCAAGCACGTTTGAACAAAAATTATTCACATCCACCCGGAAAATTCCCGTTGCATCCGGCCAATCCACGCCGTAAGTTCACGCCCAGGCAATGAAGTCATCCCCACGAAACCGGGATTTGCGGTTATGAAAACGGGGTCAACCCAAAAGAAAACGGCCAAACCCGCCGCGAAACCGCGCCGCGCGGCCAAATCCGAATCCACAACCACCGCCCGCCGCGCCCCCAACCGCCGCAAAAAAATCGAAGTGCCGCCCATTTTGCTCGAAGGCGACCAGCCCTCGCCGCCGCCCGCCAGCGGCCCCGGCCAGAAATATGCGCTCGGTCCCGTGCCCCCCGCGCAACAATTTGAAACGGCGGAAACCGAATTGCCCGAGGCCTACGGCACGAAAAAACTCTTTTTGACTGCGCGCGACCCGCACTGGCTCTATGCGCACTGGGACTTGACGCGCGAGCAGCAGTTGAAGCTTAACGCGAAGTCGTCGGACGGCCATCTGGTTCTCCGCGTTTACGCCAAGAAAATTGAAGGCCCTCCGCTTTACGAAATCCACGTTCACCCTGAATCGCGCCACTGGTTCGCGCATGTCGAGCGCGCCGGCGACTCCTACGCCGCCGAACTTGGCTACTATTCGCCGGCGGGCCGTTGGATGCGCGTCGCCGCTTCCGGCGCCACCGTCACGCCGCCGGACGCGGCTTCGGCGGAAACCGGCGCCGAATTCGCCACCATTCCGCTCGAATTTCCGTTTCCCAAACTGTTGCAAATCGTCAAGCAGGCCGTGCGTGAAAATCTCCCGCTGGCACAGGCAATTGAAGAACTCCGCCGGCACGGCCATCCCGATTTGCCGCGTGCGTTCTCCGCGCCGACTCCGGCCTGGACGCCGCAACAGGAACAGGCGCTGGCCAAAATCATCAGCCTTGACGGCGTGCGCCGCGTCTGGATGGGCTCGTTGGAAATCACCGAACTCATCCGCCGCAAACTCGCGCGCGAAATTTCCTCGCTCGGCGTCTCCAGCCTTTCGAGTCCGTTCGGCGGCGCGGAACAGCCGAAGGGATTCTGGTTCAACATCAATGCGGAATTGATCATTTACGGCGCCACCGAGCCGACGGCCAAAGTCACGCTCGCCAGCCGCGAAATCAAATTGCGGCCCGACGGCTCGTTCAGTTTTCGTTTCGCGTTGCCGGACGGCAAATACGAACTGCCCGCCGTGGCCGTTTCCGCCGACGGCTCGGAGGCGCGCACGGCGGACTTGAAATTCAGCCGGGCTACCAAATATCACGGCAACGTCGGCACCCACCCGCAGGATCCGGCGTTGAAACCACCGTCACCGAAAAATATTTGAATCGCATGGATGCGCCACAACGAGGAGCCTTGATGCTGGTCCGCTTCGTCGCTGTGGCGGTCATCGGCCTGAGCCTGCTCGAGGTGGGTTTGTATGTGGCCGGAAATCTTGCTCGCCACCTCGCCATCGGGAAAGTGCACTGCGCGTTGCTGACCATTCCATCGGTGATTGGGATTGTCATACTGGCCAGGTCCAAGGCTGTCGCGGAATGGCTTTCCGACAAGCTCGAAGAATAATTTTACAGGGTCATGCAAGGATATTTATCCCTCGTTTTACACGCGCACCTGCCGTTCGTGCGCCATCCGGAACACGAAAAATTCCTGGAAGAAAGCTGGCTGTTTGAGGCCGTCACCGAAACCTATATCCCGCTGCTCCAAATCATGGAAGGCTGGCGGCGGGACGGTATGGTGGCGCCCCTGACACTGTCGCTCTCGCCGCCGTTGTGCGCGATGCTGCGCGACGCGCTGTTGCGCAACCGCTACGAACGGCATCTGAACGGCCTCATCGAGCTCGCCGAAAAGGAAATCCACCGCACGCACTGGGACCGCGCCTTCCGTGAACTGGCGTGGATGTATCACCGGCGGTTCACCTCGGTTCGCGACACGTGGCATTTTTACCGGCGCGACCTCGTCGGCGCGTTCCGCCAGTTTCAGGACGAAGGCCGGCTGGAAATCATCACCACTGCCGCGACACATGCGCTGCTGCCATTGCTGGCGAACCATCCGCCGTCCCTCCGCGCGCAGATTTTAACGGCGCGCGACCACTATCGCAGTTGTTTCGGCCGCGACCCGCGCGGCATCTGGCTGCCGGAATGTGCTTACGTGGAAAGCGTCGAAAAATTCTTGCAGGAGGCGAACATCCGCTGGTTCATTCTCGACTCGCACGGCGTGCTTTACGCCCGGCCGCGCCCGCGGTACGGCACGTTCGCGCCGGTTTTCACGCCCAACGGCCTCGCCGCCTTTGGCCGCGACTTCGAGTCCTCGCGGCAGGTCTGGAGCCGGCACGAAGGTTATCCGGGCGATGCGCGCTACCGCGATTTCTACCGCGACGTTGGCTTCGACCTCGATTTCGATTACGTGAAACCGCACCTGCCGTCGCCGGAAACGCGCGGCTTCACCGGCATCAAGTATTACCGCATCACCGGCGGCGCGGCGAACAAGGAAATCTACCGGCGCGACCTGGCGTTGCAGGCAGCGGCGGAGCACGCCGGACATTTTTTGGGCCAACGCATCGCCCAGGCGGAAAAAGTCGCCGCCATCCTCGGCCGCCCGCCGCTCGTGGTCGCGCCGTATGACGCGGAATTGTTCGGGCATTGGTGGTATGAAGGGCCGGAATTTCTCGATTATTTTGCACGCAAAGCTTTCTACGATCAGAACGTGGTCGCGCTCGTGACGCCGAGCGAATACCTGGAACGGCATCCGACAAATCAAATCGTTACGCCCAGCGCGTCAAGCTGGGGCGAGGAAGGCTACTACCGCGCGTGGCTGAACGAGAAGAACGAATGGATCTATCCGCACCTGCAAGTCGCGCAGGAACGGATGACCAAACTGGCGCGGCGATATAAAAAACCCGGCGCCCTGCCGGCACGCGCGTTGCGGCAGACTGCGCGCGAATTGCTGCTCGCGCAGGCCAGCGACTGGCCGTTCATTTTGCGCACGGGCACCAGTCCCGATTACGCGCGCCGCCGTGTAAAAGACCACCTGCTCCGGTTCCTCACCCTTTACAAACAACTTGCCGCCGCGCAGGTGGATGAACCGTGGCTGCGCGAAATCGAATCGCGCGACAACATCTTTCCCGATGTGGACTGGACCTGCTGGAAATAGAATTTGCCGCTTGACCGTGGCGACGTCCCGCCTGTCTTGCTTAAGCGAAGTCGGAGCAGAGCGTCAGCAAACCTCGGGAAATCAAAGTCCGGTCCGCCGGGCGCCTCTGCCCCGATACGCCGTCAAAAAATAAACCAGCACCATTGCTGCGGTTGCGGCCAATCCGGCCCAAAACAGCGGCCAGCGTGCGCCGGTCGGACGCGCGCACGCAGCAAACCACCAGCCGGTACCAAGGTAGCCGATGAGATTGCCCACTCCACCGTTCATCAAGGTCAGCAACGCCTGTGCCCGCGCCCGCCACGCCGCGTCCACGCGCTGGTCGAGGTAAATTTGAGCGGTGACGAAGACGAGGGCGAACGACGCACCGTGCATGGCCACACCCGCAAGCAACCAGGTTTTGCCATTAACCGCGCTCAATACGAACCGCAGGACGCCGAAGCCCAGGCCGCAGGCGAAAATCCATTTCAACCGCCACTTGAGCAGCAGCCAGCCCATGCTGAAAATGGCGATGACCTCCGAGATTTGCGCGGTGCTCATCCACGCGCTCGCGTGTGCGAGGCCGAGGTCACGCAGGTTGGCCGGCGCATACGGATAAAACGCCGCCAGCGGGATGCTCAACAGCGTCGTGGTGATGAAAACGACGCGATGGTCCCGGTTTTTCAGCAGCGTGAGCGCATCCAAACCGAGCCGTTCGTGCCAGGTAAGGTGCTCGGCGGATGGGGGGACCTCCAACGCGGGCAGAAAAAACGTGAAGACCGCCAGCACCAGCCAGATTGCCGCGCTGGCGTAGCCGGCCAGCGACGACGTGTCCGCATTCAACACGCTGGCCAGCACGCAGCCCGCCATCCAGCCGAACGTCATCATGACGCGCATGGGGGCAAATTCCTTTGAATCCGCCAACCGCGCGAAGACGATGGTGGACGAGATGCTCGTCATCGGCGCGCTGGCCAGGGAAAGAAGCTGGATCAACCCGAGGACCAGCCAGCGGTTGCCATGGAGTTTGATGGCCGTGCTGGCGAGCGACAGCATCACAGCGGTAGCCAGCGCAAGCCAGCGCAGCAAGCGCGCCGGCGGCACGTGCCGATCGGCCATCGCGCCGAAAATCAGCGGCGAGACGAACGCCGCGAGCGCGCCGGTGGCAAAGGCAAACGGCTTGATGGCGTGCAGCCCGTGCGCGTCAAGCACATTGCCGAGCGGCACGAACCAAACACTCATCGCCGCGCCCTGGATGAAAAAAAGAATCGTCAGTTCGGCGTATTCGGCTTTGCGAAGGGTTTTCAGCACGCGCAGAGAAAATAGATTACCCGTGGAGATTTCAACTAAAACAATGCGATTTGACGAACGGTAACCCGCGTTAAAAGGCGCGGCTTGCAAATTCAATCAAAGAAGCGCATTGTTTGAATAGCTGAATGAAAACGACCGCGAACCAAACTAAACGCACCACATTGAGCGACTACATTGTGACCGACCGGGAAATTCTGGGTGGCGAACCGGTGTTTCGCGGTACGCGCGTTCCGGTGGCGTCGTTGTTCGAGCACCTGGAAAGCGACTGCTCATTGGATGAATTTCTGGAAAACTTCCCGACCGTGACCCGCGAGGCGGCGGTGGCCGTGCTCATGGGCGCGCAGAAACTGACGCTCGAAAAGGCGCGACGGTGAAAGTGCTCGTGGACGAGTGCGTGCCGTTGAAACTGATGCGTCTGCTCAGTGGCCACACGTTCGCCACCGCGCAGCAAAAAGGTTGGGGCGGTTTCAAAAACGGAAAACTCCTCACGCTGGCTGAACCGGAATTTGATCTGTTCCTCACCAGCGACCGCAACTTGCAGTATCAGCAAAACCTCAGAGGCCGGAAGATTGCCGTTCTGCTCTTGTCCACAAACCACTGGCCGACTTTGAAAAAGCAAGTGCCGCTGGTGCAAACCGCGCTGGACAAGATCCGGCCAAACGAATTTGTGCGGCTGGAGATTTCGAAAGGCTAATCATCGGAAACTAATCCCAATCCCAATGGAGCAAATTATCAAAACATTTTGTGTTTGGTCTGATTTATTGGGGTTTAGCAAGCCGTTTGCCGAAGGAAGCTGGTCATTCGAAAATAATCATTGCCGTCAAAATATTGTCAGGTTATCGAAAATTTGGCAGGTAGCTCATTCTGCCAGCTCTCCTCTCGATGAAGTTGCTTTGTTCTTAAATGACGGAATTGCTAGGGTTCATGATTTCGAACCGGAAATGGAGACACCGAGAGACTTGCTTTTTTGGGTTGATCAAATGTTGCGTTATCACGGAACGATAAGCTCACTTGATCGGCAGAATAGCTTTCCGGGTGTGCGAACAGTCCTCTGTTTTGGTGAGCGGGCCAAAATGGGAAGTTCTCTTATTCCAGCATCGGATTACGTTGCTGGATCATCAGAATTTCAAGAGAGACTCAAGCAGAAAATCTGTGTGTATTCTCCTTCAGAGTTTCAACTGAATCTCGCCTTTTCGAAGGCTTACTTCATAGAACGGCTGGGGTCTAGAATCGGTTTGGAAAAAAGTTCTGCATTTTATATTGAGGAAGCTGCAGTCAACGTTATATCAGATTTTTTGCACAATCGTTGTTTCAGCGAGTGGGTTGGTAGAGATGTAAGTCCGGACGGAATACCTAGTCAGATTGCGCCCGTTCAGTCTCGATATGCTGTCACAGCTGTAGGTTCCGATGACAATCTTGAAATACAAATCATGCGAAACACCGGGCAAGGAGCACACCTTTATTATGCCTTTCGATATGAAAAAAAACCTATCGAAGTTGATGAAAACGGCCTCAAAACTCGCATTCACAAAATTGTTGGTGGAGAAATACCACTAGAGTTTGTTAGCCCGTGGTCGAATGTTAAAATAGACCAAGAAGCGCGAGCGGAATTAATAAAAAATGTGCCACTAAAATCTTGAGTTAGCCTGTTTCATCCGTTCAACATTTCCACCACCCGCTGAATTTTCAGCGCCTTGCCGCTGGCGTCGTCAATTTCAATCACTGCGCCGTGAAGCAGCACATGGTTTTTTGCAAATTCAAACCGCTGCGGCATGCCGGTGAGAAAATTGTTTACGCAAATAGCCCCCGGATTTTGGCGCGGATTTCATTGAGCTTTTCAGATTTCACCTTGCCCGCCGCGTAAAGAATCAACGATTGCTCCACGGTAAAAAGCCGGTTTGGCCGGATGAAGCTGTCTCTGACGAGGCGACCGCGCTCAAAATCCGCAGCGGTCAGAGGAACGGAATAGCCGTCGGAACGTGCCTGGCTGGTAATCTGGCAGAGAATCAAATCGTCGCCTCTTAGGTCGGCCACGACGAGGGCGGGCCGGCGTTTGCCGCTTTGCAAATTTGTTTGCGGGAAGGGGAAAACAACTACTTCACCGACTACAGGCTTGCCCATGCGGCATCCTCCTCCGGTGTGCTCCAGTCCTTTGCGAGCGCGGATTCACTCAACAGTAGTCCATTGAAAGACTCATCCGCCTTCTTGCTTCGCAGAAAGCGCGCAAAGTCATACACCTCGCGCTGTAATGTTTCCGGCATGGCGGAGATTTCTTTTTCTATGAGTTCTCGCGTGCTCATAGCTTGTTTATACAACATCCCGCACCGGCTGGCAATCCTGTGCGAAACTCAGGAAATTGCCTCCGCCACGCACTGAATTTTCAGCGCCCTGCCGCTCGGGTCATCCATTTTATGCGAACAAGCCCCGAACCTCGGCACGAACTTCATCGAGCCTCGCAGATTTTGCCCTGGCCGCCGCGTAAAGAATCACCGACTGCTCGATGGTGAACAGGCGGTTGGCCTGGATGAAACTGTCCACCGTCAACCGCTCGCCTGAATTGACTTGGATTGCTCCAGCGGTTAGTCTCCGGCCTTCAATGTTGGAGACGATTGAGAAGCTGCTGGTACTACAGGATCGTGACCAAAAAATTCGTCGCGTACAGGGCGAACTTGCCCACCTCGCCCCCGAACGCGAAGGGCTGCGCGCCAAGGCCGCCGCCACCCAAACCCAGCTCGAATCCCTCAAGACGCGCGCCAAACAAATCGAGTCCGATCGCAAACGCCTCGAACTCGACGTCGTGTCGAAAAAGCAGCAGATCGAGCGCTACGCCAACCAGCAGCTGCAGACACGCAAGAACGAGGAATACCGCGCGCTGGCCCATGAAATTGACACGTGCAAAGCCGACATCACGAAAATCGAGGACCAGGAAATCGCCTTGATGGAGCAGGCCGAGCAGGTGCAAAAGGAATTCAGCCGCATTTCCCGCGAGGCCGACGAAACGAAAAAATCGGTGGAGGGCCAAGTCGCGCAATTGAACCAGCGCGAGGAAAATTTAAAGAAGGAGCTGGCCGAATTGCAGCAGGGCCGGGCGGAATTGGCGGCGGCGGTGGAGGAAACCGCGCGGGCACGCTACGAACGGCTGATCAAAAGCAAGGGCGAGAACGTCATCGTGGGTGTGCATCACGGCGTGTGCGGCGGCTGCCACATGAAATTGCCGCCGCAAATTCTGGTCTTCTGCATGGCTGAGCAGGAAATCATCAACTGCACGAACTGCGGGCGGATTCTTTATTACACGCGCGACATGGCACTGGCGGGAACGGAGGAGTAATCCGGGCAAGTGTGGCTGGCGGCTGCTCGCAAAACAAGGATTTCCCCCAAAAAAAAGAACTAGGCGCCGTTGTCGCCGATGGCTTCCACGGGGCAGCCTTCCTTGGCTTCCTTGCAGCGCGCCTCTTCTTCGGGCGAGGCCGGTTGTTTATAGACCATCGAATAGCCGCCGTCGTCGTTGCGTTTGAAATTGTCCGGCGCCGTCTCGCGGCACAGGTCACAGTCAATGCACTGGTTGTCCACGTAATATTTTCCGGGGACGTTTTCGGGATAACGATTTGCAACGTCTGCCATAAATGTATGCGGGCAATATGGATGCCGTTCCGGGCGATGGCAAGCGCGATTTGTCGTTTCCGGCTCCCGTGGGCGCAAAACCAGACATCCAGCCAAGGAACGCCGGCTTCAGCCGGCAGAGGCTCCCTCTCCGCCGTACTGCCGTGTGAACGCGGCGTTCCTTCCCGAGGTCTTTGTCCGGGTTGGCGGCGATGTAAAGTCGCGCCCGATCCCCGCCCGTCAATTAAAAGCTTTTAATTGATGTTAGTAGGATTATTTTTGCAGCCATGCAAGCGGGGAGCATCCGGAGGACAAAAATCATTGCCACGCTGGGGCCGGCCACCGATTCGGCGGAGATGATTGCGCGGCTCGTGGACGCGGGCGTCAATCTGTTCCGCCTGAACATGTCGCACGCGCCGCATGATTGGGTGCGCCGCGTTTTCCGGGACATCCGCGCCGCCGCCGCCGCGCGCCGGCAGTTCATCGGCGTCATGCTGGACACGCAAGGCCCAGCCATTCGCACCGGCGACATCGGTTCACCGCTCGATTTGCAGCCCGGCCAGAAATTCACCCTCACCGTCCGTGGCGCGCAGAGCGAAGAGGAATGTTCCGTGGACGTGAATTACGCGAATTTCGTCAACGACATCAGCGCTGGCGACGTGGTGCTCATAGACAACGGCGCAATCCAGATGAAGGTGCTCGCCAAGGACGGTAACCGGGTCGAGTGCGAAGTCCTGACCGAAGGCACGCTCGGCAGCCGCCGCCACATCAACCTGCCTGGCGTCAAGGTCAGCCTGCCCGCGCTCACCGCCAAGGACATCCAGGACGTGAAACTTGGTCTCGAACTGGGCGTGGATTTCATTGCGCTGTCGTTCGTCCGCGAAGCCCGCGACCTGTTGCAACTGCGTGAGCTTTTTGAAAAAGACAAACCGCCGCCATTTGTCATCGCCAAAATCGAAGACCGGCAGGCCATCCAAAATCTGGAATCCATCGTCCGCGAAACCGATGGCGTAATGGTGGCGCGCGGCGATTTGGGCATTGAAATTCCGTATGAGGAATTGCCCATCGTCCAGCGCCGCATCGTCAAGACGTGTTTGCGCCAGGGCAAACCCGTCATCGTCGCCACGCACATGCTCGAAAGCATGATTGAATCGCCCATGCCCACGCGCGCCGAGGTCACCGACGTGGCCAACGCGGTTTATGAGGAGGTTGACGCCATCATGCTCAGCGGCGAGACGACCGTCGGCAAGTATCCACTCAAGTGCATCGAGGTGTTTGACCGCATCGCCACGCGCATCGAACGCAGCGGCAGCGCGCAATATCACGATGCGGCGGAGTTGGGCAGCGCGCGGCAGAAACTCGTCAAGAGCGCCGTCGTCATGGCCAACGAATTGAAGGCGTCGGCCATTCTGGTGATTACGCGCACCGGCAAAATGGCGCGATATGTCGCCTGGATGCGCCCGCATTATTCGCCCATCTACGCGCTCTGTCCCAATGACAATGCGGCCGGCAGTCTGACCCTGAGCTGGGGTGTCACGCCTTTTGTCGTGCCGTTTGATCTCATCAATCCGGAAAACACCATCGAAACCTCGCTGAAAATCCTGGTGGGCCAAGGCCGGCTGCGCAAAGGCACCACTGCCGTTATCATCGGCTCCATCCTCGTGGGCGAACAAATCGTGGACGCCGTCCAGATGCGCGTTGTTTGAGCACGTGCCCGAAGCGGCGATGCTACTTCAACGCCTGTGCCGCCTCCGTGGCGAGGTTCAGGACCACGCTCGGAAACAGGCCGATCCAAAACATGCCCGCAATGCAGACCCAGACGGTTACCTTGGCCGGGGCCGAAAGCGCAATCGGCGTCAAATCCGGCGCGTCCTTGCTCCAATAAATAGCGCGGATGACGCCAAAATAGTAGTAAAGTGAAATGACCACTCCGGCCAACGCCGTGAACGCGAGGCAATAATAACCCGGATTCGTCGCCCCCTGCTGAATGACCGCTTTTAGCAGCAGGAACTTCCCGAAAAATCCGGCCAGCGGCGGAATGCCCGCCAGCGACACCATGGCCAGCGCCATTGTCGCGGCCAGCAACGGCGAACGCTGATTCAAGCCCGCCAATGCGGGAATTTCCTCGGCATCCGCGTGTTGCATCACGAGACAAATCACTGTGAACGCTCCCAGCACCGTGAATAAATAGCCGGCCAGATAATACAGCACCGCCGCCTGGCCGCTCGCGCTCAACGCCGCCACGCCCAGTAGCAGGTAACCCGCATGCGCGATGCTCGAATAACCGAGCAATCGCTTCAGATTACGCTGTGGCAGCGCGCACAGGTTGCCGTAAAGAATCGTGATGCCCGAAATCACGATGAGTAAATCCGCCCAATGCGCCGTGATGCTGGGAACGGCGGTGAACAAAACGCGCAGCAGCAGCACAAACCCGGCGGCCTTGGAACCAACGGCGAGAAAGGCGGTCGTCGGCGTCGGCGCACCCTGATAAACGTCCGGCACCCAGATTTGAAATGGAAACGCGGCGATTTTGAATCCGAGCCCGACCAGCACCAGCAGCACACCCAGCATAAAGATTTTGTTGCCTGCAAACTGCGTGACGACGGCAGCGAGTTCGGTGAAGTTCAGCTTGCCGGTCGTGCCCCACACCAGAGCGATGCCGAATATCATGAACGCCGACGATAATGCGCCGAGAATCAGATATTTCACGCCCGCTTCGAGCGACACCAGCCGTCCACGCTGAAAACTCGTGAGCACATAAAATGTGATGGTGATAAGCTCAATGGAAACGAACAACATCGCGAAGTCATTTGCCGACGCTGCAAACAACATGCCGGCCAACGCAAAAATAATGAGCGAATAATATTCCGAAATGCCCGCGGCAATTTGCCCTGAAAACTCCACCGACATGAACAGCACGAGAATGGCGGCGATGATGAAGAAGCGCTTGAAAAACACGGCCAGTCCGTCCTCGACAAATGCGCCGTTGAACGCCGTGCCTGTCAGACTGCAACTGCCGTAGCCGCTCAGGCTCGTCAGCAGCAGCAGCCCCAGCGCCGTGATGGCTGCGTAACCGAGGAAACGCCGGCGTTCGGCGGGCATGATCAAATCCGCCAGCAACAGCACGACGCCGAGGGCGATGACGCAGGCTTCCAAACTTATCAGGGCAGAGTTCATTGATTTGGAATTAAAGTAGGGCGGGCGTCTCGCCTGCCTGCGTCGGCGAAGCCGACGGAAATTTCCCCGTTTTTCTCGCGCCGAAGCGCTCGCTGGACAGGCGAGACGCCTGTCCTACTTTCAACTGCTGCCATACTCACAACCTTTTCCGCATCATGCGTGATTTTGTCCGTGAGCAGACGCGGGAAGCAGCCGAATACGAACAGGCTCGCCAGCAGCAGCGCGTAAGGCAGCTTGCGCCAGACATTCGAGGCGTCAGGAATGCCCGACCATTTATCCGGCACCGGGCCGTGCAGGATGTTCCGCATCGCGCGCAACATGTAAAGCGCGGCAATCAACAACGCGCCCCAAACCGCGAGCGCCGTCACGAGCGGAAAAACCGTCCACGCGCCGAAGAACACTGTGACTTCGCCGACGAAATTCGCAAAGCCCGGCAGACCACAGCCCGCCAGCGCCGCCATCAAGAGTGCGGTGCCAATAAAGGGAATTTGACGGCAAAGCCCGCCGAGCCGGCTCATTTCCAGCGTGCCGGTCTGTTGATAGATGTAGCCGCTCAACGCGAACGTCAGGGCCGCGAGAAAGCCGTGCGCAATCATGATGACCATCGCGCCGGTCACGCCAATGAGGTTCAGGCTGGCGATGCCGAGGAAAACGAAGCCCATGTGCGCCACGCTCGAATTGCCGATGAGGAGGTTCAGGTCCTTCTGGCGCATCGCTACCCAGCCGACATAAAGGATGTTGCCGAGGCAGAGCCACGCGAGGAAATTCATCCAATCGTGGGCGGCCTGTGGCATCAACGGCAGCGCAATGCGAATCAAACCGTAAAGACCGAACTTCTTTAGCACGCCGGCGTGCAGCATCGAGGTGGGCGACGGCGCGGAACCGTAGCCCAGCGGCGCCCACGAATGGAACGGCCAGAGCGAAACCAGAATTCCAAAGCCAAACAGCAGCAGCGGGAAGATGAAATTCTGCGCACTCGCCGCGAGCGGATTCGACTTCGCGTGCTCAATCAATTTCGGGATGTCGAACGTGTTCGCCCCGGATTGCAAATAAAGCGCGATGAGGCCGATGAGCGCAATGAGCGCGCCGATGCTGAGGTAAAGCGTGATCTGGAACGTTGCGTAATTCTTGCGTTCGCCGCGGCCCCAGACGCCGATCATGATAAACGTGGGCACCAGTGCCAGTTCGTGCAGGAAATAAAAAAAGAACAGGTCCAGCGACGCGAACGCGCCGAGGATGCCGCCGCTCATAACCAGCAGCAGGATGTAAAATTCCTTTTCGCGCGACTGAATTTCCCACGAGCAGCACGCGGCGGCAAACGTGACGATGGCGCCCATCAAAATCAGGCCGACGTTCAAGCCGTCCACGCCGACGTGATAGCTGATGCCGAGCGATTCGACCCAAGGGATTTGCTGTTCGAACTGGTAGCCGCTCGCGCCGGGCACGAACTGGCAAAACATTTTCACCGCCAGCGCCATCGGGATGAACGTGGCGAGCAGGGCGACGGCGCGGATGACGACGCGGTAATTGCGCGGCACGACGACCAAGGCCAGCGCTGCCAGCAGCGGCCAGCCCAAAATGTATGTCAGTATGGACATTTTATTTCAACAAAACGAAATACAGCAGCGCAGCCACGCCGAGTACGAACAGCAGGGCGTAGGTCTGGAGGTTGCCGGTTTGCATGAGGCGCAACGCGCGGCCGGCCAAATCCGTGCCGCCGCGAACGAAGCCGATGCAAAAACCTTCCACGAACCAGCGGTCAATCACGTCCATCACTGCCGCGATGAAATCGTGCGCGCGAATGACCGTGGCTTCGTAAAGTTCGTCAAAATAAAACCGGTTCTTCATGGCCACGGCAAATTTGCCGAGCTTGGCGGGCAGAGGATCGCTGGCGGCGTCACGATAAACCTTCCGCGCCGCGAAAAAGCCGATGGCCACCGCCAGCAAGCCTAGAGTCATTGCAACCGGTGAATGCAACGGTTCGAGAATTCTCTGCGCGAACGAAACGGTTTCGCCGCCCGAAAATTGCGCGCTGTAAATTTCGCTGGTGCCGATGACGCCGCCGATGATGGCGAACAACGCCAGAACCAGCAACGGCCAGGTCATTATCGGCGGCGATTCATGGGCATGTTCGGCGGTTTCCGTCTGAGGTTTGCCGACAAATGCGACGTAGAAAAGCCGGAACATGTAAAACGTCGTCAAACCCGCAACACCGACACCGACAGCAAAGAGCAGATAATTTTTCTGCTCCAGCGCCTGACTGAGGATGCTGTCTTTGGAATAGAACCCGCTGAACGGCGGCACGCCGCTCAAGGCAAGTGTGCCAATCAGAAAAGTCCAGAACGTGATGCCCATCTTGTCGCGCAGGCCGCCCATTTTCCAGATGTCCTGTTCCTCATGCAACGCGTGAATGACCGAGCCGGCTGCAAGGAACAGCAGCGCCTTGAAAAAAGCGTGCGTGGTCAGGTGAAACATCGCGGGCGTCGGGCCGGCCAGGCCGACGGCCATGACCATGTAGCCGAGTTGCGACAGCGTCGAGTAGGCGAGGATGTGTTTGATGTCGTTTTGTTGAATTGCAATAACGGCGGATAGCAGTGCGGTGAAGCCACCGATCCAGGCGATGACTTGCAGCGCGGTGGCATCGAGCAAAAAGATCACGCGGCAAAGCATGTAAACACCGGCGGCCACCATCGTCGCGGCGTGGATCAACGCACTGACCGGCGTTGGACCTTCCATCGCGTCCGGTAGCCACACGTGCAACGGAAATTGCGCGGACTTGCCCATCGCACCGCAGAAAATCAGCAGACCGGCGAGCGAAGCGATGTTGCCAAGCGCAGCGGTAGTTCCACCGAGCTTTTCCTGGAGCGTGCTGAAGTTCAACGAGCCGAGCGTTGCCCACACCACCAGAATGCCGAGCATAAACCCGAAGTCGCCGAGGCGGTTGGTGAAGAAGGCTTTTTTCGCCGCGTCGGCGGCACTGGGTTTTTCAAACCAGAAGCCGATGAGCAGATAGCTGGACACGCCGACCAGTTCCCAGAAGATGAACAGTTCGATGAAATTGTTCGCCAGTACGACGCCGAGCATCGAGAACGTGAACAGGCTCAGGCACGCGAAGTAGCGCGAGAAGCCGCGGTCAGCGTGCATGTAGCCAAAGGAATAAATGTGGATCGCGCCGCCGACGCCGGTAACGATGAGCATCATCATCTCACTCAAGCGGTCGAGCTTCAGGCCGAAGTCTATGTTCAGGCCGCCGATGGACAGCCAGTTGACGGCGGACTCGGCGGTGACCCAGCCGTTGGCCGCAATGAACGCGACGGTGGAGACGAAGCCGATGACGACCGCGCCGATGGACAGGAGCGCGCTCACGTTGCGATGTTTCAACGTGAACAGCGTAATGACCGCCGCGGCGAACAGCGGCAGGAACAAAATCAGCCACGGTAACGCTTCGAGTTTCATTGCTGTTTAACCACGGATGAACACGGATGGACACGGATAAAATTCGTAGCAGCCGAGGGAACGAGGCTCTGACTTGCATCACGCATCACGCAACACGCATCACGGCGCAGAGAAGTTAGAGCCTCCTCGCGTCGGCTGCTACAAGTTGAATGGAGACTTTCGTTCATGGCTAAAGTTTCATGGTCGTCAGGTCTTCGACGTGCGCGGACTGGCGTTTGCGGTAAAGCGCCACGACGAGTGCCAGACCGACCGCCACTTCCGCCGCCGCAACGGTGATGATGAAAAAGACCAACACCTGACCATCCAATTTGTCGTTGAACCGCGAGAACGCCACCAGGGCGAGATTGGCCGCGTTGAGCATCAGCTCCAGTGACATGTAAATCACCAGCAGATTGCGGCGCATGACCACACCGAGCAGCCCCAGCGCGAACAGCAGGAAGCTGACAACCAGATATTGTTCCAGTCCGACTTGCATTTTAATTGCGGATGCGCCCACTTAAACGCAGAGGCGCGAAGAACGCAGAGGTTCGCAGAGAAACCAAAAATAAATTCTCCGCGTTCCTCCGCGTCCTCTGCGTCTCTGCGTTGTGGTTATTAATCACTTCAAATCCTTTTTGCTCAACAAAATCACGCCGACCATCGCCACCAGCAGCAGCACCGAGACGACTTCAAACGGCAGCACGTACTGCTTGAACAGAAGATTACCGAGTTCAGCGGTGCCCCCTTCGAGCGTGAGCAGCGACTGGGCGTTTAGATTGCTGGCCCGCAAGCACTTCAGGGCAATCACGATGATGGCGCCGACGGAAACCAGTCCGCCCACAAAACCGAACATTTTGATTTTGCGCCGTTGTTCCTCCTTCAAATCGAGCAGCATGATGACGAACAGGAACAGCACCATGACGGCACCGGCATAGACGAGGATTTGCACCGCCGCGAGGAAGAACGCATTCAACAGCACGAACAGCCCGGCCAGCGAAACGATAGTCAGGACGAGAAACATGGCGCTCGTGACCGGGTTGCGGCTGAACGGATTGGCCACGACCAGCGCGCCGCACAACAGCGTCAGCGCCGCGAAAACGTAAAATAAAATGTCCGTGAATTCCATTTCGCCCCGGTTTCAAACGTTTACCGGAAAATCCTTCTGCGCCTTCGCTTCCGCCAGCTTGTGTTTCCATTTCTGGGTGCCGCCGTGTTCGCCGCCGAGCGCGAGGAGTTTTTCTTTGTTGTAAATCATCTCGTCGCGGATCAAGCCGGTGAGCGAATAATCCTTCAGCAGAAAAATTGCTTCCTCCGGGCAGACCTCCTGGCAATAGCCGCAAAAGATGCAGCGCAGCATGTTGATTTCAAACTCGAGCGGTATTTTTTCCGCGTTGGGCCGGTCGGCTGGCGGCCCGGCTGGCCCGGGCGGAATGATTTTGATGGCCTTGGGCGGGCAGACGAATTCGCAAAGCTGGCAGGAGACGCATTTCGTGTTGCCGTCCTGGTCGCGCACGAGATACGGCGCGCCGCGATAATCCGGCGGCACGGCCCATTTCTGTTCCGGATATTCCATCGTGACCGTTTTGCCGCCGAACAACGAGCGGAACAAATGCCGGGCGGTGACTTTGAATCCGCCGATAATCGCCGGCAGATAAAGCTTTTCCCAAATCGTCAATGGCTTGCGATTTACTATCATTCCGTTCCGCAGCCGCCGATGTAAATCGGCGGACAAGCTCAATTCACTCCGCGTCTTCACAAACGCGGCTACCAATCAACTTCTCATCCACAAAATTACTGCCGTCACCAGAATGTTCACGAGCGCCAGCGGCACGAACCGCTGCCAGCCCAAATTCATCAACTGGTCATACCGGAACCGCGGCCACATCCAGCGCACCCAGATGAACAGCAGCATGAACAGCAGCATCTTCACCAGGAAAATCAGGATGTGCGCGATGCCCGCGCCCAGTGTCGCCGCCGGATGGTCCAGCCCCCAGAACGGCAGCGTCCAGCCGCCGAAAAACAGCGTCACCATCATCGCCGCCGACGCAATCATGTTGGAATATTCCCCGAGGAAAAACAGCGCGAATTTCATCGAGCTGTATTCGGTGTGATAACCGCCGACCAGTTCCTGCTCGGCTTCCGGGAAATCGAATGGCAGTCGATTCGTTTCCGCAAACGACGCGGTCAGGAAAATGAAGAACGATACCGGCGCATACAGCACCAGCCAGCCGTGCAGCGCCTGCCAGCCGATGATCCGGCTCAAATTCAAATTGCCCGCGATGAGCAGCACCGGAATCACCGACATACCCATCGCAATTTCGTACGAAATCATCTGCGCGCTCGACCGGATGCCGCCCAGGAACGGATATTTCGAGTTCGCCGCGTAGCCCGCCAGCACAATTCCATAAACGCCGAGCGAAACGATGCCGAACGTGTAAAGAATGCCCACGTTCAAATCCGAAATGACCATTTGCTGCTGACCGAGTGTGGAGCCGAACGGAATCACCGCCACGGTCAGCATCGCCGGAATGATGGCAATCGCTGGTGCCAGCCAAAAGTAAGCCTTCCGCACGCCCGCCGGCGTGAAATCCTCCTTGAGGATGAATTTCAAGCCGTCCGCCAGCGGCTGGAAGAAGCCGACGCGGGTCAGGAGCGGCCCGATGACCGGAATATATTGGGCAAACGGCGGCGCTGCGCGGTTCGGCCCGACGCGGTCCTGAATCCATGCCGATACCTTGCGCTCGGCCAGGACCGCATAGGCCACCATGCCCTGCACCACGCCGATGACCACGGCGATTTTGACCAGACTGAAGATGAGGAAATTCCAGTTCATTTCAGATTTTTACCGTCACGCCTGTGTCGCCCAGACCCGCCCAGGTCAAACCGTTGAACGCCGGCACGTCCTTCGCCATTTCGTTGAATAAGCCTTCAATCGTCAGGAAACCATCCTGGCCGGTGATGTTATAGACCAAGTCGTGCAAAAATTCCCATTCGGGCCGCGCGTCGCCGGGCGGTTCGACGGCCTTCATGAATTTCTGGATACGGCCCTTGATGTTCGTAAACGTGCCGCGTTTCTCGACGTGGGCGCAGCCGGGCAGCAGATAATGCGCCAGCTTCGTCGTTGCGTTTGGCAAAATGTCGCTGACAATCAACATGTCCAATTTGTCGAGCAAGTCAGTGCCGATGCCGTTCTTCGTCACGTCCTCACCGAAAACGATCAAGGTCTTGACCTTGCCGGCACGGATGAATTCGGTAATCGGCCGCATTTTGATGCCCACGCTCGCCTGGCAGATGCCGATGAGCCGCGCACCGGTCTTGTTCGGATTGCGGTCGGCGTTCAGCAACAGCTTGTCGCCTTCGCCAAACCGCCCGATGGAGTCCGTCATGGCACCAAATTTGTCCGCCAGTTTTTTGAGCAGCCAGAGTTCTTCGTTCGTCTGCCGCGCCGAGGCAACTATGGCAACCGAACCGTACGGCGCATTTTTCAACTTGTTTGCAATTTCACTGAGTGCAGCGGTCCACGTTGTTTTACGTAGGACAGGCGTCGCGCCTGTCTCTGACTCTTTATGAGATGGAGACAGGCTGGAAGTCTGTCCTACATCACGAACCAGAACATCCTTCAACCGGTCTGCCCGGCCGATCCATTTGTAATTCAAGCGGCCGTAATCGCACATCCAGCACGCGTTGACGGCATCATTTTCGCGCGGCGTGTAGCGATAAACTTTTTCTTCGCGCGAACCGACGATGACGTTGCAGCCCGTCGCGCAACTGGTGCAAATGCTCTTGGTTTCCTTGAGGAACCACACGCGCATCTGAAACCGGAAATCCTTCGACGTGAGCGCGCCGACGGGGCAGATGTCCACGGTGTTGAGTGTGTAATTATTGTCGAAAACTTTTCCCGGATAAGCCGTGAGCGTGCTGTAGCTGCCGCGATTGACGATGCCTAGCGCATCGTCGCCCGCGATGTCGCGCGTGAACCGGATACAGCGCGTACAGAGAATGCAGCGTTCGTCATCGAGCACGATGCGCGGACCGAGGTCAACGGCCTTGGGTTTGTGGACCTTCGGTTCAACAAAGCGGCTGGCCGATTGACCGTAGTCCACCGAGTATTCCTGCAGCTTGCATTCGCCCGCTTGGTCGCATATCGGGCAATCGAGCGGGTGATTAATGAGCAGGAATTCCAGCACGCCCTCGCGCATCTGTTTCACGCCGGGCGTGTTCGTATAAATTTCCATGCCGGGCGAAATCGGCGTGGCGCAGGCAATGGCTGGACGCGGCGATTTCACAATTTTCAGCGAGCCGTCGGGATTCAAGATCGACTTGCGATCCGGGCCGAGCATGGGCGTGCCGAATTCAACGAGGCACATGCGGCAGTTGCCGGCGACCGGCAGCTTCGGATGATAGCAATAATGCGGCACGTCCACCTTCGCCAACTCGCAGGCCTGGATCATCGTGGTCGGAATCGGCCGGCCGGAAATCGGGTCGGGTGTCGTCTTCGGCACCTCGATTTCACGCCCGTCCACCTTTACCTTGATCTTTTCGATCGCCCGCGCGGCGGGCTTCATGTCAGTTATGGCTGCGGTTGACATGCAATCAGTGGCGCGCGGCAGCTAATTGTTTTGGTCCCGCCGGCGCGGCATTTTCCTTCGCGCGACGCGCTTCGTCAGTAGCGCCTTTGGCAATAAATTCGTCTTTGAATTTTGCGACAAAACTTTGCACCGGCCACGAGCAGGCCTCGCCAAAGGCGCAAATGGTGCGGCCGCCGGGAATGTTGTCGGCGATTTTAATCAGATAATCCGCGTCACTCGCGCGACCTTCGCCGTGGGTAAGGCGGTGCAGCGCCTTGCTCATCCAGAGCGAGCCTTCGCGGCAGGGCGTGCATTGGCCGCAGCTTTCGTGCGCGTAAAACTCGGCGATGTTCGCCAGCGCCGCGACGATGTCGGTCGAATCGTCCAGCACGATGATTGCCGCCGAGCCGGACATGCTGCCTGCAGCAATGAGTGTGTCAAAGTCGTAAGGCAAATCCAGCGTGTCCACTTCCTGTTCGACGAGCTGGCCGTCCGGGCCTTTGCGCTTGAGTTTGAATTTCTCACCCGCTTTGAAAACTTTTGCCGAAGAACCGCCGGGAATCACGGCTTTCAACGAATGCCCGGGACGCAGTCCCCCGCCGAACGCCGGATCGTTGATAAGCTGGCCGATGGTGACCTTGCCGGTCTCGATTTCGTAATAACCCGGCTTTTTGACGTGGCCACTGAGGCTGACAATGCGGGTGCCGGTGTTGTTGGGCGTGCCGAGTTTGGCATATTCCGCGCCACCCATCGCAACAATGTGCTTCACGTTGCAAAGCGTCTCGACGTTATTGACGATGGTCGGGCACATCCACAAACCGAGCACGGCGGGAAAATACGGTGGCTTGATGCGCGGATACGGCCGTTTGCCTTCGAGTGATTCGATGAGGCCGGTTTCCTCGCCGCAGATGTAAGCACCCGCGCCACGATGAATGTAAATTTCCAAATCGTAGCCGCTGCCTAAAATGGTTTTGCCGATGAAATTTTTTGCGCGGGCCTCGGCGAGCGCCTGGTTCAACAATTTCGCGCCATCGGGCATTTCGCCGCGGATGTAGATGTAAGCCAGATGCACGTCGTTGGCGAAGCACGAGATGATTGTGCCCTCGAGCAACTGGTGCGGGTCTTTGTAAATGATCTGCCGGTCCTTGAACGTGCCCGGCTCGGACTCGTCGGCGTTGCAAATCAGGTAAACCGGCTTGCCGCTCCTGCGGTCAACGAAACTCCACTTCAAGCCGCACGAAAAACCCGCTCCGCCACGACCGCGCAGACCGGAGGTCATGACTTCCTGACGGATTTGTTCCTGCGGCGACTGGGTCTTGCCGCCCGGCAAGGTTTTGGGCTGGAGTGCGAGCGCCTTCTTCAGAACCTCGTAGCCGCCGTGACGCAAATAACATTCGATGTCGGGCGTGTAACCCGGCTGATCGGCGTATTTCAAAACCAATTTGTATTCTTGCGCCATTTTACTCGTAGGACAGGCGACCCGCCTGTCTCTGGCTTGAAATAAATAAATGGGAGACAGGCAGGATGCCTGTCCAACGTTGCCGGCTTGACTGGGTGGAGAAACCCTTTAGCCTAACCCATGCTCCGGCTTGCCCGATGGTGTAACGGTAGCACAGCAGACTCTGGATCTGTTTGTCATGGTTCAAATCCATGTCGGGCAGCCAACTGACATTTGCGATTTCAGATTTGCGATTTACGCTTTGCATCAGATCTCGCTCAACTGCATTTTGCCACTATCTCATTTGCCTTCACTTTTGAAACGGCTTCGTAAAAAGCGTCGTTGCACATCATCACCGGCGCGGTGCCGCAACTGGCGAGACATTCGACGAATTCGACCGTGAACTTTCCGTCCTTCGTTGTTTGCGGGCCGTGCGCGTGCGCGTCCAGACCCAGCTTCTTGCAAAAATGTTTGTGGAGTTCATACGCGCCGCCCAGCGCGCAGCTCAGCGTCCGGCAGACCTTGATTTGATATTTGCCCATCGGCTGCTGCCGGAGCATCGGATAAAACGTCACCAGCTCGTAAACGTTGATGGGTTGCAGTTCGAGCTTCCTCGCCGTCCACTCGACCGCCTCCTGCGAAATCCAGCCGAATTGTTCCTGAATCGCGTGCAGCACCATCAACGATGCCGCACGTTTCACCGGATAGTGGGTAATGAGTTCGTCCACCTCCGCCTCAAGCACGGCTGGCACAGCGAAACCGTCCTGTTGCCGGAGCGGGTTGGGGATGGGTTCGGTGTGCGTGGGGTTCATCGGTCGCACTCTCCCATCACGAAATCGAGCGAACCCAGAATTGCCACCGTGTCGCTCATCATGTGGCCGGGTAACAGGTGCGACAGAATGCTCAGGTTCACAAAGCTGGGCGCGCGAATTTTCATCCGGTACGGCGTGCCGCCGCCGCGGCTGTTGAGGTAAAAGCCCAGCTCGCCCTTGGGATTTTCGTGGCCGAAATAAATTTCGCCGGGCGGACAGTTCATGCCCTGTGTTACGAGCATGAACTGATGGATCAATTCCTCCATTTTCGTCATCACGTTCTGCTTCGGCGGCAGAACGATTTTGCCGTCCGGCACGTTGATCGGCTCTTTCGTTTTGTTGTCCGCACCGCCGGGAATTTTATCGAGGCACTGGTGGAGGATGCGCACGCTCTGGCGCATTTCCTCCATGCGCACGAGGTAACGGTCGTAGCAATCGCCCACCGAACCGATGGGGATGTCGAACTCAAAATCCCGGTAACAAAGATACGGCTGGTTTTTGCGCAAATCCCATTCGATGCCGCTCCCGCGCAGATTCGGCCCGCTCAAGCCGTAATCAATGGCGTCCTGTTTGGAAATGACGGCGAGGTCGCGCACCCGGTCCACCCAGATGCGGTTGCGTGTGAGCAGTGTCTCCACTTCGTCGAGCGTAACGACGACTTCCTTCAGAAATTTGCGGCATTGGTCCGCCCAACCCGGCGGCAGATCGCGCATCAGGCCGCCGATGCGCGTGTAACTTGTGGTGAAACGCGCGCCACTGAGTGATTCGGCCAGATTATAAATCTTTTCGCGCTCGGTGAAAATGTAAAGGAACACGGTCATCGCGCCGACGTCCATCGCGAACGCGCCGATGCCGAGCAGGTGCGACGAGATGCGCGCCAGTTCCGCGCACATCACGCGGATGTATTGGCAGCGCGGCGGCAGGTCCTTTTCGATGCCGAGCAGTTTTTCCACCGCGAGCGCGTAGGCGACATTGTTGGCCAGCGGCGCGAGATAATCCAGCCGGTCCGTGTAAGGAATGAACTGCGTGTAGGTCATGTTCTCGGCGATTTTTTCGTCGCCGCGATGCAGATAACCCACGTCCGGGTCGGCCTTGGTGATGATTTCGCCGTCCAACTCGAGCACAATGCGCAACACGCCGTGCGTAGCCGGATGCGACGGTCCCATGTTCAGGACCATCTTCTCGCCTTGAACATCCTGAAGCTCTTCCGTCGCCTGCGCTGCACGTGCGGCGGAATCGTGAATCTCGATTTCGTGAATGTCGGGCATCTCGCGCAAAATTGTTAAGCTCCCTTTGATGTCGGCTTTGTCTCCGGCTGACTTCCAGCGCGGATCTTTCGGATCGTCTTAACCAAGACGTAACTGTTGACCGCAAGCAGCAATCCCGCACCAACGGTCAATACAAAGCTAATTCTATCTTCAGCTGCCTTCTTCTGTTTGAAAGCAGCCTCTGTTTGTGGCGACGGATGCTCATAGTATTCAAACCAAGCGCGATTCAAACCCTGACTATTGGTATGGCCAAACGCGAGCACCACGAACAGAACAGCCAGTGCCAGTTCTGAAACTGACAGAATGAGTGTTGCCAGAATCATTTTCACAGAATCAATCCTTCGGTGTCCGCACGCGGGGCTCGCGTTCAATCGCGTCCTTGCCGCCGGGCACCGTCACGAAGGGCCCGCCTTCGAGCGGCGCGGGTTTGGTGAATGCGACGCCGGGCAGATCAGTCGGTTTGCCGGCCAGCGGAAAGTCCTTGCGCAACGGGAAATACGGATAGCCTTCCCACATCAGAATCCGGCGCAAATCGGGATGTCCGCGAAAACGTATGCCCATCATGTCGTAGATTTCGCGCTCGTGCCAGTTGGCGGTCTTCCAAACCGTCGTGACGGTCGGCAGTTCGGATTTTTCCTCGCTCACGCCGGTCTTGAGCCGCAATTCGCAGCGATTCGCAAGACCGCGCAAATGATAAACGACCGTCCAGCGCGGGTCCTCGCCGTAACTGTCCACGCTGCTGATGTCCACGAGATAATCGAAATCCAAATCGTTTTTCGCATAACGGCAGACTTCAACGATTTTTTCGGCGTCGGCGATTTTAAGGGTAATTTCGCCGCGAAATTCCGCCGGCTCGGAGATTAAATCGCCGAACCTGGCTTTGATTTTCTGGGCTTGCTCCAACGATGTCACAGTTCAAAAGAATTGGCCACCGATAGGCACGGACAAACACGTATTTCTTCAAAGGCAGGGCGCGTCACTCCGTGCGCGCCGTTTGGCTGCTCCCGGCGCTTCGGCGGACAGAGAACTGCCCGCCCTACCAATCCGCGTTCATCCGTGTTCATCCGTGGTTAAAAATTCAAGCGGCTTTATGTTTGAGCGCGGTGACGGCCGTGAGTTTCTCCAAAACCGGTTCTTTGGCCACTTTCTTTTGCAATTTCATCAGCGCGTCGAGCACGGCTTCCGGCCGCGGCGGGCAACCGGACACATAAACGTCCACCGGAATGATGTGGTCCACGCCCTGCAGCACGGCATAGCTGCGATACATGCCGCCAGTCGAGGCGCACGCGCCCATGGCGATGACCCATTTTGGCTCGGGCATCTGGTCGTAAATGCGCTTCACGGCGCCGGCCATTTTGTAGGTGACCGTGCCGGCAACAATCATGCAATCTGCCTGCCGCGGCGAAAAGCGCATGACTTCCGATCCGAACCGCGAAATATCAAACCGGCTTGCGCCGGCGGCCATCAATTCGATGGCGCAACAGGCCAGTCCCATCGGCATCGGCCAGATGGAATTTTTGCGAAACCAGTTGAGCGCGGCGTCCACGCGTGTGACGATGACGTCGCCTTCGATCTTTGTGTTGTAACCCACTTCGGTTTCGGTTCGCATAAACACAGCGCGCCCTGAACCGGGCGCCGTGGCAACGTAATTTGCGCGGCAAACCGGGGCAAGTTGAATTTGTGATTTTTTTCACAAGAGGACTTAATTTCACCCGAATTTAACAGACGCCAACGCATCATTATGTTATCAACTTGCGCTTGTGGCCGGCAGCAGCTGGTATAGAATCAGAAAATGCGGCAGGCGTGATTATGAAAACTTTCACGGAATTGAATTTTCCCGGCCGGCTCGTTGCCGTCGAAGGCCTCGACGGCTCGGGCAAGTCCACGCAGATTTATCTGCTTAAGCGATGGCTGGAGGCCGAGGGCATCAAGGTCTATTTCAGCGAGTGGAACTCGTCCGAGCTTGTGAAATCCGCCACGAGCAAGGGCAAAAAGCGCGAATTGCTTACCCCCACCACGTTCAGCCTGATTCACGCGACGGACTTTGCCGACCGTTACGAACGTCACCTGCTCCCGTTGCTGCGCGCCGGCTACGTCGTGCTCTGCGACCGCTATGTTTTCACGGCGTTTGCGCGCGACGTGACGCGCGGCTGCCCGACGGACTGGGTGCGCGGCATTTACAGTTTCGCCGCCCTGCCCGACCTCACGTTTTTCTTCAAGGCGGATTTGGAAGTGTCGCTCAACCGCATTCTCGAAGGCCGGCCAAAGTTGAAGTTTTTCGAGGCGGGCATGGATTTGCGGTTGTCGAGCGACCCGTATGAAAGCTTCCGCATCTTTCAAGGCCGCATTCTGGCGCAATACATGGCAATGAGCCGGGAGTTCAATTTCGTGGTGACAGACGCCAACCGGAACGTGGAAACACAGCAAGCCGCTGTGCGCAAGCTGGTCAGGGAGCGGATAGATTTGGAGCGGTTCCGGCGCCGCGGTCCGCTGCCGTTGCCGCCACCCGCGCAACGAACCAACAAGGTCGAGGAAATGGAGGAGGATTCGGCCGCATGAAGAAGAAAACCACCGGGTCAGCCGGCGGCCGGGTCAATCACCGCCGGTTTTACGGCCACGGCATTCCCCATGTCCGGCTGGAAGAATTGGCGGGCAAATTGATTGTGGTGGAAGGCGCGGACGGCTCGGGCCGTTCCACGCAAATCGTGCGACTGGTGGACTGGCTGGAGGCCAGCGGCCACGCAACAGTGCAGGTCGGCCTCAAACGCTCCACGCTCGTCAGCGCCGAACTCGACAAGGCGCAGGAAGGAAATATTTTGAGCCGGACGACATTGAGCCTGTTTTACGCGAC
>Ga0187866_1000810_pt1 | contig 33471 bp, 25 predicted proteins | sample June2016WEW_11_1_3_FD_133013 | JGI IMG/M metagenome (GOLD analysis project Ga0187866, IMG submission 133013) | Peatland microbial communities from SPRUCE experiment site at the Marcell Experimental Forest, Minnesota, USA - June2016WEW_11_150 | ecosystem: Environmental > Terrestrial > Soil >...
CACCAATGACAGCTCCATCGGTCTGGTGCACCGACGGATCGAATCCTGAGACATCGTAGTTCGTGCTGACGCGGACATACTGCGTATCACGGTCGTTTGATAGGACCGAAAAGACAACGAGGTTTTGTTGGAATGGCGCTTTGGGATTAAACGATTGATCACAGCCGAGGAGGCTCAGAAGAATAGATGCCGGGATCGCAACCGTGCAAACCGCCCGTCGAATATTTTCCAACCTCGGCCTCATCGGGCATTCAAGGTGAAGTCATCCGGCAAGTTGTGGCTTAATGAATCGAGTGTGTAAGCGCCGAACACGCCCATTCCTCCTTTTATGTCAGTATAATCCGGTTGGTCAACGCGAATCGAAACGCGGTCGCTAAATCCGTTGACGGTATTGAAGTAATCGTAAAAGCCCTGTTCGCATTGGAACACACGAAGAACCACTCTTTTGAACAGCACTTTGTTATGTGGATACTGCTCGAGTACGCGTATGAGCGTTCGCTTGTAGGTATAGTTCTTGTAGGTTATTCCGGTGGCATTGCCGGTTACTCGAGTTAACTGAGGATATGTCGCAATCCATATCCCAAGCGTATCCACGTTGATCAGGAATGGCACCTCAGTTCGCCCATCTGTCCATGATGTATCACGTTGGATCTGGTAATCGACCAACAGCTGACAGAGAGAGCCTTTGGCGGATGGTGAGAGCGTCGTTCTCAAATAGAAATATGAACGGGGATCGAATTGATCTGGCCGATCAACCGCCAGTTCACCAGGAGAAAGAGAGATGGATGGTCGATCGGGCAAGGTGACAGCGGATGTCACTGTTCCCAGTTCGATTGAGCTCACAGTCAGATTGTATCTTTTGCCCGGCTCAGGGCGAAATGGAGAAGCAACGTAGGCCCGGATTGGAGCAGTGTAACGGCTAGTATCTGGCCGTGGGAAGAGTGTGTCCCTGCAAGTGAACGAGGCCGATGTGACTGCGATGCTTACCTGAGCCCCTACGACATCTTTTTCAGTTCGATTCTGGGAGGGATCAAACCCCGGGACGTCATAATTCGTGCTCACACGAACAAATTGCACATCGCGATCGTTGGAGAGGACGGAGAAAACAACAAGTCGTTCATCCAACGCGGTCTTCGGATTAAACGACTAGTCGCAGCCAATACAAAGGATCAGGAACACGGGGAAGGATGTGTAGAATCTGGACATACGTCTTGCTTTCATTCGTCAGAAAGCGTACTGCGGGGTTGCGAGAGCTTGCGCCGGTGTCGATGTGAGCGTACAATCTAAGGAACGAAATGCAGCGGGCAATGTCAATGTGTACTGGTTCAAACAAGAATGGGAATGAAGGATACAGAAGTCAGAATTCAGAAGACGGAAGGCAGCAGACAGCATGCAGATACGAGAGCAGTCATCAACCAGCTCTCAGCACTCAGCTGATAGCTGTTAGCTTTTGGCTGTTAGCTGATGGCCTGACTTACCGTCGTTGCCGTCTGCCTACTGCAATCGGCTTGCAGCAAGCAGTCGACTGGCTCAGCCACACGACTTTCGTCTTACGTCTACCTTTTTATGTCTCCCGTTTTACGTTTCACTTCTCACGTCTCACTTCGCTGAATCAATCCCGCCCTCACATCTCACCTCCATGAACTAACTTAGCCCTCACGTCTTGCGTCTCACTTCTTACTTTTCACCCACGGGAATCAACCTCGCTCTCACTTTTCTTCTGGAATTTCCGCTCTTTTTTTAGCATTTTTAATAATTGGATAACGATTCGTTCATCAAGATCGGTGATTCTATTGAGCAACGGCAGTCACAGACCTTTTGCCGAACGCCTGCAATCTCTCGCGTACAACCTCTGGTGGACCTGGAACCCTCAAGCCCAGGAAATATTCCGGGAACTCTCCCCTCTTATGTGGGAGCGATCAAACCACAGCGCAGTTGAAGTCCTTCGCGAAGTCTCCCACACCGAACTTGCCGCCCGTCTGCACGACCCAGATTTCCAGAAGAAGCTTCATCGCGTCCTGGAAGATTTCGAGTCGTATATGCAGACAAACGATACGTGGGCTTCGCATCACGCGCATAGACTCTCCCACCCTGTCGCATACTTCAGCGCTGAGTTCGGTCTCCACGAATCACTTCCAATCTATTCAGGCGGACTCGGAATCCTTTCCGGCGACCATACCAAATCTGCCAGCGACCTCGGCATTCCCTTCATCGGCATCAGCCTTTTCTACCGCAACGGCTATTTTCAGCAGCACATTGGTCCTGACGGTTGGCAGCAGGAGTCATATCCTGTGTACGATCCGGTACGTCTTCCTTTGGAGCTCGTCACACGGGAAGAAGGGGGACGACTTCTCAATTCGGTCGAGATCGGACACAGCACTGTTTATTTTCAGGCATGGCGACTCCGCGTCGGACGAGCAACGATTTATCTTCTCGATACAAACCTGCCGGAGAATGACCAGCATTTCCAGGGTCTCACGGCTCACGTCTATGGGGGTGATGTCGACACAAGAATCGGTCAGGAAATTGTCCTCGGAGTCGGGGGCGTGCGCCTTTTGCGATCGATGGGAATTGAGCCCGCTGTCTTCCACATGAACGAAGGACATTCCGCGTTCCTCACACTCGAGCTCTTCCGCGAACAGGTGAAACAAGGGAAGAGTATCGTGGATGCTCAGAAGTCCGTCTCATCCCGATGCATCTTCACCACTCACACGCCGGTTCCTGCCGGGCACGATCGGTTCAGTGCGGAGCTTATTCACCACACAATGGGACGCTTCTGGAGCGACACCGGATTGCCGGGCGAGCAGCTGATGGGTCATGGACGCATCAACCCGGACGATCCGCAGGAAATGTTCACCATGACTGTGCTTGCTCTCAAGATGTCACGTGCCGCGAACGGTGTGAGCGAACTTCATGGACAAGTGAGCCGCGAAATGTGGAGGGAGCTGTACCCACAAAAACCGGTTGATGAGATCCCCATCGGCTACATCACGAACGGTATTCACACGCCGAGCTGGGCCACAGCGAAGGCACACGAATTCTGGAACAAGCGGATCGGTGTTGATTGGACTGCAAAGTTGATGGATCCTCATTACTGGAGCCAACTGGAAAACAACGACGTGGCAACCGATGGCGAACTGTGGGCGCTTCGGTACGCGCTACGAAGAGATCTCGTCGAATTTGTCCGCCACCGGCTGCGTTCTCAACTGGGACGAAACGAGGGAGACGGCTCCAGCTCGATCGACAGAACACTCTCGCCGGATGCCCTCACCATCTGTTTTGCGAGGCGTTTTGCGACATACAAGCGAGCCCCCCTGGTGTTCCGCCATTTGGACAAGATCATTGCACTCGTCAACGATACAAATCGCCCGGTTCAGTTCGTTTTCGCCGGAAAGGCACACCCCCGCGACAACGAGGGGAAACGATACATGCAGTCCATCGTCGAGATGAGCCGACACCCGCAATTGATCGGCAAAGTGGTCATTGTTGAGAATTATGACATCAATGTTGCACGACATCTGATCGCCGGCGCTGATGTGTGGCTCAATACTCCCCGCCGTCCCCTGGAAGCCAGCGGTACGAGCGGCCAGAAAACCGTTATCCACGGCGGACTCAATTTCAGTATCCTTGATGGATGGTGGCAGGAGGGATTCAAGGGGATGAATGGTTGGGCAATCGGCGACGGGAGTACAGACGAAGATCTTGAACTGCAGGACGATAAGGATGCGGAGCATCTTCTGCAGACCCTGACCGAACAAATTGTTCCCGAATTCTTTAACCGCAATGCGCACGGCGTTCCAGAGAGCTGGATCAAGAGAATTCGGAGCGCCATGCACAGCCTCGTTCCTGTCTACAACACCGATCGAATGGTCGCTGAATACTATACGAAATATTACATCGGGCAATAGGAGATGTAATACCTCGATGCCCCTTCCTCCCTCCCGCGGGAGGAATTGCAGGTTCAGGAATCAATCCTCCCGCCAGTATTGACATTCCGCTTATCTGTGAATATCTTGAATTGTTGTTGCCAGAAGCATCTCCAGTCCGCGCAGAGGGGGTGAGTTGATACGGACTGGCGGGCCGAGAGGACCGAGTGATACCCCCCACAGTCTCTCCCTGCGCTACTCTTAATCTTCAACACCACGGCAAACGCACAATGGCTTCAAACTCTGAAGGTGGTACGCGGAAACTCGCCGCCATCATGTTTACTGACGTCAAGGATTTCTCCAAGAAAATGAGCGAGAATGAAGTCGCCGCTATGGAGGTCCTCAAAATACATGACGACGCGATGCGCGAGATCGTGGCAAGAAACAACGGGGTTGTGGTCAAATCGTTGGGCGATTCGTTCATGGTCGATTTTTCAAGCGCCGTGAACGCCGTCCACTGTGCCATCGAAGCACAGGAACATTTCCACAAGCACAGCCTCGACAAGCCCGAATTCGAGAAGATTCAAATCCGCATCGGCATTCATCTCGGCGATGTGATGAACATCGGCACCGATCTTTACGGCGACGGCGTGAACATTGCCGCCAGGATTGAAACCATCACCGAAGCGAACCGCATTTGTGTTTCATCCGAAATCTACAATCAGGTCAAGAACAAGTTGCCGATCCGTGCGTACGCTATGGGATCGATAGACCTGAAAAACATTGCTGAACCGGTAGAGGTCTACGAGCTCCTCCTCGACTCCATTCCGGGTCTTTCCGAGCCCTCCGAATCCGCAAAGAGTCATCCCACGCGCCGAAAAGCCGACCTCGTCGCTGCACAAGAACAGGAAGAGGCCAACCGAGTCGAGACTGCCAAGCAGAAAATCGACGAGGAACAGGAACGTGAGAATGCCGAAAAAACGGCGCGGGCGAACGAGCATTACGCAAAAGCTAAGGAATATCTCAGCGCTGGCGATCTCACCAAAGCTGAAGAAGAGATCAAGGAGATCTACAAGATTGTCCAGATCCACTACGAAGCGCAGATGCTGACCCTGCAGGTTGAAGAACAACGGGCAGTGCGCGACGAAGAGGAACGCAGGCGGAGGGTCAAAGAAGAAAAGCAGCGGAAGCAAGAGGAGCGGAAACAGCAAATTCAGAAGTGCCTGGACGTTGCACTTGGATATGTTGAGCAAGAGCAATATCAGGACGCCTTGAATGCATTGCAGGAAGTGTACACCCTCGAACCGAACAACGAGCAGGCAAAGCGCATCGAGAAGCAGGTTCAGTTCGCGGAAGAAGCCCGGCTGGAACGCCAGAGGCTTGAGGCTTTGGCTGAGGAAGAGCGAGGAAAGGAAGAGGCACTCAAGGCTGAGAGAGAGCGTGCCGAAGAGTTCGCCAAGGCCACAATCGAGAAAGTTACCGCTGCCCGGAAGGAGCAGCAGAAGATTCCAAAGACCAAGATGTACATTGGAATCGGTGCTATCGTTGTCCTACTCGTTGCCGCTGCTGTGACATTCCTTGTCACGCGTACGTCACTCAGGAAGCCTGGTACCGTCGCCATTCTCCCCTTTTCGACCAATCAGGCAGATGACAGCTATCTTGGAGAAGCGCTCTCCGTGTTTGTCGCCGACGAGGTCGCGCGGGCACAGGCCTTTACTGTGCTTGATCCCGTCAGCAGCCATTCATTTGGCGCAAACACCTCCGCCCTTCAGACGCAGGCTTCTGCATTGGGAATTACTCACTTCGTGCGCGGCGCCCTTTCAGTGAGCGGTACGTCGGTAAGCTTAAGAGCACAGCTGTTCGAAATTGGCGAAGAGAAAGCACTTTGGGAGACAACAGTTCGGGGGAATATTCCCGATCTGAATGCTCTCGCAGCGCAGACGAGCGCTGCTCTTCTTAAGTTTATGGATATCGAGGCGGCCACGCGAACGCCGTCCCGTCCTACCGAGAATTCTGAGGCCTTCAACCTCTACCTCCGCGGCCTGGCATCGTCGACGAATCCAACCGGGAACGCAATACAGCAGTCCATCACACTCTTACAGGATGCAGTACATCGTGATTCAACCCTGACACCGGCGAAGCTGATTCTCGCGAAGGAATTGTTGGAAGCGTACCAGCAGCAGGGTAAGCTGGATGAGACCATTCTCGCATCCGCATTCGCTCTTGCACAGGAAGCAAGCAAGTCAGATCCCAACAGCCCAACCGTGCACGCAGTGCTTGGTCAAGCATTTCGGTATAAGGGACAATTCGACAGAGCAGGAAGAGAGATCGCGGCTGGACTTGCCCAACAGCCTGGAAATGCTCAGTGCAACCGGGAACTGGCGCTCTTGTCGTTGATTCAAGGAAATACCGACGAGGCATTGAAGTACGCGGAAACGGCAATGAAGTCTGATCCCCAACATTTCAGATCGTATGAAGCGAAGGGAATCATTCAGCTGTACAAGGAGCAATTTGAGGACGCATCACGGCTGTTCGATCAAGCAACTGCATTGGGCGGTCCCGACTCGTTGCTCACAGTGAACTACAAGTTCCGCATATGGATATCGCTTGATCAAGAAGACAAGGTTGTGTTAAGATGCCAGCAGATGATGGACAGGGCGGATGAGCGCACCAAAGCGTTGTTGCACTATTGGATGGGACGCGCGTTTTCTCTGAAAGGGAAACTGGTCGAGTCGAGTACAAATTTCGACCAGGGCGTTCAGCTGGCTGATCAGGTAGTCTCGAAGGACCCAAAGGATTACATTTCGCTTGCTACCTATGCATTGCTTGAGGCGCGCCGCGCGAAGACTCCAAAGAGGGCGGTCGCATTGGCCGAAGAGGCCGTAAAGGCCGACTCGACCTCGGCAAGGGTGCACTACTGGAAAGCGCGAGTGTATGCAATTCAGAAGAACACGCCGGATGCGTTGCGCGAGTTGACGAAGGCAATTTCGATTCAGTACAGTTTCCCTGAAATCCTCGATCCCGATTTTCTGTCCGTGTGGCAGGACCCCGGCTTCAAGACGGTAATCATACGGAAGAATTGATCTAATTGTCAATGGTGAACGGTCAATTGACAATTGACAATTCATCGTTGACAATTCCCCATTATTCTGGGATCGATCCAAAAAGGTAAGTTTGCTCGAGAGGAAGGATAGTTGTCCATTGTGAATGGCCAATTATCAATTGACAATTGATCGTTGACAATTCCCCATTATTCAGGGGTTGATCCAGTAGGTGAGTTTGATCGAGTAGACGTTGTCCGGTGTCATCCGCATCAACCTCGTTACATCCCGCTCAAAAGAGAAATCCCCTCTGCTTTCGTAGTCCATTTTCTCGTTCGTCCAGACGAAATACAACGTCGATCCCGGCAAGTATTCCCATCGAAACACGACATTGGCTCGTATGGATTTGAAATTGAAGTCCGGGTTGTTGATTGTGAAGCTCGGAATTCCTCCGGTAGTCCCGTTCGGATAGATTGTGTACTCTCCATCCGAAGGTATGATTCGTGAGCTCCCTTCTCCGAATCTGTTGAATGAAAACGTTCCCGGCTTCGCCAGCTCCATAATGCTTGAATATGCTCCGCTCGAAAGGAGCGGCTGGAGATAGAGCTGAAGGCTCATTTTTGGCGTAAATGTCCAGTTCAGGCGCACCGTTGTTGAGAGCTGTTTTTGATCAATGACACCAAAGATGTATCGAGTTCCAAAGGTACTCGTCGCGGACGGATCCACAACGGCGTCGACATACTGAGACGCGCCGTGAATGCGGGAGTAGTCCAGACTGACACTCGCGTTGAGATTCCCCAATGCTTTCCAGTTAAAAAAGAGTCCGGCCGTATACAACCACCCACCGGATTCTCCACGACCGGCACTTGTGTTCAGGGTACCGTAGAATGAAGTTCGCGAATCGCTCGAGAGGCTGAATACCATACTTCTGCTTCTGAGAGATTTCATCAAGGGACCGCCGCGCGTACGCTGATCATCGTACGCCTCGCCGTTGTAGGCAAGGGCAAGATTGGTGCTCCAGTAATTCAGAAACTGACTCGACAGAAACAGCTGATAGCCATCAGCGGTTTTGTTCCCGCCGAAATCGTACTCCCTGATCAGTGCTCCTGTGATTGCCTTTGTCCGGAAGATTCCTTCCGGCTCATACCATTCGTAGCCAAAATAGACGTGGCCATTGATATAATCCGCCCTCGTGAGGAACCCTGCGTCATTCGTCTCGAATTTCGGCTGAATCGCGCCCAACGCAGCATCGAAAACCCAGTTCCCACTTACCTTGTCGAGCCAGAAGCGGGAAGCCCACCCGCTCATCGTCGTGGCAGACGAATCAACGCCAAGGTAGCCGGCATCCGGGCGTTGGAAAAAGTGCTGCGCAGAACGTTGAAGATCTGTTAACCGCTCTTTCGTGCCTGAAACACTCGAAGCCCCTGCCCATCCCGTGATCACCCAGACTTTGTTTTCATCGAGAAATGTCCAGCCGTCGATGCCCAAGGACATTGCTCCATCGTTCAGAATCCCTCTCATCCGATCATCCCTCAGGTTTCGTTCAACGACAGTGCCAAGCACGCCGATGGCCTGACGGGCATCGTTGAATTCCTTAAGACTGCGTACGACGCCGTAGAACGTGAGAGGCTCGATTTCATCTTTGAAGCGGACTCCGGCTGAATCGACTTCGCCATATTCACGATCCGTCAACGCGCTGAGCGCTGCGAACGACCATGAGTTATTAATCTTGCCGCTGACCTTCGCTGCTCCCAGGATCGTCGTCCGATCCGGAAGATCGAGGAACCCTTCGTGCTGCACCGAGCCCTGCGGCGCACGACCAATCCGCCTGCTGTAGAAGAAACTTGGATCAGTCCAGTCGAAGTCTTGAAGTAACGCAGCGCCTCCGCGGCCAAAGTTGAGAATGTTTGATCCCTCGATGAAGAATGGACGCTTCTCCTGATAGTAGGTCTCGTACGCGGTGAGGTTGACAACAGCCGGGTCCACTTCAACCTGGGCGAAGTCGGGGTTCAGGGAGAGATCGAGCGTGACATCGCCCGCCAGGCCAATTTTTGCATCAGCGCCAATGTTTGTCGGGTATTTGCGCTGGAACTTGAAAGGATCGGTTCTTCCGAGATTGAATGCATCGACGGGCGCCGACTGAACAAACTTGCCTGTCGCTGTAGCGTACGGAAGAAGTTCAATACGTGGCGGCGGTTTGATCCCTTCAATCCCAACCAGCTCGAGCCATCGGGAAACGCGGACACGATCGGTTCTGGGATGCAAGACAAGGTACGACTCCTCATTTCTCCTCTTGATGCCCCTGAAGATCTCAATTCCCCATGTATAGTGGTCCGCTGCCGAAAAGCGGAGCTGCGAATAGGGAATACGGAATTCCGCGGACCACCCCCACGCTTCCCTTTGCACCCCAACTTCCCATATCCCGTCCCAGCTGTCGTCTGTTTGGGTATCATTCGAAAACGTCCCGTCTTGGATTGCGCCGGCAGGATTGACTATGAAATACTCGGCTGTCCTCCTGTCATGAGCCGCATCGATCCCAATGCCGACTTGGTCAGATTCGGAATCCTGATCGCGCCTCGCCAGCCTGCCGATGACGGAATCGGGTTGTGAATCATACAGCTTCACCGCAACGTAGAGGGCGTCGTCATCATAGGCAACCCACGCTTCCATCTTCTGAGAAACGGGAGCACCCTCATCAGGTTGGCGCTGCGTGAACCCCGTTTCACCTGCACGCTGCCATATACTCTCATTGATGTACCCGTCGATCTTAATTGGCGTTGTAGCGCGGACCGCGACGATTGAACGCGCAGTATCCGGCTTCGTCTGGCTCTCAACAACGACCGGGGACAGAATGACACAACATTGCAGGGTCAAGATGGAACGTGCAAAAACCATGGGTAAATCAGGGGTGTCCGAGTGTGCCGAGGGGAAAATATTCGCAGAAATATCACGAATCACATTTCTAAAAGCAAGCGGATTGTGGATTTTGCCTATCGATTGTAGACGCTCGCAGAAAATCGAAAGGAAATGCTTGCGAAATAGTAAGATGAAGAGAAAGAGTGCAAAGCTGGTTTTTCGGCATTTCAGAACCCAGCGAACGCTGATTTCTGAAAGCCTGAGCGAGCACACTTGCAATCAGTTCGCGAAAACACCCGATCGTGGAAATGGAGACCCGTCCCTGGAGTCCGGGGCCGTTGCGACAGGAGAATGGATTATGGGTTGGATCTTGGAAAGATAAGTTGAGGGAATTCGTTGACGCATCGCTCGACGATCGCACGTACGTCCTGGGACGGGAGTTCTCCAATCGTGAAATCTGCGGCGGGAATTTCTATCTGGATCGTGTCTCGGGGAACGACTCCGTAAAGATCGTGGCTAGCATCGAGCAGCATCTGCGGAGTCATAGAATGCGAGCTGTACTCAACGGCCAAGCCCTTCGTCTTCAATTTTGTTACCCGCAACTCTTTGGCCGTGATGCTTGCATCGATGAACACGACTGTCCTGTAATGTGCGAGCGTGACGGCCATGTCGGGCGTCAGCTGCGGGGCAGTCAGACACATGACGCCTGGATACCGCCGCTCAATCAACTCTGCTGCATAGACACCGGCGGCATCGTCGCGGCGAAGCGTGTTTCCGTACCCGATAACGAGCGTTTGGTTCATCGACTGAGAGTTCCGATCACTTCACCGTTACTGCTGATGATTTCGAGGTGCATTGCCATGCGCCCCAGGGTATGCGTCGAGCGCGAGAGACATGGATCATTGCAGCGGATTCTTGCATCGATACTGTTCAAAACGTCTTTCCAGATCTTCGCCGATCATGAAAGCTCGTACATTGTTCCTCATCACTTCCGTGAAAATCCAGGGTCATCTCAAGCACACTTCTGGCAATATCGGTGCCAATAGATTCTAAGCTTAAATTACACAAAAACAAATGCTCCTTTCTGGCAATTGAGAACCCAAATTGTCTCTCTTGTCAGAATCGTGAAGAGCGAAAAACATTTGTCAGTACGCAACACATCGCTCGCCAGTGGCCCGATCGCGGCACGCGGATGAGAGAGAAGACTCGCAATCCTCAGCGAATGGCTTCGAGGATCTGCGGAACGACGTCGTATTTCTTGAACGGAGGCATAAGGTAAGCGCCGGCGACAAGATGCCTGGCTTCATGCAGAAAATCCTTCGTGAGCTGAACCCCGACGGAGGATGCTTTGTCGCCTGCACTGCGGAGTTTTTCCCTGATGCCATCGGGGATCGTCATACCGGGAATTTCATTGTGCAGAAACTCTGCGTGGCGGTAACTCCTGAGAGGAAGGACTCCAAGCATGACCGGTTTCTTCCATTGCTCGATGCGTTTGACGAATTGTTCCAGCGTGTTCATTTCGTACATCGGCTGCGTAAAAACAATATCCGCTCCCGCTTCAATCTTTTTTGACAGACGCCTTACCTCACGCTCCATATCATCTGCTTTGGGATTCGCTGCGCAGGCAATCAAGAAGGACGTCCTCTGTTCAATTGAGTTTCCCATCAGGTCCTTGCCGGAATTCATCGCACTGACGGCGCGGATCAGGCCAATGGAGTCAACATCGAAGACCGATGTTGCGTGCGGATAATCACCGATGCTTGTGGGATCGCCGGTGATGCAGAGAATATTGCGCAGACCCAGCGCATGAGCGCCGAGCAACTCAGCCTGCAGTCCAATCATATTCCGGTCACGGGATGTCAGGTGTGTCATCGCCTCGATCCCGACTTCCTTCTGCATCAGATACGAAAGTGCAATTGAGCTGATGCGCAACCGGGCGCGGGCACCATCGGTAAGATTGATTGCATCGATACCAGAGCGATGAAGATAGCGCGCTCCGTCGATGACGGACGACATGTCGAGCCCACGCGGAACATCAAGCTCAGCGGTCACAAGAAACTTCTTTCCGATGTTGCGGGCAAACAGCGAGCGTGTGTCCGGCAACTCTACCGCAGCGGCGATATCTTTCTGGGCTGCCAGCTTTCGGACTTGAGGAGCAGGGGTTGTCTCGCGCATGGAGACACTTGGCGCGGGTTGGCCGGCAAGCTCATCTAATGTCTTGCGGATAGCCCTGATGTGAGCTGGCGTCGATCCGCAGCAGGCGCCGATGAGCGTGACTCCTGCCTGGACCAGTTCCCGGGCGTAAGCAGAGAGATATTCAGGTGTGGTACGGTACGTCGACCGGCCATCCTGGAGCGTCGGGATGCCTGCGGCCGGCTGGGCCGAGAGAATGACGCCATCTTTGTACATCGTCCGGATAATACTGAACATGCGCTGCGGCCCCACCGTGCAATTTGCGCCGATGACGTCGACGCCCCTGCTCAACAGGTGTTCAACGACTTCAAGGGGAAACGATCCTGAAAGAATGGATCCATCTTCGGGGAATGCTTTTTGGGCAACTATCGGGATGGTGGTAAGCTCTTTTGCGGCGGTGATCGCTTCATCAAGCTCATGGAGGCTGACAAACGTCTCGAGGATGAGAAGGTCAATTCCTCCTTCAAGAAGGATTTCAATTTGTTCTTTGAACACGGCGCGGGCCTGGGAAAGCTTGATTTTTCCTATCGGCTCGAGGAGTTTCCCCGTAGGTCCAACGGAGCCGGCGACGTAGACATCGTCCCCTGCAGCCCTGTGTGCAATCTCCACTGCAGCACGGTTGATTTCCTTTATCCGGTCTTCGAGATGAAACTGGGCAAGCCGGAACCGGTTCGCTGAAAACGTATTTGTCTCGATGATCTCCGCACCAGCATCGATGTACTCCCGATGGATGCGTTCAACAATTTTCGGGTTCTTGATATTCTGTATTTCATGCGGTCGCTCGCCGAAATCGTAGAGGTCCAACAGCGTACCCATCGCGCCATCACACAGAATCGGACCGCGCTTCAACCGTTCCCGAAAATCGATCTTCAAGGAGTTCTCCAAACGAAAAGGGATTGCGTTTTCCTAGTGATGTGGCTCTGAGGATGACATCCTGGCGATGACAGTCAGGCTGTCGAGCCAGACTTCGGACTTTTTCACCGTTACGACACCGCGCACCGAATCCCCAACTTCAATCCCACGCAGCACGTTGCTCTCTCTCACCGTGAACGGCATCGTCATTGCCTTCATGTAATGAGGAATTTCTTCGTGAGCGATGATGACGCGATTGCGGGTGGAATCAAGAGCCATCACAAGGCCCTCGATCTGGTGATGTTGGGCAGGACCCTCCTGCTTGTTGCAGCCAACAATGCTTGCGAGGAGAAGAACCACGATGAGCACGACTGCTCGATTCGTTCCAGAGGAAGCTCTCATCGATGCTTACACTCCTGCGATGAGGACTTCAGCGATCTGCACTGCATTTGTCGCCGCTCCCTTGCGGACGTTATCGGACACAATCCAGAGATTGATGCCGTGAGGAACAGTCTCGTCGTTCCTGATACGACCGACGAAGACGTCGTCCTTATCAAACGCGGTGAGGGGCATAGGATACACGTTATGGGCAGGATCATCCTGGAGTACGACACCCGGTGCCATCTTGAGAATCTCACGCACCTCGTTCACGCTGCACTCTTTTGCGAACTCGATATTCACGGATTCGCTGTGTCCCCCCATGACCGGCACCCGGACAGTTGTCGCCGTGACCGGGATGTCCGCTTCCATGATCTTTTTCGTCTCCAGCTTCATCTTCACTTCTTCTTTCGTGTATCCGTCATCGAGAAAGACATCGATATGAGGCAGGCAGTTGTACGCGATGGGGTGAGGAAATTTCTTTTCGCGCAACGGTCGTTTTGCCACTTCATCTTCAAGCTGCATGACAGCCCGCTGGCCCGCTCCAGTGACAGACTGGTATGTCGAGACGACCACCCGCTTGATGGTAAACCGATCATGGAGCGGTTTCAGGACTACGACCATCTGTATCGTTGAGCAATTCGGATTGGCGATGATTCCCTTATGATGGAACACCTGATGCCGGTTGACCTCGGGGACAACGAGTGGCACATCATCATCCATGCGGAACGCGCTGCTGTTGTCGATGACAATTGTACCTGCCTTCACAGCATGCGGGGCAAATTCTTTACTGACGCCGGCACCGGCCGAGAAGAGCGCAAAGTGGATGCCCTTGAACTGTTCGGGAGTGAGTTTCTGGACCTCGATCGACTTACCGTTGAACGTGATGTGTTTCCCGGCAGATCGCTCGGACGCCAGCGGTAGCAGCCGGTTGACCGGAAACTTTCGCTCCTCCAACACGCGCATCATCGTCCTGCCAACCAGACCCGTCGCTCCCACAACAGCTACATCATATCCTCTCATCGTCGTCTTCTCTCTCGTCACTACAGCAATTGATCGATCGTCTGGCGTTCGCGTATCACGCGCACTTTCTCTCCGTTCACCAGAAGCTCAGCCGGACGGAGCCGCGCATTGTAATTCGAAGAAAGCGAATAGCCATAGGCTCCGGCGGTCAGTACGGCCAGGACATCGTCACGTTTGGATTTGTTCAGGGACCGGTCACGTGCGAGGAAATCGCCCGTCTCACAGATTGGTCCCACAACATCCACCCTTTCAACCTCATACGTCTGGAGTTTGAGAGGCACAATCTGGTGATAAGCGTTATAGAGGCTCGGCCGCAGCAAGTCACTCATCCCAGCATCTACAACAACGAATCTTTTAAGGCCGTTCTCCTTGGTATAGAGGACTTTCGTCAGCAGCGCCCCGGCATTAGCGACAATCGAGCGCCCCGGCTCGAACCAGAGTGAACAACCTGTTTCCTTGAGAATGGGGAGAACCCCCTCGATAAAGAGATTCAATGGAGGCACCGAAACGCCCTCCGGCTCCAGTGGCAAGCCCTCGCAGGTCAGGGCATTGATGTACTGAACGCCGAATCCTCCTCCGAAATCGATGTGGCTGATTGGCAATCCTGCATCCCGCAACGATTTCACCAGACCTGCAAGGAATCTGGCTGCCTCGGTGAACGGCTCCACCTTCGTGATCTGCGAACCGATGTGAGCGTGGACTCCGATCACTTCGAGGTGAGACAATGATCCCGCGTACTGAAAGAGCCTCAAAGCTTCTTCCGCGGGAATTCCGAACTTGTTTTGCTTCAATCCGGTCGTGATATACGGATGGCTCTGCGCATCGATATCCGGGTTTATCCGGAGCGAAATGCGGGCTTTCTTCCCAAGCCGCATCGCTACCAGGGAGATGATCTGGAGTTCTTGCGATGACTCGGCGTTGATAGAGAAAATGTCGTTTTTGAGCGCGTACTCGATTTCATCATCCCGCTTGCCGACCCCGGCAAACGTGATCTTCTCGGGGGAAAATCCCGCTTTAAGCGCAAGATACAATTCCCCCGAGGAGACAACATCTGCGCCCGCCCCCTCCTGCGCAAGGATCTTGAGCAACGCTGGATTCGAGTTTGCCTTGAGTGCGTAACAGAGAGTGTGTTCTGTTCCGGCCATGGGGGCTTCAAGCGTTCGGAAGTTTTCGATCACCCGGTTTCTGCTATACACGTAGAGAGGCGTTCCAAACTCCTCAACGAGCTCCGACAATGGAACTTCCTCGCAGTACAGCTCTTGCTCTTGGTAGCGAAATGCGTCCACAGGACTCCTTCCTAAGACCGTTGATGAGATGAAGAAAAATATCCGACGAGTGCATCAGTCAGCTTCTCCGGACCAAAACGGAACGCATCCACCGCGGGCAGACCCGTCAGCGTGCTGACCCGTTCTGCCGCCTCACGCGATTCATCATCGGAGAGACCCACAGAATTGAGCCCGATCGCTACGACTTTTGTCTCGCGGAAGTACCGAACAACCGTTTCGTGGAATGCGATGATGTTGTTCAACTCCGGCAGCGGGAGCCCATAGTCGTCCTTCAACCGGGTTGGTTGATGGCAAAGAATCATGGCATCCGGCATCGTCCCGTGGATGAGGCCGAGAGTGACGCTGGAATAGCCCATATGCGTCAGCGAGCCCTGTCCTTCGACAAGGATGTACTCATACCCTTCGGCGACGGAGCGGTCCACTTCGAGCTCGATTGCGCCTGCGATGTAGTCGCCGACAAGAGAATCAACTGCGATACCTCTCCCGCGTATCATCATCCCCGTCTGACCTGTTGCAACAAAATCCGTGCGAAGCCCGCGGCGCAGAAGATCCTTGTGCACTTCGAGCATCGTCGTCATTTTGCCGATGTTACAGTCCGTGCCAACCGTCAGGATGACTTTGGCTGACCGGTTGCGCCACGTCCCCTTTGCAACGACTTCCGATTCGGGATCAATTTTTCTATAGTCGGTCAACGTGACGCCCTGTTCCAGGGCGAGTGCAGCAAATTCGCGATCATCAGAAAGAATCGTATGCAGTCCGCTCAGTATATGAAGGCGCGCTTTGATCGTATTGCGGATGATGTCCCGCCAAGCATCCGGTAATCGTCCACCCGCAGGAGCAATCCCGATGAGCAGGTGTGTCGGATTGAGATGCAGTCCTTCCTCGAGGCTTCGTACGACCGGAATCGGGCCTCCGTAGCCGAGCACCTGTTGAGCCGTCATGCCCGCTTTCGTGCTGTCTATGACTCCAACGACTTCTCCGGGCAGGTAGGCGATGGCGCCATTCGCGGTTTTGGATTTTAATGGACTGAAGCGTCCTTCTGCGAGTGCGAGTATTCTTCGCTGCATATTCAAGAGAGTCCGGGAATCGCGACCAGCGCAGCCGCTCCAACGCATCATCGCTACAAGCAAACAGGTTGGGCTGTCCTTTGGAGCGACATGAGCACGGAGATTATGAGCCTGCGGGGAACCTTATGGAGCTATTTACCGAAAAAAGACAAGAAACTCAAGCTGTTTTGCGTGGCACGACCTTTGTGGAATGATTTCGGCTCATGATGAGACGCCGGCCAATTTTATTTGAGCCGGGGCTGCGATGGGACTGAGGAGGTTTGTTTGTATTGCGGTCAGGCGCGTGGATGAAACGTGCGGTGGACTTCCTTGAGGTACTCGCGATCGATGTGCGTGTAGATTTGAGTCGTGGATATATCGACGTGACCAAGCATTTCCTGCACAGCCCGAAGATCTGCACCTCCTTCAAGCAAATGCGTGGCGAATGAATGGCGGAACGTGTGAGGGTGAACTTTTTTCTTGATACCCGCGGCTTTGGCATACTTCACAACCATATCCCGTATTGCAGCCCGCGAGAGCTTTCCTCCGCGAAAATTCAGAAAAACCACATCCTGGGACTTCCCTCCTTTTGCAAGATGAATCCGCACTTCCCGCTGGTATCTCGTCACCCAATCCATTGCCGAGGCACCGATCGGAACCAGCCGTTCCTTTGAGCCCTTGCCGAACACGAGGATGAGTTCTGAATCAAACATCAGATTGGATTGCTTGAGGCCTGTGAGTTCTGATACTCGTACGCCCGTGGCATACAGAAGTTCGAGAATCGCGCGGTCCCGTAATCCAAGTTGCTGGCGGACGTCCGGCTGCTTGAGGACAGCGTCCACTTCCGCGACGGAGAGAACTCCAGGGAGGGTCTTCGATCGCTTCGGCGTATCGATGTTCTCGGTCGGATCATCATCATGCATCCCCTCGCCGACAAGAAAACGGTGAAATCCCCGGACAGCTGAAAGAATTCTCCCCACGCTCCTAGGGGCAAGATGTTTTGTGGCAAGCTCCTTGAGAAAGTCACTGATGTGTTCCTCGGTAACCTTCACTCCGGAGTGAATTTTGTGTCCGACCAGAAACGCGCGGTACTTTACAAGATCAAACTGATAGGAATGGAACGTGTGCGGGGTAACGCCTTTTTCGAGTCTGAGGAAATCGAAATATTGCCGGATCTCGCGATCCAGCGTGAGGTTCTCACCATCGGTCAAAGGCCGCATCGTTGCGCGCGTCTTCTTTCGCATGCCGATGTGATCTCCTCACGCCTTGCGTCGGTCTACGCAGTCGACCGTTTACTGAGAGCGCTCAACACATTGCCCACAATGAGCGTGGCTGCGACACCGACGAACGTGAACCATGTCCAGGCAACGAGCTTCAGCGCGATGACGGTGATCATGATGAAGATACCCGCGACGAAACCGGCAAGGGCATCTTCCTGAGTCGGCTTCTTGAAGAGTACGCCGAGCAGAAACGTTCCCAGGAGGCCGCCGTACGTGAACGAGGCGATGCTCAGCGCAAGCTCAACCACCGTTTGCGTTGTGTTCATGAAGAAGAGAGCAGACCCGACGAGCAACACTGCCCACCCGATGGTCACGAGCCGTGAAAGCTTCAGTTCCTTCTCCGGAGAGACGTTCTTATCGAAATACGGTTTGTACAAATCCAGCACCGTGGATGAAGCCATGGAAGAAACGGAGCCAGCCAAGGTTGAGAGCGCGACGGCTGTAAGGCCCGCGATCACGAAACCCGCCACACCGGAGGGGAGTCCCTGCGTAATGAACCTTGGAAATATTTCATCGGCACGGGTCAGGCCCATCTGTGCGAGCGTCGCACCATCATAATGACCGTAGAGGAGGACACCCACAATCAGGAAGAGCGCGAACTGGAAAATGATAATGATCCCGCTTCCAATCATAGCCTTGCGGCTTGCGGCAAGTGATTTCGTCGTCAGGACTCGCTGGACGATCAGTTGGTCAGTGCCGTGAGAAGCCATCGAGAGAAACGCTCCGCCTATCAGGCCTCCGAGGAGGGTGTAGGGAGTTCCCCAGAAATTATCGCCAAAACCGAGGTTGAAGACAGTAAATTTTCCGGCTTCCATGGCTTTGTGCGTGATCCCTGCCCAGCCTCCGTCTGCAGTGGAAATAAGAAGAACAGCCGAAATGATTGCACCCCCGAGATAGATGACCATCTGCAGGGCGTCGACCCAGAGCACGCCGCGAACTCCCCCAATGTATGTATAGCACAAGGCGATGGCAGCGATGATGATAATAGCTGTAGGATAGTTGATATTCAGGATAAATTTCAGAGGAATCGCAGCAGCGAAGAGGCGCACCCCTTCGGCGGCAAGACGGGTGAAGAGAAATACCAGCGAGGCAAAACTCCGCGTTTTCATGCCAAAGCGCCGTTCAAGGAAGGCGTAGGCAGTCGAGAGTTCTCCTTTATAGTATGCGGGGAGGAAAATGAAGCTGATAACAATTCGTCCCAGCAGATACCCCATGGTCACCTGAAGAAAATTCAGGTTGGCGAAGTATGCGAGGCCGGGGATACTAATGAATGTGAGCGTACTGGTTTCTGCTGCAACGATTGAGAAACAGACAACCCACCAGGGGATTGCATCTCTGCCGAGAAAATAGTCGCGGGTCGAGGATTGCCTGCCACCGCGCATGATCCCCAGCACCGCAACGCCGATCAGATAGAGTACGAGGATGACGTAGTCGAGCGTTTGGAAACCCACGGGAGACTCCTTGATGGTACGAAGTGGATGTGACTGCTCGCTGAAGCGACCGATGCGGTCAGAGTTCCGGGCTGATACGTCAGGCCCGCAGCGCCTTTGCTACCGTGTCATGGATGCGGAAGGCGCGGTCAAGGCGGGAAATACGAATAAGCGCAAGGACCTTTTTCTGGAGCCCGGCAAGTTTTACGACTCCTCCGTTCTCCCTCATCTTTCGTTCGGCGATGAGTAGAGCGCTCAGGCCACTGCTGTCGCAGAACTCGACATCGCTCAGGTCAATGACAAGATTCTTCGTCTGGCGATTGCAGAGTACAAGGAATTCCCCTTTCAGCTCAGGAGAAACGCTTGCATCAAGTTTGCGCTCCTTGATCTTGAGAATCGTCGCTTCACCATTCTTCTTCACTTCAAATTGCATGACGTCCTCCTCTTGCCACTGCGTGCCCCTGATCGTTCATCTCTGCGCTGGCCCGATCCGGCTAAAACATCTCTATGCACTTCAACAGCTGAGAGTATACCTGAGTGAAATTGTTCGACGGTTCAGTCTGAACCTGAAAGTTATAAAAGTTATCCGCGTACTGCTTCACGAATCCGATGCGCAACGGTGCTTGCGAGGCGCGACACAGAAACGAGCTCGGTAGTGCGAAGCGAATATTCAGGTCTAACGCCACATCGAATGTACTCTTTTTCATCTTTCGAAGCAAATCGGTGTGCGGTACGTACCACGAGCTTAACTCCTCCTCGGTAAATGTGACAACATCGAACCCGCGAAGATCCGGCAGGTACGGAACAACTCTCTTCCGGGCAACCAGGACCACCTTGCTTGTGTGGAAGCGTTGACCGAGAAACTTCAAGACATTCTCAACCGCCGACGCCTCGGCTGAAACTTCCGGCAGAAATACAACCGGCCTGCGTGCCTCAGAAAATGCCTCGGTGAATCGAACGATCGGATCCCGCGCGGCCCGAAAGTGAAACCGCGCGTAGGAGGTTCCAATATATAATCGTAGATTTTCCAGCATGCCGTTGTGCCGCGTATTCCTGCGATCTCGCTCGCCTGATATATCCGAGCAGGCGCACGTAGGAACGCTACGGTGGTACAATCGCCTTTCGTTAGATGCGGTTTACTAACCGAATGAATTCATCTTCTTCCACAATCCGAACCCCAAGCTTCTTTGCCTTCTCCAGCTTGGAACCGGGCTCGGCACCGGCAACAACATAGTTTGTCTTGCTGCTGACACTTGAAGCAACGTGTCCGCCGGAATCTTCGATCATCTGCTTGGCTTGCTCACGCGTGAACGACGACAACGTGCCGGTGAGCACCACTGTCTTGCCAGTCAGAGCCGACTGCTTTGCATCGCGGTGCCGCTTCTCCTCGAACTGCAACCCCGCTTTCTTCAGGCGATCAATGATCCGGGCGTTGTGCGAATCATCGACGAATCTCCGGATGCTCTCGGCAATTTGGGGACCAACTCCCTGTATTCCCTGGAGTTCTTCAAATGATGCTGCGGTCAACGCATCCATGGACTGAAACTGATTCACAATCAACTGTGCCACACTCGTTCCTACATGGCGAATTCCGAGCGCAAAAAGAACGCGCGAAAAAGGGCGCTTTTTGCTCTCCCTTATCGCAAGCAGCAAGTTTTCAACGCTCTTATCGCCCCAGCGCTCAAGGTTCACCAGTTCACTACGCTTCTTGTGGAGCTCGTACAAATCGGCATAGTTGTGGACAAAGCCAAGATTGACGAGTTGATCGACGATTGCTTCTCCAAGTCCTTCAATGTCTATTGCGCCGCGATGTGCGAAATGTTCTATGCGCGCTCTGATTTGCGCCGGGCACTCACTGTTTTCGCAGTAGTAGCTGGCCTCGCCCTCGGGTCGGGAGATGCGCGAGCCGCATGCGGGGCATTTTGCCGGCATTACGAAGGGCTTTGTCCCGCGGCGGCGTTTCTCCTTGACGACGGAGCTCACTTTCGGAATGACATCGCCCCCCTTCTCGACAACAACTGTGTCTCCGGGCCGTATGTCGAGCTCCTTGATATAATCTTCGTTATGCAGCGTTGCTCTCGATACCGTCGAACCCCCGACAAAAACGGGTTCCAACTCAGCCACAGGCGTGATTGTGCCGACCCTCCCAACCTGAAGCGTAATGTCACGCAACGTCGTCGTGGCCTGCCGGGCGGCAAACTTGAACGCAATGGCCCATCGAGGGCTTTTTGCAATTGTTCCCAGCCGATCCTGCTGACTCAGCGAATCGACTTTGACGACAACCCCATCAATATCGTACGGCAGGCTGTCCCGGCGGTTCTCCCATTCCTTCCAGAACGCGATGACCCCCTCCACATCCTTGCTGAGACGGGTATGTTCGCTTGTCGGAAAACCCAGTTCCCGCAACGTTTTCAGATTTTCTTGATGGCTCGAGAGTTGCGCGTTTTGAGTCCGGAGGAAGTACGCTACGAAATTCAGCGGTCGCCCGGCCACAATTTTCGGATCCTGGAGCTTCAGCGTTCCAGCCGCGGAATTGCGCGGATTGATAAATGTCTTCTCACCTGCAAGGTCCCTGTCCTCGTTCATCCTACGGAAATCATCCCGCTTCATATAGACTTCGCCGCGGACTTCAAACGATGTCATCCCCTTCTTTTTCCCCATCAATCTCAACGGTATGGAACGGATCGTCTTCAAGTTCTGTGTTATGTCATCCCCTTGCATACCGTCACCGCGGGTCGCTCCGCGAACAAAGAGAGAGTCCTGGTAACGAAGGCTCACCGCCACCCCGTCGAATTTCAGCTCGCAGACATACCGGAACGCTTCGTTCCCAAGCAACGAACGGACACGGCGGTCGAAATCCCTCACCTCCTCTTCGCTGTAGGTGTTTGAGAGAGAAAGCATGGGCACGTCATGCGTAACCGTCGGGAATTCCTTTGTCGGCTCTCCTCCGACACGCTGACTCGGAGAGTCTGGCGCGGACAGCTCCGGATGCGCGGCCTCAAGATCGAGAAGCTCCCGCATGAGCCGGTCATATTCCCCGTCTGAAATCGTCGGTTGTGCCAGAACGTAATACCGATAGTCGTGCTCCCGCAATTGAGAGCGGAGTACTTCAATACGCTTGGCTATGCTCGAACTGACTGACATGTACTTTGAGCAGCGTTATTGAACTTGCTGGATTCCCGACTGGGTGATGATCACGTTTCGGGCGACGGCACCCCGCTTGCCAAGTGCGCCGAGATTCCCGCCGTTGAGTCGAAAGGTTGCAGCACCTGCATTTCCCATGGACACAACGAACTGTTCCTTTGCTGCCCAGGAACGAATTCGTCCTGGAGGGAATAAATACTGGCCGTGTCTCGCATTGTCGATCACGATCGCGACCCACACAGAATCCGTCGTCGTAATCTCCAGGCGCAGACTATCGGCTGCCGGGCGGACCGTTGTTGCAGCCGGAGGAGCTTGCGGAGTCGTCTGCGGCGGAGTCTGTTCGGGCTGAGCGGTTGCTGCTTCTGATTCACGCACCGCTTTGTCAAACGGGATCTTCGAGAGAGGTTCCTGTGTCGGAATGGCGGATTCCCTGTTCGCAAAGAAGATGACTGCGACGACAGCCATGAGAATGACCACAGCCGTCACGATGGATGAGAGGGAAATGCCCGACGAGGACTGTGTCGGTTCGAGCGGTGTTCGTTCCGGGCGGAGCACGTGCGGCTTCGTGCGACTGACCCATACTTCCGCCGCTGCACGAATCTCCTGATTCACGGAATCATAGCGTCGGAGAACGTCATCGGGATCAAGGTCGACGGCGCGGGCGTAGGCACGGAGAAACGCACGGACATACGCCTGCGGCAGAATAGAGAATTTACCTGCCTCGATCGCCTCGAGCATTTTTACGCTGATGCGCGTTGCTTCAGAAATCGCGGCGAGAGAAACCTGTTTCAGCTCGCGCTGATTCCGCAACTCTTCTCCAAATGTCTCGAGATTCATGCTACGTCAGTATCTGATTGTCGATGAGGCATTCAATAAGGAGGGGGCAACAATACCCAGAAAAATGGTACCGATTATTTGACGGATTTGCAACGACAACGCAGAGTGGACCGAGGCGCCGGCTCACCCTCCCTTGTATCCGCCTCGTTACGAGCCATCCCGTTTTCCGTCAAAGACTTCACGTAACACTTTCGACAGCTCCTCCAATTGATACGGCTTTTGAAGGAACCCGTCGACGAGTTTCTCAATCATCGCAGGTTCAAGGCTCTCATTGCTGTACCCTGTCGACACGACAACTCGCAGATCCGGCCTGATGGTCTTCAGTTTCTCGAATGTCTCCTTCCCGCTCATCGTCGGCATATTCATGTCGAGTATGACGGCGTCAAATCGGGTCTTCTTTTCCGCGAGAGTAATCGCTTCCTGTCCACTGTGCACGACTGTCACCTTATAGCCAAGGTGATCGAGCATCCGGCTGATCAACTCGCTCACATGTTCCTCGTCATCCACCACGAGGATGCGCTCGTGCCCCTGTTGGAGCCGCGACTTCTTGAGCGTGCGCTGGAATTTCGCCCTGTCCGCCAGGAGAGGAAAGAACATAGAGAATTGCGTCCCGCTGCCAGGCTCACTCTGGACAGTGATGAAGCCGCCGTGCGAATTGACGACGCCGTAGACCACAGAAAGCCCCAGTCCGGTTCCCTTTTCTTTCGTCGTGAAAAAGGGCTCAAAGATCCTCTGTTGGACTTCCTGATTCATCCCCACGCCGGTGTCGCGAATGACGATGGACGCGAACTCGCCGGCCCGCGGCTCACCGAAGACGCTTGAATGGCTTACATCGGGACTGACCGCACGGGTGCTGATCGTAACCGAACCTCCGTTCGGCATGGCATCGCGGGCGTTGATCAGCAGGTTGAGCAATGCCTGCTGAATTTGACCATCATCCCCTTTGATGATGGCAATATCGTCGGTCAGCTCCTTGTTGATTGCAATACTCTTGTCGATGCTGCGCTCAAAGAGCCGCAATGTCTCTTCGACAATATCATTGACAATGATAGGTCGGAATTGAGGAGTGCTTTTCCGTGCAAATGTCAGAAGCTGTCGCGTGAGCCCGGCCCCTCGTTTCGCAGCCGTCTCAATAATATCGGCAAAGTGATACCACGCGTTGGATTTCCTCATCTTTCTCTTCATAATGGCGGTGGAGCCAAGAATTGACGTGAGGATGTTATTAAAATCATGCGCAATGCCGCCGGCAAGATTCCCGATGCTGTCGATCCGCTGGGCATGCATGATCTTCGACTCGAGTTTTTTCTTCTCGGTAATATCCCGCGCCACAACGCGCATGAACGCCGGCTGACGCGCTTCGTCATACACGATCGACGTACTGATACTCACGTCGACAACCTCTCCCGATTTCGCAATAAACTGTTCCTCAAGGCCGGAGACCTCGAGCCGTCGCTCGAAGACATCATTGAGAAGCTTCTTTGCGGCAAGATGATACTGCAAAGGGTAGAGGTTCAGAACCGAAAAACCGATCAGATCCTCTTTCTGGAAGCCGAGCCGGTCGGCCTCCGTCTGGTTGCAGCTGACGACAATTCCTTCGTGAGTCACAATATGAGACATATCGGGAGAGTGTTCGAAGAGGTCCATATAGCGCTCTTCGGATTTTCTCAATTGCTCAAAGAGTGTTGCATTCTCGAGCGCAACGCCGATCTGGTTTGAAAATGCACCCATCAGAGCGAGTTGCTTTCGCCCCACCTCACTTCTGGCTTTGGCCGCAACGACGATGACGCCGGCAAACCGATCCTTGACGATGATGGGGACTGAACCCCACGCAGCAATTTCACCGAATTTCCATTTCGAAGCCGTCGCCCCGCGCTGCTTCCTGCTTGTATGGGGAATGCGCGCCCAGACAATGTCGCTGCCGTCCGCCTCAGTATTCGGCTCGATAATCTGCAGCGGCGCTGCAGTGACTCCATCGTACGCCCTCAGCACCAGCTTCCCGGCTTCCACGTGATAGATCCAGCCAAAGTCCACCTCCAGCAGGCGTCGAACTTCCCGGATTGCTTCCTGAAGGAGGAGGCCGATTTCGACGGAACGATTCACCGCCTCGGCGATGGTATTCAGCGCAAGGAGCTCGCGTTTCTGTTCCTCAAGTTGCTGGCCGTACTTCAGCGTAAAGAACACGTTGATGAATCCGAACACGCCGGTCGTAATGATGCTTCCGATCAGCAGCCAGTCAATCGTCTTACCGACCGTGAAGAGGCGGATGCTCACGATGGTTGCCATCGTCGCAACGACAACCATTGAGGAAACTACCTGAGCCTGCTCGACAGGCCCAAGGGATGTTCGGAATTTCAGTATCCTTGTGAATTTCATGTTGATGAAGTTGGACGAGATGGAGAAAAAGTACCAACAGAGTCCGTCAATAGCAAGTCACGGACATGCAGATGCAGGCGACTTGGATTTAGTGCGGGAGGTACTGCTTGAGAACGCTGTACAAATCGTGCTCATCGTACGGTTTGAGGAGACAGGCTATCGCGCCGAGATCCTGGGCGACTTTTTTCGCGTGGTAATCGTCAATCGCGGAGAAGAATAAGACAGGGGTCGACGCCATCTTTGGCAGGTGCTTGATCTTGTCGAGGAGATCGAAGCCATTCATATCCGGCATGCGCAGATCGCTGACGATCAGGTCCGGCCGGTATTTCGCCAGGAGCGCAAGTGCTTCAGTCGCACTCTGCACCGCCTTCACCTGGAATCCTTCTCTCCGCAGCACGTGACTCACACTTTTCAACCAGGCCGGCTCGTCATCCACAACGAGGATTTGTTTCTTCTTACCAGGCATGTCCCCCACCGTCGTTCGAATCTGCTGCAATGTACAAACTGCAAGTGCCGAAAGCAAATCAGCTTCTGCAGGGCCGCTCTCCCGGCCTGTATACATCTCGCAACGCCAACGCTTTGAATATGATTCCCGATTTCCCTAACTTGTGACGCCGCGCAACCACACCTACGACAAGGAGTCGCTATGAACCAAGACCGAAGAGAGTTTTTGAAAACCACATCCATACTCGCCGGTGCATCGCTCCTCAATCCATTCTCTAGCGTGCCTGCCGGACAAGCGTATGTTCCGCAACAAAAGAATCCGCGTATGAAACTGCGATATCGATCCTACACACTCGAACTACGACATGTTTTTACCATCGCAACCAGCTCACGAACAACCACGCCCGTCATGCTCACAGAGATTGAATATGATGGTGTCATCGGGTACGGCGAAGCCTCCATGCCTCCCTACCTGGGAGAATCACAAGAAGGGGCGGCTGCGTTTCTTTCAAAGATCAATATCGAAAAGTATGACAACCCGTTCGAGATGGAGACCATCCTGAACGACATCGATATCATCGCCACAGGAAATCCCGCAGCAAAGGCCGCAGTCGACATTGCCTTGCACGATCTGGTCGGCAAGCTCATGAATCAGCCATGGTACAATATCTGGGGATTCAAGAAGAGTGCGACCCCCTATACGTCATTCACCATCGGCATCGATAAAGAGGATGTGGTTCGCCAAAAGACAAAAGAGGCGGCAGAATACAAAGTGCTCAAGGTGAAACTCGGCCGCGACACAGACAAGATGATGATCGAAACCATTCGCTCGGTGACCGACAAGCCGATCACTGTCGATGTCAACCAGGGATGGAAGGACCGTTCCTTTGCACTTGATATGATCCACTGGCTGAAGGAGAAGGGTGTGGTGTTCGTCGAGCAACCGATGCCGAAGGAGCAGATCGAAGACATGGCATGGCTGACTGAACGAAGCCCGCTGCCGACGTTCGGCGACGAAGGTGTACAGCGTCTGGCCGATGTCAAGAAGGCCCATGGCGTGTACAACGGGATCAATATCAAGCTGATGAAGTCCACAGGGATGCGTGAAGCGCATAAGATGTTGATGCTAGCCCGGGCGCTCGATATGAAAGTCATGGTGGGCTGTATGACTGAGACCTCGTGCGGGATCTCCGCTGCATCGCACCTTTCGCCGATGGTCGACTATGCAGATCTCGACGGAGCGCTGCTGATCAGCAACGATCCGTACGACGGGACAAAGATTGTGGACGGGAAAGTAACCCTGACCGATCGGCCAGGCATAGGTGTTAAGAAGCTGCAATGAGGGCCGTGCAATCTGGAGGGGCCTAGCAGGAAGCACGAAATACGAAACTCTAAATCCTAATGAAATCCGAAGCACGAACTTCTAATTTAACAATCGTCGTATGTTTCGGTCTTTTTTGTTTCGAATTTTGGATTTGAGGTTTCCTTCGGATTTCGCATTTCGTTTTTCGGATTTCCCCTTTGTCACTTCGTCGGTACCTCTGGAATCTGCGACGATCCAACGTATCTCCGGGCACGAACGAAACTCCTGCGGAGCGACTCGCTGTAGTTGGGTGCCGCCGGATCGAAGCTGTTGAACTTCACCCACGATCCGCCAGGCGTGTGGATGAACTCCTGCTTCTCAAGATAGATGCCGACGTGGCTGATCCGTTCCGGCCTATCCGCCGAACCCTTTCTGCCGAAGAACAACAAATCCCCCTTCTTCAGGTTCTCAAAATTTTCTCCCGGCTTCACCTCGTCTCCTGCCCCCGCTTGCTGAGACGCATCCCGGTACAATTCAAGTCCGTTCAAACGGAACACGGTCTTTGTGAACCCGGAACAATCCATTCCTTTCGTGGATGTCCCTCCCCACAGATAGGGGATTCCGACAAACATCTTCGCTGTCTTTTCGATGTTCTCCGCAGTGAGCTTGCGTGATTTCTTCCAGCTCTTGAAATCCTCCACGTTCGCCTTTTCGATGAACCCTTTACGGCCATCGGGGAGCTCCACTGCGACCCATGACCCCGAGGTGCGGACATGTTTCATCAGTACACCGGCAACGGCGTCACTGACCGGCATTGCGGTGCGATCCGGTTTTTCCCGAACCATCGTGAAATACACCGTCACAATGACCTTCTTGGCCGCGTTCCATTCATCGACACCGGCGGCGGTTGTCACTTTCATGGCGTTTTCTTCCAGCCAGCCGATGTAGTGATCGGGCATCTGGATATAATAGTGTCCCCCCTGCTTCTTCAGGAGCTTCACCACCGTGCCCATTAACACCTGCGTTGAGAGCTCGGCGGCATTCCGTGGATTCGTCCGGACGTTCCCGACACTCGCAGCGACGATGGCAAAACGCTTCTCGCCGAGCTGTGGATCCGGCAATACTCTGATGCTGTCAATCACCTGACCTCCCAGAATCTTGTGAAGAGATGCCAATGCATCCTCTTTCGCCTTCTGATCATCGACTTCCCCGCGGGCAATTGCGACGTCGCCTTGCTGAACGCAGGTGACTTCAAACACCGCGACGGTGCGATCCGGAGCATAGCGTGCCTTCAGTGAATCGAGCGCGATCGAAGCCGGTGTTTCGGTTCTCTGAGTCTGTGCGCGTGTCGTCAGTATGAAGAGGAACATGACAACCGCAAGGGAGATGATGCTGTTCGTTTTCATGGATTGATTGAAGGATTACATTCGAGAGACAACCTGCGCTCGAGGCAGGAGTAGTAGATGGAAAAATATACGCGGAATTGCGGAAGCTTTCAATCTTCCCGTTTGATTCCTTTCTTCTTTCCCACGGATGAGAATTCCCTGATTCTCTTTTCGGCGAGTTTTACGTAACGCGCATTCTTCTCGAATGCGACAAAGTGACGCTTCGTCTGCAACGCTGCTATGCACGTCGATCCGCTTCCGGCAAACGGATCGAGCACAATATCTCCCTCGAAGCTATACAACTGAATGAGCCTTCTCGGGAGTTCGACGGGGAACGGTGCAGGATGGCCGATGCGGCGGGCAGACTCCGACGGGAAGGTCCAGATGCTTTTGGTGTACTCCAGAAACTCGTCGCGCTCAATGGTGCTTTTCTTTCCTGCACCGCTGCGGGCATAGTTGTTCTTCGAAAAGATAAGGATATACTCGTGCACGTCGCGCAGCGTTGGATTCGTTGCTGATTTCCAGCTTCCCCAGGCGGTAGAAGGACCTGCGCTTCCTCCTTTATTCCAGATAATCTCCCCCCTCATCGCAAATCCCAATTTGATCATGTCTTCGGCAAGAAACGCATGAATCGGGATATACGGTTTCCGACCAATGTTCGCCACGTTGACGCATGCTCTCCCACCGTCGACAAGAACGCGGTGGGTTTCCTTCAGAACCTGGCGAAGAAGCGCGCGATACTCATCCAGCGTCAGATCCTCGTCATATTCTTTCGATACGTTATACGGAGGAGACGTGATCATCAGGTGGACGGAATTATCGGCGAGCAGGTGCATCGATTCACTACTCGCACGGAAAATGCGATCCAGGATATCGGCGGAAAGCACCTGGTCCTGTGCGGCTTCAGTTTCTTTATCGGACGACGCGGTGTACAATCGGGTATTGTAGAATCGGGAAGAATCGTGACTAATGCGGCCGGAGGTACCGAACGTGGATGTTGCTGTTTTCCTGCGGGGTTGCTTCTTCACGAACGCACTCAGAGAGAATGAATACAACGGTGGTGTGCGCCGGAAATCTACTTCATATCCTCTGGAACAGCAAGCTTTTTCTGGAGCCAGTCGGCGAGATCGGACACACTCTGCTCGCTCATCGTATGGGGAATGGGATACTCTTTGTAGGTGAGATCCGCCTGAGTTTTTGAAAGCAGGTCATGCGCTCGCCGGCCGAGCTGGACAGGGATGACGGGATCATCCACGCCATGAGCAATGAAGACCGAAAGATGCTGAAGTCGATCCCATGCAAATTGGAGGGAAGTGTTCTCCGGAATGTACCCGCTGTGAGCGACAACACCCCGAATCAACTCAGGCTTCGTCAGGGAAAGAGCCAGCGACATGATGCTGCCCATGCTGAAGCCGAGCATGAATATCCGCCGCGGGTTAACCGGGTAATTCTGACTTACATCGGAAACAAATCGGGTCAAACGATCGTAGCTTTCTGAGAACTGCCCGGGATTTGGAACTCCGATGTCCTCGACGTCATACCATGTATAGCCGCCAAATCCTTGTTCGAACTTGAAGGGAGCACGAACGCTCACAACGAAGAACCGCGGGTCAAGGTAGTCCACGAGACCGAGGAGATCATCCTCGTTCGTGCCTCGGCCATGCAGGAGAATTAACACAGGATGGCTGCCGGTGTTCACTCCACCGGGCTGCCTGATCTTATGAACGAGCGTGGAAGAGATCTCTGCTGGCGTCATCACTGAAGTCGGAAGTGTAGTGGGGTCAATCTCTGCTGAGGGAAGTCAGTTCTTTTTTGCTCCCTGGTCGATCCATTGGCGGAGAACCTCGATCTGTTCAGCGGTAGGGATCAGTTTTTTGCTTGGCGGCATTTTTTTGCCAAACGGGGGCTCCGCATCCATTTTCTGCATGAGCAGACTTTCCTTGGCGTTGCCTGGCTTCACAGCCTGACCGTGCTTTCCCCCCTTCATCAGCGATTCATAGGAATCCATGAACAGCTGGCTCGGATGGTCTTCGTCCTCGTTATGACATGTCGCGCAGAATTTGTCGAGAATCGGTGCGACTTCCTTCGAATACGAGATCTCCTTTAAAGACTTCGTGGCTGTTGTGTCCTGCGTAAACCCGGTGAACATCAAGAAGGCAGCAGCGGTGATCAAGAACATTGGGAGAAATCGCATTCGTTTCACGTGTCCTTTCATCATTGGTTCACTATTCAATTGTCTTTTGCCCCCTGGTTGATCCAGAGTTTGATTGTCTGAAGCGTGCTGTCGGGGAGATACGGACCTCCTTGCGGCATGCGATCGCCAAACGGAGGTGTCGCAGAAAGCTTCCGCACAAGATTGCTCGTGTCCGCTTTCCCGGCAACGACGGCCGGACCGTGGTCCCCACCCCTCAGGAGCTGCAATACGGACGTTACGAACAATCCGCCGCTGCCTCCATGGCATCCATAACAACCATAATGCTGGAGGATCGGCGAGACTTGATTTGCGAAGGAAATATCCTGGCCTGGCGGAGGAGGAGGATTTGTCGTTGAGATCTCCGGGGCCACCGGTGCAATTCCCATATCAGAACACCCAGCAAGCATCAATGCTACCATAACAGCCGCGATGGAACGACTTGAGTTTCGAAATGCGTTTTCCCCCTGTGAGATCACAATCAACCTTTCTTCTGCATGATAGCTGAAATTTTACCGTCATTCTATGGTAACCCCTGCCCTGGCCCTTCCGCTGCCAGAAGGCGCCCCGCCCACCCGACCGGGCGCCTCCGTCAAACGATCCAACCTTATCGCAACAAGAGCATTTTCTTCGTCTGGATTGTCGCTCCGTCGGCCGCAAGAGCATAGAAATAGACACCTGAGGAAAGCGAGCTGGCCTGAAGAGTTGTGCGATAGACCCCCGGCTCTTTAACGCCATCGACGAGCGTCGTCATCAGCTCTCCGAGAATATTGTAGATCCTGAGCGTGATGTGCGTGGTCTTCGCGATCTCAAACGTGATCACAGTCGATGGATTGAAAGGATTGGGATAGTTCTGATCCAAGCGAAATGCAGCTGGAATTGCGGCAACCTTGACCACTTCGATGCCTGTTGCCAATCCTGTCGATCCAACCACCTGACCCCGGATTTCTCCTCCCGGATTAGCAGACGTATGAGCATTCAGGTAAAGCCTTCCCTTCACTAACTCCCGAAGCAAGAGGTCAGTGAGAGGTTGGGAAGCGTCGGTGCTTGTCCATGTGCCCGTTGCAGTGTTGTTTACAAGAGAAATATTCTTTACAACCGCGGCGGCGACACCTACCGGCCCATCATGGAAGTGCGCAGCGGACGGTGTAAGACCTGTGACTGTTTCGTCATAAGTAACCGTCGCATCGGGGTTGAGAACGACGGAAGCCGTTCCTGAAGCGCTTGTTGTCACTGGCGGAGTTTCCTGAGTCCCATCGAGTTTCACTGCAAATCCAGCACCAGTCAACATGAGAACCTGACCGCGGATTTCTCCGCCCGGGTTGGCTGTCGTGTGTGCGTTCATGTACAATCTTCCATGCAACAGTTCAACAAGCATCGAATCTGTGAAGGGCTGTGTTGCATCCGTGCTGCTCCAGACACCAGTAGCGGTGCCGTTGACAATTGTCAGGTTCTTCACCACTCCTGCGGCGACTCCCACAGGACCATTGTGGAAATGCGCAGCGGTAGGAGTGAGGCCATTGAACGTGACCGTGTAACTAAGTTGCGTACCGCTTGCGTTGAGGACGCATGCTCCGGTGCCGGTGGCATTGGTTGTCACTGGAGGTGTCTCCTGACTTCCGTCAATCGAGACTGCAAATCCCAAGCCGCCGGCAGGTAGTACCTGCCCACGAATCTCTCCACCTGGGTTCGCAGTTGTGTGAGCATTTGCGTACATCTTGCCTCGCACCAAATCCCGTAGAAGGGCGTCTGTTAAAGGCTGAGTCGCGTCACCCGAAGCCCAAGTTCCGATTGCAGTGTTGTTGACGAGCGTGAAGTTCTTCACGACACCAGCAGCCACACCAGGCAAACCATTGTGGAAATGTGCCGCCGTGGGGGTTAGGCCAGTGACCGTCGCACGAAATGTTACGGTGCCTCCGGGGGCGAGAACAACCCAGACGCTGCCACCTGCAGTCGAGGTCGTTGGCGGCGTCTCCTGGGATCCATCCATTTTTGCATAGAACGGCGCGGGAGCTATCTGCAGAACCTGCCCGCGAATTTCTCCTCCGGGATTGGCTGTCGTATGCGCGTTCACATAGAGCCTTCCACGAAGCAACTCGCTCAGAAGTGAATCAGTGAGAGGTTGTGTTGCGTCCGTGCTGCTCCAGACGCCGGTGGCGGTGTTGTTGACAAACGTGAGGTTCTTCACAACACCCGCGGCAACACCGATAGGTCCATTATGAAAATGAGCAGCCGTAATATTCAGGCCATTGATTGTGATTGTGTACGAAAGAGCCGTTCCCGCCACGTTGAGAACGAACGCGCCGGTCCCTGTGGCAGTTGTCGTCACCGGCGGTGTTTCCTGCGCACCGCTCATTTTTGCTGTAAACTGAATCTGCGCAAATCCCATCGAAGTCACGAGCAATGCGATGGTCAAAAAGAGTAGTCGTCGTACCATGAGCACACCCCTCCTACGGTTCAAGTGAAGAGAGCAGTTAATTCAATAGAGAGGGATGTGCAAACCAAGTGCCAGCGGAACTAACGAGAAATCAACGATTTCAGGC
>Ga0187866_1000816_pt1 | contig 33358 bp, 41 predicted proteins | sample June2016WEW_11_1_3_FD_133013 | JGI IMG/M metagenome (GOLD analysis project Ga0187866, IMG submission 133013) | Peatland microbial communities from SPRUCE experiment site at the Marcell Experimental Forest, Minnesota, USA - June2016WEW_11_150 | ecosystem: Environmental > Terrestrial > Soil >...
CCTCCTTGATTTTCTTATTGTCGTTAATAAGCTCACGCTGCCCTTCGAGCGCCTTCACGACGCCAGTGCTTGATTTGCGAAGCTCTTCCGCAAGCTGGATCACGTTGAACCCCTTCTCGCGGATGACCGCCTCGCCCTCGTCGATCATCGCGTACGCGAGAATCGTTGCCGTCGTCGTACCATCGCCCACGCCGTCGTTCGTTTTATCGGCGGCTTGTTTTATGAACTCCGCGCCGACATTTTCCCATTTGTCTTCCAATTCAATTTCTTTCGCCACGGAAACGCCGTCAAACGTCACCTGCGGCGCGCCGTAGCCTTTTTCTATCACGACCGCGCGCCCGCGGGGGCCGAGCGTCATCGTGACCGCCTGCGCAAGCTTATCAATGCCCTTTTTGATCGCCGCACGGGCATCTTCGTTGAATTTTATCTGTTTCGCCATGGTTATTTATTTATTCAATAACGGCCAAAATGTCGTCCTCGTCTCCGACCAGATATTTCTTCCCCTCGATCTCTATCTCGTCCGGCCCGTATTTTTTGAAGAGGACAACATCCCCGATCTTGACCGACATCGGCTGGCTCTCGCCCTTGTCGTTCCGTTTGCCGGGACCCACGGCGAACACCCTGCCTTTTATCGGTTTCTCTTTCTCCGCGGTGTCGGGAAGCACAATGCCACCCTTCGTCTTCTTTTCCTCGTCCAGCGGCTCAAGAAATAGATGGTTTGATAGCGGTTTGAGGTTCATATCAATGAATATTGTATCCACAGGGGACATGCTGTCAAGCGACGATCGGCCCCAGGGCAAGAGAAGGTATTTTGAAACGAGCCCTTCTTAGTACTCGTTTCAAAATACCTTCTCTTGCCCTGGGACTATTGTCTTTTGATGCGGTCGTAGATATTCAAAACCGCCTTCACGGCGTCGCCGGCGGAGATGTTATTCTGCCGGTACAAAACATCCGTCACGTCGCCCACCGCCCAAATACCTTCGCATGAAGTTGCCTGGGTCCTCGCATCAACCACGACGTGGCCGCGCTCATCCAGCTTCACCAGCTCTTTTACAAAATCAGAATTGGGGAGAAGGCCGATCTCCACAAACACGCCGTCCAGGGGAAAATCTTTTTCTTCGCCGGTCTTTACGTTCTTCAGGTGAACACCGGTCACAAAATCCTTGCCCCGTATCTGTTCCACCACTGTGCTCAAAAGGATGGCGACTTTGGGATCGTTTTTTATCTTATCTTGCGTGACCGGGTCGCCCTTCGAAGCCTCCGAGCGGACCACCAAATAAATTTTCGCGGCGTACGAGAGAAGGTCGATCACCGCCTCAAGCGCGGAATTCCCGCTGCCCACGACCGCGACCGTTTTATCTTTAAATAACGGCGCATCGCAGATGGAACAATACACGACGCCCTTGCCATCAAACTCTTTTTCGCCCGGAACGCCCAGCTTTTTCCTCCGGCTGCCGGAGGCCAAAAGCAAATACCGTGCTTCATATGTTTTTCCGTTCCGCGTCGACAAAGAAAAGCCGCTGTCCTTTTTTTGGACGCCGACCACCAGATCGTCGTCAACAACGGTAATGTCCTCCTGCGCGCGCAGGTGCTCCTCAAGCGATTTTGCAAGGTCATATCCCGAGATCGATCTCGTCCCGATCCAATTTTGGATCTCGCCCGAAACCGCCGACTGGCCGCCGAAGCCGTCGGTGATCAAAAGCGTCTTTATTTTTTTCCTCGCGGCATAAACGCCGGCGGCAACGCCGCCCGGCCCCCCGCCGATAATGATCAAGTCGTACATTGCATTCGTTATTTCTTCGCGGGAAGCAGGAGGTCCTCTAAAACCTTTTTATCAAAACCGACGATGATCTGGCCATCCACGTCGATCACGGGCACGCCCATCTGATGCGATTTCGCGAACATCTCCTCGCGCGCTTGCTGGTCCATTGCCACGTCATGTTCTTCATAGGCAATGTTGTTCTTCGCAAAAAAATCTTTCGCCATCTTGCAATAGACGCAGGTCGGCGTGCTGTAAATGGTAACTTTTTTCATGATTGATCTTTATTTTTATTTTGTTTTTCCCCGAAAAGCGACCAAATACCCATAAGGACGAGGATGAGCCCGCAAAGGATGCTGCTCCACTTCGCGATTGAGAGGTTTGCATACCCCAAAAGCCACGGCGAGAGCAAGGTCCAAAACCCGACGATGCCATAAACCCAGTGTTCTATCACAGGTATATTTTAGGAGCGTGCGGCGCGCGAGTCAACTGCTCGAATAGGAAAATTATACCCCAGCGGGCAAATGCTATAATAAAGTAACTTCTCTTCCATGCCGTTCACGTCCCCTATTGTCTCCTGGCTTCTTGCGTTCCGTTATCCCATCGCATATCCCCTCGCCATCGTCGAGGGGCCGGTCGTCATGATGCTTTCCGGATTTCTCGTCCGCATAGGCTTCTTCTCGTTCTGGCCTATTTATCTCATCCTCATGGCCGGCGATCTTACGGGGGACGTATTGTGGTATTTCCTCGGCCGCCACGGCGCCCGGTCGTTCGTAGACAAGTACGGACGATTTTTCAGCATCAGCGAAGAAAATATTGAAAAGGCGGAGCAGTTCTTTCAGGATCACCCAGTAAAGATCCTTTTTTTCTCCAAGATCACCATGGGGTTCGGATTTGCCCTCGCAACGCTCATCGCAGCGGGGGCGGCGCGGGTGCCGTTCAAAAAATATTTCATTATCAATTTCTGCGGGCAATTCGTCTGGACGGGAGCGCTCATAGCCGTGGGATACTTCCTGGGGCACCTTTACGTCCTTGTTGATAAAAGCCTTCGCTGGGCGTTTATCGCCGCTTTAATTGTCATCGCCGCTTTCGCAGCCTACGGATTCGGAAAATTCTTACGGAACAAGATGCGAGCATGAAGATATCCGTCATTATACCGACGCTCAACGAGGAGCATACCGTGGAAAAAACACTGCGCCAGATCCGCAGCCATCTTACCGACTTTGACCACGAGATCATTGTAACCGACAGCGGCAGCACCGACCGAACCGTCGCGATCGCAAAACGGTACGGCCAGGTGGTTGTGGACGCAAGCCCCGCCCACACGATCGCAAGCAACAAAAATAACGGCGCGCGCCTCGCGCACGGAGAATATCTGGTCTTTATAGATGCCGACGTGTTCGTGCCTGATCCCAACGCCTTCTTCAAAATTGCATTAAGCAACTTCGGAAAGGACAAAAAACTGGTGGCGATCACAGCGAACCTCATGGTATTTCCGGAAACCGCGACGCGCATGGATAACATCGTCTTCACCCTCGTGAACCTTGACCACTGGTTCAATAACAACGTGACGCACACGGGAAGCGCGTCCGGAGAATTCCAGATGATCAAGCGGACCGCGTTCGAGGCCGTCCACGGATATCAAAAACACCTCGCCGTCGCCGAGGACAACGACATGTTCCGGCGGCTCGCGAAGATCGGCCACACGCGCATTGAACGGCGCCTTACGGTCTACCACACGGGCAGGCGGGCGCACGAGATCGGCTGGGCGCACGTATTGTGGGACTGGGGAATCAACTACTTCTCTGTGCGCCTCTTCAACCGCTCTTATAATAAAGAGTGGAAAGCGATCAGATGAAATTGAGCTTCGTCATCCCGGCCTATAACGAAGAGCATTACCTTGGTGATTGTTTGAAGGCGATCTTCGCGCAAAAACAGGGGCTTCCCTACGAGATCGAGATTGTTGTGGTGAACAACGCCTCCACCGACCGGACAAAAGAGGTTGCAAAGTCGTATCCCGGGGTCGTGGTCGTGGATGAAAAAGAAAAAGGGATCGTACGCGCCCGGCTGGCGGGGTTGCTCGTCTCTACCGGTGACCTTATTGCGAACGTGGACGCCGACACGCGGCTTACGCCCGGCTGGATCAAAAAAGCGATGGAGGCATTCGCCAAAGACAAAAAGCTCGTCGCCCTCTCGGGGCCTTTTATTTATTACGACGCACCGCGGAAAGTACAGATATTCACACGCCTGTATTGGTGCCTTGCTTTTCCGGTTTATCTTTTGAATCGCTTCGTGCTCCGCGTGGGATCCATGCTCCAGGGGGGCAACTACGTCGTCCGGCGAAGCGCGATCGAGGCGATCGGCGGCTACAATACAGACATTGATTTCTATGGCGAAGATGTGGATATTGCACGGCGATTGAACAAAATAGGAAAAGTGCGGTTCACGTTCAAATTGCCGATGTATTCTTCCGGCCGGCGGCTCGCGAAGGAAGGTGGCCTCACAATGGCGTTCCGCTATCCGCTTAATTATTTCTGGGTCATTTTCTTCAAAAGGCCGTTCACTAAAACTTCAACAGATATCCGCTTTGAGAGCAAAGAGGCGATAACGTACGAATCAAAAAACGAATTAAGAGAGTGGATGATCGGCGCCGGCGCTCTCCTTGTTCTTCTTGCTATTATAGGAAGTGTCGGCTATCTTATTTATCGTTACGCACACTAGCATGCGAACCATGACCTTACGGCACAGGGCAACGATATTCCTCCTGTTTTTGGGCGATATTATCGCCCTTTATGCGGCGCTCCTCCTTGCGCTCGCGCTGCGTTATGGCGGCGGATTCTACCGCGAATTCCTTAATGTCCACGCGGCACCTTTCACCATCATTTTCATCCCGTGGCTCCTTGTTCTCTATATCGCCGGGCTCTATGACCTGCGGCGCCTCCGCAACAACCTTGATTTCCTGAAGACGCTCGTACTCTCGCTCGCCACGAACGCTGTTCTCGCCGCACTTATCTTTTACGCCATTCCCACCTTCGGCATCGCACCGAAAACAAATCTTTTTATCTTCATCGTCATCTTCGCAATCATCGAGATCTATTGGCGGCGGCTTTTTAACCGGCTCACGGAATCCGCCGAAGCGCCGAATAAAGTACTTCTTATCGGCGACGGCAGAGCAGCGGCGGAGATCGAGAAGGTTGTAGCGGAAAACAACCAATTCGGTTATGTCGTACGGGCACGCATAGACGAAAAAACGGCGGAGCAGTCACCGGCCACATTGGAGAACACAATGCGCGGGAGCGATATAAACCTCATTGTGGTGCCGCGCGAATTAAAACAGAAAGACGCCCTTGCTGTCGTCCTCTACTGCCTTTTCGGGAAGGGCACGTCGGTGATGGACCTCGAAAGCTTCTACGAGCTTGTGACGCGCAAGATACCGCTCGACGAGCTCGGGGAAACGTGGTTCCTGGAGAATATCGAGCACGCAGCGCGCTTCTATGATCCGTTCAAGCGCGCCGTTGAATTCTTCTTCGCCGTGCTCATTGGCGTCATTCTTCTGCCCCTTGAGATCCTTATTGCGCTCATAGTGAAACTCACCTCGCGCGGCCCCGTGCTCATCCGGCAGCAGCGTACCGGAAAAAACGGCGCGCCGTTCACGTTCTATAAATTCAGAAGCATGGTTGCGCTCTCCGCAGACGGCCAAGCCGAGACCAACGGCGCGCAGTGGGCCGGCAAGAACGATGCGCGCGTCACGCCGTTCGGGAAGTTCATCCGCGCGACCCACCTCGACGAACTGCCGCAGCTCTGGAATATCATCCGCGGCGATCTTTCCTTCGTGGGCCCGCGGCCGGAGCGCCCGGAATTCGTGGCAAGGCTAAAAACGCAGGTCCCCTTCTACGAGATGCGGCTCTTGGTCACGCCCGGCGTGACTGGCTGGGCGCAGATCCACTACCGCGCCGACCTGACGCTGGAAGACGTGAAACAGAAGCTGCAGTACGACATCTATTACCTCAAGAACCGGTCGCCCATTCTTGACCTTGCCATCGTCCTTAAGACCATCAAATCGCTTTTCGTAAATCCGGAATAGGCGGGATATAATAAGGAGCATGAAGATAATCGTAACCGGCGGTGCGGGATTCATCGGCTCGCATGTCGTTGACGCCTATATCCGCGCGGGGCACCGCGTCGCCGTCGTTGACAATCTTCTTACCGGTTTCCGCAAAAACGTAAACCCGAAAGCGAAATTTTACAAGGCAGATATCCGCGACCGCGCAACGATGGACCGTATTTTCAGAAAGGAACGGCCGGAGATCGCGAACCATCACGCCGCGATCGCGGAAGTGGTGAAATCGCTCCGCGATCCCATCCCCACATTCCAAACAAACGTGCTCGGCATCGCGAACGTTTTGCTGGCCTTCGGCGAACACGGCCGGGGCGGTGCGCGGCGCAAATTTATTTTTTCCTCCACCGGCGGCGCCATGTACGGCGCACCGAAACGCATTCCCGCAAGCGAATCCGAAGCGGCGGTCACGCTCTCTCCCTACGGCCTCTCAAAACAGCTCGGCGAAGAAGTGATCAAATTCTACGCCCGCCTGTATGGTTTCCATTACTGCATTTTCCGCTACGCGAACATCTACGGCCCGCGGCAGAATCCGAAGGGCGAGGCGGGCGTCGTCGCCATTTTCGGCGGCCTCATGAAGGCCGGCAAGCGCCCGACTATCTTCGGCGACGGCACAAAGGCGCGGGATTACGTTTATGTGGAGGATATCGCGCGGGCAAACCTCGTGGCGCTCCGCCGCGGGAAAAACGATATCATGAACCTCGGCTGGGGAAAGCTCGTCACCGACCAGATGATCTTTGACACAGTGAAACGCGAGACCGACTTCCCGGGCCGCCCCATCTACGCCCCTTATCGCAAGGGCGAGGTCTATCGCGTCTCGCTCGACGGCACCCACGCAAAAAAAACTTTCGGCTGGGAACCGAAGGTCAAATTACAGGAAGGCATCGCACGAGTACTTCGGACGCTTTAGTGCTTCACCTTTTTTACGTACCTCTCAAGCAACCACGAACTTGATTGTATCTTTCCTCCGTGGCCGATCCCGAAGATTCTTCTAATCCCAAGTTCCTTGCAAGTGTTGATCTCTTTATAAAGCGACGATGCGGGATTCGCCGCGTCCTTTTTGTCCCTGTCGCCGCCGTTCGCAAAAATGTCCGGGCGAAGCGCGCGCAATTCGCGGGACACGCTCATGTCGCCCGGATTCGGGCCGTGCTTCGTGAGCACCACGCGGTCCACTGGCCGGAGCGCCTCGAGGATCTCCTTGCGTTCTTCCTGCCGCATGAAGATATGATGCTTCTTTTTCTGAAGCCAATGGTCGTTATTAAGGATCACCACGAGCTCGTCGCCCAGCGCCCGCGCGTGCTCGAACATCCGCACATGCCCGATATGAAGCGGGTCGAAGCCGCCGCTCACCGCAACTATGATTTTTCTTTTTTTCATTATATCCTTCATTATAACGCACGATGATAAAGAAAATCAGGTCCTTCCTTTTTGAGAACAAGACGGCGAAACAGACCATTGCCAAGAACACCTTTTGGGCCTCCGTATCCAATTTTGGCGGCCGGGCGCTCAAGGCGATCATTATTATCTACGCAGCCCGCGTCCTCGGCACGAACGGCTACGGGGTATTTTCTTACGCCGTAACGCTTGCCGCCTTCTTCACCCTTTTTGTCGATCCGGGCGTAAACTCCATCCTCATCAGAGAATCGGCAAAGGCGGATGAAAAAGAACGCGAAACGCTTTTTGCGACCACGTTCATCATGAAGCTGTGTATTGTCGTGCTCATTGCTCTTGTTGTCCTTTTTGTCGCTCCCTTGTTCAGCACGCTCCCCGGCGCAAAGGTCCTTCTCCCACTCGTTGTCCTCATCTTCACCTTTGACAGCTTGCGCGAATTCTTCTCGTCGCTCATACGCAGCATGGAAAAAATGGAGTGGGAAGCCGCGATCTTCCTTTTCACCAACCTTATGATCACGGTCGCCGGATTCATATTCCTGCACATCGCGCTCACCCCGCTGGCCTTCACGTGGGCATACGTCGCAGGTACCGCGATCGGGGCGGTGGTGGCGGCATATGTTGTGCGCAGATATCTCAAAAAGATTTTTTTTGCGTTCGCCCCGCGGCGTATCATCCCCATCCTCCAGGCTGCCTGGCCATTCGCCATAACGGGCGCCCTGGGCGGGCTCCTTACCAATACCGACATCCTAATCATCAGCTGGATGCGGAGCGCAGGAGAGGTCGGTATTTATTCCGCGGCCATCCGCATCATCCAGCTGATGTACCTCGTCCCGGGCATCCTTCAATTAAGCACCCTGCCCATGTTCGCCCGTCTCGCAAACAAAGACAACGAACGGTTCCGCGCAGCGCTAGAGCGAACGGTGAGCTTTATCTTCTTCGCCTCTGTGCCGCTCGCCTTGGGCGGCGCGATCCTGGGCACACAGATCATGCAGCTCGTCTTCGGCGCGGCATATGCCTCGGGCGGATTATCGTTCAAAATCCTTATGATCACGCTGCTCTTTGATTATCCCGCCGTAATCGTAAGCAATGCCATTTTCGCATACAACCATCAAAAAAGCCTGATCGTTTCGTCCGCGATCGGCGCGGGCGCAAACGTGGCGCTCGACCTTCTCCTAATCCCTTTCTTCGGTATCGCAGGTTCCGCAACCGCAACGCTCATCGCACAGGCCCTTTCTAACTGGTACCTCTGGCATGCGATGAAAAAAATAAATCCGTTCGAGGTGCTGCCGCACCTTAGACGGATCATCACCGCGGGCGTGCTCATGGCTGCAGCAACGACACTTCTCTTTGTCGCGGGCGCAAATGTAATCGCGAACATCGTGGTCTGCGCCCTTCTTTACTTCGGGCTCCTCTATGCGTTCCGGGAACCGCTCCTCAAAGAAATAAAACGGATCATAGTGCCGCCGAGCGCAGCGGCCGCCGGTTAGGGCACCTCCCGTATCGCCCGGTGCCAGCGCTCGAAGGTCCCGCAGTCAAAGAATGTGCCGGGGCACACAAACCCACCCAGTCGGCGTTCCACCGCAAGCACGGGGAAAAAATCATTTTCAAACATAAGGAATTTTTTCTCCGGAGAGATCACCCCCGCCATGTGCTTGATGGCGGCCGGGGAAATGAGGTACATACCGGCAGAAACAGGACTTGCCGGCAAGCCCGTTTTTTTCTCCACAAATTCCACAACTTTATCTTCTTTCACAAGCACCGTCCCGCAATCGTCCGGTTTCTCCATCGTCATGAGCGCAACCGTTGCCAGGACGTTCGCGTGGCCGTGGAATGCGGCCATTGCACCAAGGTCGATCTCTTTGATATCGTCTCCGTTCGTCACAAAAATATTTTCGCTCCCCATCCATTCGCGGAGATGGCGAAAGACGTATCCCATCGTCCCCATCGGTTCCGGTTCCTCTACCAGTTCAATGCGCATGCCAGGGAAAGAGCCCTGATATTCCCGGAGCCATCGATCATATTCCTTCCGGTCCGACGGCCGGATGATCACCTTCGCGTCGCGGACGCCGTGTTTCTGGAAAAGCGAGAGGTTATAGTTGATAAGCGGGGTCTTTTTAACGGTGATAAGCGGCTTCGGAACCTCAAGGGTAAGCGGAAGAAGCCGCGTTCCCGAGCCGCCGGCCAAGACCACGCCTTTTGTAACAGAAGCCATAGCTTTGTTCCCATATATAACCACAAGTACAAAAAAACTTCAAGTAAACGAAGACGGTGCCTAAAAAGTATTACAAGGAGCGCAAGAAGGGATCCAAAAAAGTAAAGCCGCCACCGTGTCGTAATGACCACGGTGGCGGGTAGTGACGAAGAGCCGACTAGCTCTTCAGATACGCGGCCGTTTCCCAGTGCGGCCAAGGCAGGATGAACGGGATGGCGTCCGCAAGGCCGAACGTCAGAGGGTAGCTCTCCGTGAACCCCTGATTGTTGAGCCGCGGGACGTATTCTCCGCCCTGGAAGTTGCTCTTGCAGAAGCCGAGCGAGAGATGAAAGTCCGGGGGCAGGCCCTGAATGCTTCGGAACTTGTTCCCGCAGAGCGTGACAACCTTATCGAGGAGCTCCGCGAGCTCGGCGATCAAGTCGCGACTGGCCGTCGGCATGAAGCTCTTTGACATGATGAGCAGTTGGCCTGCACGCAGGCCTCCCGCAGAAACGACGAACCTGGGCGTTTCCACGACAACACGTTCGTCGGTTTGGAGGTTCCGCAGTTCTTCCCACAATGACCGCGTTACGTACGACGGGTTCGCCGAGGTTTGGAGTTCATGCATGTGCGGATGAGGGAAGTTCTGGCCTGCGAGATACCCAACGTGGACGCCGAGCCAGAGACTCCTATCTACCGCCTCGTCGCCCCAAACGACACTCATTGCCGCTCGAAGCATCTCCTCGATCTTCTCCCTCCCTCCGAGGCGGCGCAGAACTTCTTCTTCCCAACACATCGCCGGGATGACGAGGATGTGGAAATAGTGGGGCGTGAAATCGTTCCGGACTATCTTCCATCCGGGCGGCACGGTTTCCGCCAGCGTTACTGGGCTCGCGGTTACATACTTCTTGCAGAGGGCGCACGGCGGCAGGGACTTCTTTGCCTCCCCGACCGCAGTCGCTATCGCGGCGAAAAGTCCTCGGATCGCTTCGCGTCCGCCGAACTGCGACGTTGCCGAGTCCGTTTCAAAGAAGTCGGGCGGAAGGACTTGTGCAATCCTTTCAAAGAGTTCCGGAGGGAACTCGTTCTGGACCAGTGGCACTTGCCATGGTCGATTGAGCTTCACGCCTGTTCGCGTTCCACCGGCGCGGGTGATGAAACCTCCCGGCCAGTGGATCAGCTCTATGCGCGTTTCGTCGGTCAAGGTGTTTCTCCTTTCAGAAACTGGAGTATCGTGCGGTGATCCGTTGCGTTCCCTGCCGCGATGATGTTGCCGCAGGTCTGGAATGTCGGCGGATCGCCGTTCCAATCAGTAACGATCCCGCCGGCTTCCTTCACAAAAAGAATCGCAGGGAGATTGTCCCATGGCGCATTGTCCACCGCAACAAGAGCGCTTGCGCGGCCCTGCGCGACGGTGGTCGTAGCAACGCAGGCCGAAAAGCTCGGTCTCGCCGTGATGACTTTCCCCAGTTCGGACACTGGGGGCCTGAAGAGTTTCTTGGACGATCCCTCGAGCATCACCACGGGCCGTTCAAGTTCGTTTTCGCGAGCGGTGCGGATACGGTGATAGATCCTGTGCTTCTCACACCACTGCCAGGCACCTTTGTTTCGCTCCGCGTAGAAAAACCCGTTTCCGCGGAGCGCCTGATCGACAGGCCTGAAGATGGCGGCGTAGAGGACCTCGTCCCCCCGTCGCCGCGAAAGAGCTCCTCCGTAGGAATTCGTGCCCATACGGCGGTTCCCTGTCCCGTCAAGTCCGTCGAGGTTCCACTCGGGCTGGCCTTCGGGGCCGTGAGCGGCTCTTGCTCCGTCTTCCTCGCCGACCGTGCGGTCATCGGGGAAAAACTCGAAGACGACCCTCCGGAGTTCCGCGAGCGCCAGATGGTCCAAGCTCCCGACCGGAGTCCCGTCCCCTTTGATTTTGTCGCCTATCCCTTCATGAGCCCTACCGAGATATTTCGGCATGAGCCAAAAGAATAAGCTCCTTAGGGCTTCCGTGAACTGTGTGTATCCCACAACCTTCTCCTCTCAAGTCTCAAGATTTAGTTTTGAATTACTGTACTGCTGGCGATATAATAAATTATTTACTACTAACTGTCAAATCGCTTTCTCTGCCGTGCACTCGCGATAGTATTGTTTTGCGATTTCGTATTTCTCCGGCGTGCCGATGTCAAGAATCGATTCGTTGGTCGGAAAGGCGTACAAGGTCTCGTGGGCCGCAAACACCCGGGGGATGACCTGCCCATCCAATTTGATGGGGGTGGCGGACGGGATGTAGTTCAAAATCTTCTTGGAAAAAGCGTATAGGCCGGCGTTTAGCATGCTGGTGGCCGTATACTCCGTAACGGCATGTGGCCGCGTCTGCCACCGGGTGATGCGCCGGGTAGCAGCATCGAAATCGGCAATCTCGCCGTTTGATGGGATGTCGGAGGTCTTGAGCACGATGGTTGCAAGCGCGTCGGGCCGCGCAAGGTGCGATTCAATGAGCGGGCGCGGATCAATGAAATGAAGTTCGTCGCCGTACATAAAGAGAAATTGATCATGAAGAAGGGGCCCGGCCTTCCAAAATGCTCCGCCCGTTTCAAATAATTGATCTGTTTCGTCGCTGTAGGCAATATGCACGCCCCATTTCTTGCCGTCGCCGAAATGGGACGTGATCACATCGGGCAGACAATGAAGATTGATGACGAAATCAGTGACGCCATGATCGCGCAACCATTCTATGCTGTGCTCAAGGAGCGGCTTTCCCCTTTCGTCAATAGGGACCATCACTTTCGGCATCGTGTCGGTGAGCGGCCGCAACCGGGTCCCGAGCCCCGCTCCCAAGATGAACGCCTGCGTTATGTTCTTTTTATGCTGTTCCATAAATGGATATTAAAAGAATCTGCGTTTAATGCCAACAAGGAAGGTGTGCAATGGGCGGCGGATCGCGACCGGCAGGAACGAGTAGAGGTATTGCATGCTGTTCAATAGATATGCCCTCCAAAAACCCGGGTATTCCTTCCGGTGTACCGCAATAAGCTGCAACATCATACGGCTCTGCGCCCGCTGGTAGGTAAAAGATTTATTCTGGCCGGCCATGGTATAGGCCGTGAGATATTCCGGGAGATTATGGAACTTTCCCCGCATCCCCATCTTAAGCCACAGGTCCCAGTCCTCGGCATAGCGCCAATCGCCGTAACCGTGAACGGCGCACGCCACGTCCGCCCGAAAAAGGACTGTCGTGTGCGAGAATGGGTTCGCAAAGAGCGCTGTTCTCCGTATGCCTTCGTCGGTTTCCCTTTTAGCGTACCGGGAAAGCTCGCGACCCGCCGCATCAACAATGATCATGCCGCTGCCGACCACAACATAGTCGGGATGTTTTTCCAAAAAAGAAAGTTGCTTCTCCAGTTTGCGGTCATCAACCCAATAATCGTCGTCGTCCAGGCGCGCGATATACTTCCCCCGCGCCTTCGCCATGCCATCGTTCAATGTTTTTGAAATATCCGGGTAATTGTTCTTTTTGTTTCTCACGACCACGATGCGCGGATCGCGTGCCGCGAATTCGGCGAGCACATGCGGCGTTTCGTCCGTGGAAGCATCGTCAACAATGATAAGCTCCCAATCGGAAAACGACTGCGCAAGGACGCTCCGTATTGCGCGCGGAAGCACCCCCGCCCGGTTATAGGTGGGCATAATAACGCTTATAACCGGTTTTTGTTTAACGGGTGGCATGGTTCGTAATCGCGCGCCGCGCTTCCCACACAAGGCAATGTTCCGGAAGCGCCGTCACGCGGACATCGTGAAAGAATGATTGAAGGATATTTTTAAGGTCCTTTTCATTATACTCGCGGACATGGAACCGCGATCCGGAAAACGTCTTGAAATTGGTCGGATTGTGCGGCGTGGAGCCGATGTAGATGCCGCCGGGCTTGAGCGCCCGGGCGGCTTTCGCCACGATCTTTTTATGGTCTTCCTCCGTAATATGTTCAACGAATTCGCTCGCAACCACCACGTCAAACTTCCCGGGAAAATCCCCCGCTGGCGGCAAATCCTCGCTCACATAGGTTATCTTCGGATGAGGGCTCCCAAAATCCTTGATCTTATCGATCCCCACGACCGCCTCAACGCGGGAATTCTGCGCAATGCGCCGCGTGAGATACCCGCGGCCGCATCCCACGTCAAGCACCCGCCCGTAGGTTTGCGGGACGATGAACTTCGCGTAGGCCTCGGAATATTTATCCGCCCCACCATGAACGTCGGCATTCGGCCGCTCCTCACCGGCATCTTTGAAATAGGCCGCGTCAAAGGCGATGGAAGCGCGATCGATCACCGGGATCCTTTTCAGCTGCCAGCGAAGTTCGCGGATGCCATCCCGCAATCCCGGATGCCTGTGGAGAAATTCCCTGAATTTTGACAGCATGGCATTTACTATTTTACCGTAATCGGTTCGCCGGAACGCGCGCGGAAGACCATTTTTTCGGGATGGGCCTTGATTTTCTTGCGGAATTCCGCGAGTTTTTCAAAAAATTCGCTTTGTTCGACATTGGCGCGCGTGACCAGCTGATCGCTCAACCTCCCCCTGGTCAGCCTCGCGAAACTTGCAGGAATGGGAAAACAACGCGCCAAATATCCCTGGGTATTGAAGCTGAAATAGAAATTCGTCCATGTCCCCGGCTTCCACGGCCCGCCCATGCGCGGCGCCACCAATTCTTCAAAAAGACGCCGGCTCATGCAGGTATTGCCGTCGGGGAATTGCACGCCCGTATCAAGCCAGTACCAGAACCAATCCTGTTTTTGCGGCACTTCGCGCTTTTTGAGCATCCCGCCGACCGACCGCGCGGTCTGTAAATTTGCGCGCCGCACAAGACGCAGAAGGGAGGACGGGTGAGCTACCCGCTTTATGAGCTCCTTCAAAAGCCCCGTGTTCCCCGGCGCCTTTCCGAGGAAATTCCCGTAAGCGAAATGCGGTCCCAGGAGTTTTCCTTCTTCGCTCATATCAAAGGGAATGCCCCACACGAGCGAGATCTCGGGATCCTCATCAAGCGCCCTAATGCACATCTCGAGCCAGCGGTCGGTGAGATAGCCGTCTCCCGCGCACAGCATGAGGACGTATTCCCCATGTGATTCGCGGAACGCCCGGACGACCGCATCGTTGGACCCTTCGTCAGGCCCGGAAACGACCTTGATGTTCGGATGCGCCGCGGCATACCGCTTCGCGACCGCGAGCGTGTCATCGGTGGACATGCCGTCCTTGATCACCACTTCCCAATCCGTGAACGTTTGATTGACCACGGTATCAAGCGTTCCTGAAAGATACTTTCCGCTGTTCCTGACGGGCACAAGGATGGAGATCTTCGGCATAAGCGCTAGGACAAGCGCACGGGATGTCCGCCGTTGCTGTTGAAGATGATCTGGCTGCCTCGGTGATCGAACTTCACGGGCACGCAAAGAAGGTTTTTCAATGTTTCCCGCACGCGCGGCTGGTCTTCCGGCCGTACAAAGAACATGATAAATCCCCCGCCGCCAGCCCCCAAAAGCTTGCCCCCAAGGGCGCCGGCCCGCATCCCCGCCTCATAAATTTCATCTATGGAACTATTGGTGATCTGGGACGAAAGCGTACGCTTGATCTGCCACGTTTCATGAAGCAGCCTGCCAAAATCGATGAAGTTGCCTTGTTTAAGAAAATCCGCGGCGGTATCAACCATACTGCGCATGGCGGTAAGCTCCTTTTCTTTCTGCGGGGTGAGCCTGATCTGCTCCGCAGCGACCTCCGAAGCGTTCCGGGAAAGCCCGGTGAAGAACAGCATAATGTGGTCTTCAAAAGACCGGAGGCTGTCTTTCTTAAGGACGACTGGTTCCATCCGAAAATGATCCGGGCCGCCAAAGGTAATTTTGTTCAATCCGCCAAACGCGGCGGCGGCCTGGTCCTGCGAACCAACGTTCTCTTTTATCTTCTCTTGTTCTATATGGATCGCCTCAAGCGCCAACTGCCTGCGGTTAGAACTCCTTCCCAGTAAGGTATTCAACGAATTCAAAAGTCCCACCGTGAAAGCGGAACTTGAGCCAAGGCCCGAGCGGGCCGGCAGGTCGGCGTCATGGTGGATTTCAAGGCCGTCCTTGATGCCCAAGAATTTTATCGTCTCGCGCGCCGACGGATGTTGGATCTCTTCAAAATTTTTCACCAATTCAACTTTCGACCATACCACTCTTGTGGTGTGGTCAAAGAACGCCGGCAGATAGCGGCAGGTCAGGTAACAATATTTGTTTATGGACGCGGAAAGGACGGCGCCGCCATGCTCCCGGTACCACACCGGGTAGTCGGTGCCTCCACCGAAAAACGATATACGGAATGGAGTTCTGCTGATAACCATGGATTATTTTTCGTTATAGTAATCGCCGTACTCGACGAGAATGGTCGACTTTCCGTCGTTGCGGGTAAGCGCCTGCTCATAAGCAGGAAAGATCATCTCGGGCTCCGTGAGGTCTTCAATGACGACATCGGCACCGAACCTCCGGAATGCCTCCGTGAAGTTGCTTCTGTGCTGGATCCCCGGATCGAGCGGCCGGACGCTCCCTACCATCGTCTTTATGATCACTTTCGGCCTGAGTTTCCCCTGGGAAATGTGCGGGATCTTATCCAAATGATTGATGAGCTGGTTCAGGGCGATAATAAGGAAATTGAAACGCGGGAAAACGCTCACGGGAATGTACCCCTCGAGCGCCAACCCGATGGAAATGCCCATCTGTGTTTCCTCAAATACCGGCATCTCGATTTTCTTCTCGGCGGGAACATCTTTGAGCAGCGTGTAGATCGCATTGCCCGGATATGCCACGCTTTGACCAATAAAGATCGTCTGCGGATGCGCGGCGAGAAGCTCCATTGCTCTTTTTATCTCTTCGGAATATTTCATTTAAAAAGTCACCCATTTGCCCGCCCCGACATGCGGCCATTTTTTCTTATAGTGGTAATAAATAATATTGCTCCGGTTCCATGAAAGGTAATCCGGCTTTTGTTTCGCTTTGTCATAGCCCCATACCGTGTCCGTCGGCGTTCCCACGCTTACATCGTTGTCTTCGATCACAAACGTGATCGGCAGCCCGAAATTATCGGCATACTTCACGTTCTCGTAAAAGATCCCCGCTTCGGCGGTCATGTCGCCGACAAAACACCATACATGCTGGTTTTCCTTTTTTCTTTTGATCGCAAGCGCCGTGCCGACAGCGATGGGGACAATGCCGCCCACGATCGCCGACGTGAAAAACCGGTGTTCCGGGAAGCAAAGCGTAATGCTGTTCCCTTTTAAAATTTCTTCCTTTACAAGCTCCCTCGGGATGCCGTGCAGGAGTGCGTGATAATGGCTTCTCCACGTAGAAAAGACCCAATCGTCGCTTTTGATCTTTTTGAATATATCAATAAGCGGTTCCTCGTTCCCGTCGGAAAGGTGGATAGGCGCCTTGATCTTCCCGGCGCAATAAATATCGGCTATCTCCGCCTCAAACGCAATCAGCTCTTCTTTGGTCATAACAGAACAAGGATACTTGATGTGGTTTATTTTTTCAAGCTCTGCCCGCTTTATTCTTCCTGGTCGCAAAGGTATGATTACTGCATGGATAAGGTGTACGAAGACGCGCTTGCTTTGCACAAAAAGCATCATGGGAAGCTGGAGGTGCGGAGCAAGGTGCCCATCGAGAACAAGGACGATCTTTCTCTTGCGTACACGCCGGGCGTCGCGCAAGTAAGTGTTGAAATCGGCAAGAATCCGGAGTCCGCACGCGAATATACCTTAAAACACAACACTATCGCCGTGGTCTCCGACGGCTCCGCGATCCTGGGGCTTGGAAACCTCGGCGCGGAAGCCGCCATCCCCGTTATGGAAGGTAAAGCGGTACTCTTCAAAAAATTCGCGGATATTGATGCCTTTCCAATCTGCCTTGCCACGCAGGACGTGGAGGAGATCATTGAAACCACAAAGCGCATCGCGCCGGTCTTTGGCGGCATCAACCTGGAAGACATCTCTGCGCCGCGCTGCTTTGAAGTTGAACGGCGCCTTCGCGCGGAACTTTCCATTCCTGTGATGCACGATGACCAGCACGGCACCTCGGTGGTTGTTCTCGCGGCTCTCATAAATGCATTGAAATTGCGCGCTATTCCGAAGGAAGAGGCGCGCATTGTGATGAGCGGTGCAGGCGCCGCCGGGACCGCGGTCGCACGGCTACTCTTGGAATACGGCATAAAAGACATTGTTCTCTCCGATAGCAAGGGGGCTATCCACCAAAAAAGGGCCGACCTTACGCCGGAGAAAAAAGAACTGGCGCGCATTACGAACCCGCGCGGCGCGGCGGGCGGCCTCGCAGAGATCCTTGCGGACGCCGATGTCTTTATTGGGGTAAGCAAGGGCGGCATTCTTTCGGAAGAGATGGTCCGCTCGATGCACGCAAAACCGATCATTCTCGCCCTTGCGAACCCGATCCCCGAAATCATGCCGGATGCCGCAAAGCGGGCGGGCGCCTTCATTGTGGCCACCGGCCGTTCCGATTTTCCAAATCAGACCAATAATGTCCTCGCGTTCCCGGGTATCTTCCGTGGAGCCCTGGACCACGGGATCAAGCAGTTCACGAGCACGATGTTCCTCCGCGCCGCCGAGGCGCTCGCCGGCTGCGTGAAGCATCCCGACGCCGACCACGTTCTTCCGAGCGTATTTGATACGGAAGTGGTCCGCGCAGTGGCGGCATCAATAGCCAAACTATAGATTCGTGAATTCGTTCTTCCGGATGACCTGGTAAGCCTTTACCAATTCGGCAATGCCGTCCGTGAGCGATACCTGCGGCCTGAATCCCGTCCCCTCTATCTTCGCGTTGCTTACTATATAATTGCGCTTGTCGGGATCCTCGCCGATCGCGGATTCCACATACACGAAGTGCGGCACGTGTTTTTTTATCTCCGCGCAGAGCTCGCTCTTGCTCAAGTTGGCGTCGGAGAGACCGACGTTATATGTTTCGTTCTTCATCGCATCGAAATGGTCCATCGCGTGCATGAATGCCCGCGCAACGTCGCGCACGTGGATATAATTGCGCTTGAAGTGCGGCTCAAAAAGCACGGCGGTGCGGTCAACGAGCGCGCGATACACGAAATCGTTCACCAAAAGGTCCATACGCATGCGGGGACTTGCGCCGAAAACCGTAGCAAGGCGGAGCGTGATCGCGTTGCCGGCGGCAAGAAGCGCCTTTTCGGTCTCCACTTTGAGCTTGCCGTACAGCGACACCGGCTCAAGCGGGCTCGTCTCGTCGCAATACGCAACGCCCTCCTGCATCCGGCCGTAGCCGCTGTTCGTGTTCGGGAATATGATCTTTTGCTCCGGGGTCCGCAATTTCAAAAGCATGAGCACCGCATCGCGGTTGATGCTCGTAGCGGCAATGGGATCGGCGTCGCACGCGGGCGCACCGACGATACAGGCCAAGGGGATGATAAAATCCTTGCCCTCCAGATGTTTCTTCACCAATTTCTCGTCACGCGCGTCGCCGCGGACAATCGTAAGCGCATTTAAATGGCACACATCAAGCAATGAATGCTGGCCGTACATGAAATTATCGATCACCGTCACTTCGTGGCCCGCGCGCAAAAGTTCCGGCACCAGAACGGAGCCGATATAGCCGGCACCGCCCGTCACAAGCACTTTTTTCGCTTTAGTCATGGATGGCAATATAATATACTATTTTCGCGAAGCGGGTCAAAGCGGGTGTCCAATACGGGAAAACATATCGTACAGTCTTTTTTCAACGGTATGGTCCCGCACGGTGCGTTCGTATCCTGCCCGCGCGATCGCCTCGCGCTCTTCAGGGTGTGAAAGATAGTAACGGATCTTCTCCGCGCAATCTTCGGTATCGGCATATATGACAATTTCTTTTCTAGGAGCATAGTAGTCTTTCAAATTGTCCGCGTCCTGGGTGATCTGCATCGTCCCGAACGCGGGAATTTCAAAATGCCTCGCTTTGATCTGGGGAATTTTTTTCTGCCACCACGAACGGAGGTTCCCGAAAAAATTCCGGATGTCCAGCTTGTACAAAGACCCGCCCTCCCCAAGCCAAGCCCGACGGAGAAAAAGCCGGACGATCGGCCGCCAGCCGAAATAGAACGCCGGCGGATTGAGCGACAGGCTGATCTTGCTGTGCGACATAATCCTCGCCATTTCATCCTGCGATACGCCGCCTCCGGCCAGCCGTTGCCGCGGACAAAAACATTCACGCCTGCCCCCCGCAAATCCCGGACGATCTTCCCTCGCGGCTTGCTCCAGGTGCCGACGAAGCTCACGTCGATATCCTTCGGGCCGGGAACAGGGCGGCACGCCTCGGTATTCACTCCCACTTGGGTTGCTACAAGATGTGTGCAGCCGATCTTCGCATATTTCCGCACTCCCCCGGCGTACAATGTCACGATCCACGAAAAATACGGAGCGACACGGCGGGAGGAATCGTCAAAGCGCCAACTGTCATCCATGCCGTTGTACACGGTAACGGTGCCGCTCTTTGCCTTGATGTCCGGAAGAGCCTTTATATAATCGTCCTCGTTGCCGGAGTAAAAGAGGCACACATCCGGCTTCTCTTTAAGAATAGTTTCGAGCAGCGCCTGGCGCATGCCCGCCCGCCCTCGTTCAAGAATAACCTCGTCAATCCAAAAAGGGAGCACCTCGTGTCCCCTTTTGCGCGCGATCTCAAGAAGCGGCAGATAAAAAAGATGATAGTCGCCGTGGTAGCCCCGCTTGGTCCTTTCCCAACGATTGGTGTAGTCGTACTTGTAGTGGACGAAGAGTATCTTCATGCCACGCTCTTCAAAACAACATCAGCAATAAACCGAATATCGTCTTCCGTGAGCGACGGATGGTTCGGCAGGAAGAGGCCGTTGTAGTGGATACGGTCCGCCATCGGCGCGGAGAACTTCCCGTACCGGTTGAACCAGAAGGGGTGCAGTCCCAGGTTCCCCGCGGAAAAGATCCTTGTTTCTATACCGTTCTCTTCCAACGCTTGGACAATTTTTTTCCGTTCCGCGCCATCTTTCGCGAGCATCCCGAAGTGGATGCTGCAGATGACCGACCCCGCCGGAGGCTTCTGGCTCACGAAGCGACCTCCCAAGAGCTGCGTGTAGAGCGCGTGGTTCGCGCCGCGCCGTTCGATAAGCCATTCCATCTTGTCCACCTGCCGCATACCGATGAATGCCTGCAGGTCGGTCGCGCGCAGATTGAAACCCGGCTCATAAAAAACGAATGGTGCGTGGAAATCGTCAATCTGGTACTTGTCCAAAAGCGCGCGGTGCGTGGCGGGGTCAAGGTCCTTTCCCCAGCCATGGCTCCGGATCATAAGAAGCAGATCGTTGAACTGCTTGTCGTCCGTAGATACCGCACCGCCTTCTATGGTCGAAATCTGGTGGCCGAAATAAAAGGAGAAGCTTGACATGTCCCCGAAGGTGCCCACGTGTTTGCCTTTGTAGGACGCCCCCATCGCCGCGCATGCATCCTCAAGGAGGATGAACCCGTATTTTTCTTTAAGCTTTATAAGCTCGTCCATTTTGTGCGGCACGCCGAGCACCTGCACCATGATCACCGTACCCGGATTGTGTTCTTTAAGAAGCTTTTCAAGGTGGTCCAGGTCAAGCCCGAAGGTATCTTTGTCCGCCTCGCACATGATCGGCTCAAAACCGAGCTGGATCGCGGGCGCGATCGTAGTCACCCAGCCGACGCTCGGCACGATGACCTTCTTATTCTTCAATCGCCCCGAGAGCAGAAGCGCATAGAACATGAGCAAATTGGCGGAAGAACCGGAATTATTGAACACTGAATATTTCCGGCCGAGCCAATCACTCCATTTCTTTTCAAATTGCGGCGTGAGCGGACCCTTCGTAAGGCGCGGGTATTTTTTGAGCCAGTCGACCAATGCATCGATATCCTTTTTATCGATGGTGTCCTCCGCAAGATAATATTTTATTGGTTTCATGTGATTTTTAATTACGGCTGCGCGTCGCGGGGCGAAAGAATCGGGTCATTGACCGGCCATTGGATATTGAATCGCGAATCTTTGTAATAGTACCTAAACTGTTTTTCCGGATGGTAATATTCCGACCACTTATAGTGAAACACGGCGTGGTCGCTCAAAACAAGGTGCGCGTTGCCGTACATCGGCGGCACAAGCACCTGCAGCCGGTCCGCGTCCTTAAGCGTGAACGATTCCCATTTCCCGAATTCTTTTGATTTCTCATCGCAGTTCACCACAACCAGATAGATGCTCCCCTCCAAACAAGTGATGAGCTTCCACGTGCCCGGATCCCCGTGAATGCCGCGCAGGACGTTCTTGAGCGAAACAGAAATTTTATCCTCAACAAAATGGACCGGAATGCCCTGTGCCGCGTAGTCCGCTTCGTTATAGATGCTCACATTGCTCCCACGAAAATCCTTGTAAATGTCGGGTTTTATGAGAAGCACGCCCTCAAGTTTTGTCTTTGTAACCTCCATCACGCCCATGATATCACAAGAATTTCTTTACTGCTACGCCTCAATAACGGTCTTGTCTTTGCCCGTGTTCGCTAATACAATAGAAAAGATATGGGAAAAACAATAAAAGAACTTGATCCCAAAATAACTGCGGGGAGAAGCTATGACGTTGGTGGCGGAGAGGGGCTTTTTGAAGATCATCTAATGCGGTATGCGTTCGCGCTTGATTTTATAAAACCAACCGATGTTGTTCTTGATGGAGCCTGTGGCAGTGGTTATGGATCGCACCTCCTCCGGGAAAAAGCGGCGAGGGTCGTGGGGGCGGATTGTAGCGAGCATGCCCTTTCGTGGGGGAAGGCGCACTATCCCGAGGTTGAATTTGTGCAAGTTGATTTCGAAAAACCCATTCCGCTCAAAAGCGGGCAATTCGACGTAGCGATCTCTTTTGAAACCATTGAGCACGTTACGAACCAGAGCACCATGCTTTCGGAGCTGAAGCGCGTACTGAAGCCGAATGGGACGCTTATCATCAGCACTCCCGACAAGATCATTTCGGAAAAACCCGGGTCTATAAAGAACACGAATCACGTAAAGGAACTGACCAAGAAGGAACTTGTCGCCTCCCTTGCCGAATTTTTTTCGATCGAAAACGTTTATGGGCAAACTTTTTATCGTCATCCGATGATAAGAACCCTAAAACGACGGTTGGGATTCCTGAAAAAAATATTGCCTCGTGGGGCCACAAGCGCGGTTATGACGAAATTGCACGCCATGGCTCCCGTTGCTCCCGATGGGCCAAGCACGCATCAAACCTTGATCGTTGTTTGCAAAAACACTCCGAAAAATAAAATCTTATAGTGCCACCTTCGGAGGATTTTCCTTCTCTACGAGCGGCCAATTTGAATCCTTTTCGGAGATCACCACAGGCGTGGCAAGGGGCCACGTAATGCCGAAATAGGGGTCGTTCCAGCGCAAACCGCGCTCGTGCTCCGGCGAATAATATTCGGTGACGAAATACTGCAGTTCGCAGTTATCCTCAAGCGTCTGGATGCCGTTCGCGCATCCCTTGGGGCAGATGACCATATTCATCTTTTCGGGGGTCAGTTCCACCGATACCCACTGCCCGTATGTCTTGGAATTTTTTCGCAGGTCAACGACGACCCAATAGATCCTGCCGCGCAAGCATTGCAGCATCTTATCCTCGGCCTTCGGCGCCTGTTGATAATGAAGGCCCCGGGTGGTCCCTTTTATTTTACTGAGCGAGCGGTTGATATGGACGATGTTGTAATCAATCCCATTCTTCGCGAATTCCTCTTTTGCAAAGTTGCGTACGAAGAAACCGCGCTCGTCCACCCGCGGCTCAAGGCTCACGATCCACACACCGTCCAGTTTCGTTTTTTCGAAAATCATAGGGTTATGATAGCACATCCATCATCGCGCGGACACCGGCGGTAATGGAAATGTTTGGCTTCCAACCAACATCTTTTTTTATCCTCGCAATATCGGCATAAAATCCCCGCGCCGGCCCTTTCCGGGCGATAACGTCCTTGCCATACACCGCGCGGGCCACTTCGCGCACGCCCGTCACGCGTCCCGCACCGATGTTATAAATGCCGTGCGGCGTTTTTTTCTCAATAAGCATGCGGAGCGCGCGGGCCACGTCTCCCACGTACACAAAATCATTGCCGCCATTTGGATTTTTTACCACAGGGAGAGTGCCGACGCGCTTATCAGCGATAAGATGCGGAATGAGGGACGAAGCCTTCTGGCCCGGCCCGTAGACATAAAATATCCTCGCCCAAACAAATTCCATGCCGTATTCCTTCGCCGTTTCTCTCCCCAGCCAGTGCAGGGCAGTCTTCGCTGCGGAAAAGGCGTTGGTCGGCCGGGGATCCGTATCTTCGCCGATTTTCCCGGAATCCCTGCCGTATTCCCAGCAGCTGCCCGTCGCGACCACTTTTTTGCATCCCGCCTTGCCGAGCGCGCGCACAAGCGCGATGCCTTCCGAGAAATTCTTCAGGCTCATCTCCGGGCCGTAATCGGGAATCCCTTCCCATGCCATATGGATCGCGGCCTGCGGCTTAAAACGGGCAAGTTTGCCCTGCCATTTCTTTACGGAAGAAAGATCGCCGCGCAAAAACGTTGATCGCGGGCCGCTCTTTGTATTTTGGCGCGAAAGAATGAGGAGCTTATGGCCCCGTTTCTGTAGTTCCGCAACCACATGCTTTCCTACAAAGCCGGTCCCTCCCGTAACAAAAATTCTCATAATTCTCTTATTAGTGATTGTATCACTTTCAGGAGGTCGCCTTCTTTGGCAATTATGGTCCGGCACCCTGCGGCCTCACCGGCCGCCTGGTCACTTGCGCTATCGCCGATCGCCACGGCTTTCGTGAGATCAATATGGTGTTCCCGCGCGGCCTGGAAAAACATTCCGGGACGGGGCTTCCGGCAGAAACAGTTCACCTCTTTCCCGTGCGGGCAATAATAAACCCCAGCGATGCGCCCGCCGGCGCGCGAAAATTCGTCCAACATCCGCCGATGAATATCCGCAAGGTCTTCTTCGGTCATCAGGCCGCGTGCGATCCCGCGCTGGTTGGAGATAATATAAATTTGATAGCCCGCGTCCGTGAGAAGTTTCACGGCCTCCACCGCTCCAGGAACGAATTCGAATTCTCCCCAATGCTTCACATAGTCATCGTCGGCGGCTTTTTTATTGATGACGCCGTCGCGATCCAGAAAAATCACCTTCTTCGGCTCCAAAAATTTTTCAATGACGGGTAGATGGGCAAGTGACGTGATCGGATAATACGGATGGTCGGTACGGTAGGCAACCAATTGGCCCTCGCGCGCAAGTTTCGGCAGGATAGTATTTTGGAATGAGCAGTTCTCGTCCGGCAGCATCCGCACGACCATTTTCGGCATGATGAAAAATCCCACATCTGTGGCATTAGCCAGCGCCAGGTCATCGCTCGCCGGGCCGTAATAACTGACGCTCCCGCCTTCTTCCACCTTTACGTTGTTCTTTATGCCATACTCCCCGCCGCCGTCACGGTTATTATAGACCGTCACCATTCCAGCCGTCCCTTTGGCATCGTGGAACGCAACCATTTTATGAAGCTCGATCGGCAGATAATTATCGCTGTACATCAAAAGGAAGCGGTCATCCAGGAGCGCCTCGGCTTTTTTGAGGCGCGTGCCCGTATCGTCGTCCACGTCGGTAATCGAATGGCGGATGCGCACGCCGAATTTTTTGCCGTCGCCGAAATGCTCGACTATCTTTTCCGGGAGATACCCCAAAAGCAGCACGATGTCCTCGATGCCGTTCTTGCGCAGGAGCTCGATCTGGTATTCCAAAAAAGGGCGGCCATTCACCGGCGCCATGGGTTTCGGCAGGGTAAGCGTGAGCGGCCGGAGCCGCATCCCCCTCCCTCCGGCAAGAATAACTGCCTGTTTTATTTTTTGAGCCATCGCAAGTTCTGGTCCAGGGCGCCGCGCTCCAAAAGGCTGTTTATCTGCTTCAGACGATTGCAGGTGCGGCCCCTGAATTGCTCTTCAGTAAAATGAATTTCTTTAAAAAAGTCAACTAGTTCTTTCCCGCCCCTGTCCAAGTCCCACTCGGGCTTATAAAAATCCTTAAGTACGGTAAGTATTTTTTGGAAGCTCACGCGATAGGTGCGGGAGTCCGAGCCGTGCTCGTGGGTGAAGCTGAGCGTGCTTCCCGGCACCGCGCGCTGCGCCGCTTCGGCCAATGTGCGAACGGTATAATTCCCGTTCGGAATGCCTACGTTGAACGATTGTCCTGCCACGAGCTCCAGCGGCGCCTCAAGCCCCGCAATGAAGGCACTTGAAACGTCGCGCACATGCACGACCGGCCGCCACGGCGTCCCATCGCTTTTTATCTCTATTTTTCCGGTCGTGTAGGCCGATCCCACAAGATTATTGAAAACGATGTCCGCTCGGAAGTTCGGGCTCGCGCCGAAGACCGTGGACGGCCGCATGCAGACCACCGCGAAGTTTGCGTCTTTCAGTTTTTTAAGTTCGCACTCCGCATCCCACTTGGTGCGCGCATAGGCCGTCACGCCGTACGGCCCTGCTTCGTCCTCCGCAAGCTCGTGGCTCGTATCCGCAACGCCGTACATGCTCTGCGAAGAAACATACACGAAGCGCTGCACGCCAGCCTCTTTCGCCAAGCGCCCAAAATCCACCGTCGCTTTCAGGTTAATTTCTTCGGTGATCCCCGCCTTGAGCTCTCCCAAGGGATCGTTTGAAAGCGCCGCAAGATGAATGACGGCGTGAATGCCACGCAGGTCTTCGGAAACAACATCCCGGACATCTTTTTTTATCTGGGCTGCGGGCCGCTTCGCCGGAGCAAGGTCGCAGTCGCCATAATATCCCACGTCGTACCCCGTAACATCGTATCCGCGTGCCAGAAGCAACTCGGTCAAAATCGACCCAATGTACCCCTGGTTTCCCGTAACCAAAACTTTTTTCATGACTGCTGCTTCGCCATGTGGTCAAAATAATCGCCGAAATATCTAGTGAGAAGATGGAGGATAGTGCCGTGCACGCTCTCAACCACTTCGTACTCGCCTTTTTTCGTGGATACCAATACCTTGGCGTCGGCCAATTCGTTCAGCTTCCCTCCGTCAAAGCCGGAGAGGCCGATGACGGGAATGTGGCGGGCCTTCGCGAGCTCCACCGCCTTCACGATGTTCAGTGAATTGCCCGAGCTTGAGATGGCAATGACCACGTCGGATTCCTGGAGATAGTTCTTCAAGGGACCCGCGAACACCATGTCGTACCCAATGTCGTTCGCCCAGGCCGTGAGTTCCGATTCGGTGGAAGGGAGGCGGATCGCCTGGAACCGCCGCGTGGATTTGTCCAAGTGATGACTGAAAACCGTCTTATTGAAATCGCTCACCCAATGCGTCGCAATGGCGAGCGATCCCCCATTGCCGAAAATGTAAATGCGTCCATTGCGTTCATACGCCGCCTGGATGATGTTGATCGCCTTTGCGATTTCGTTCTTGGGGATCTTACGGAGGGCGTCAACGACTTTTTCGCAGAAATTTTTTATATAGGTCTCCATGAAACTGGTTATGCAAGGTGCGGCACATTGTCCTGATCATGGCCGAGAAGCACCTCGACGCCTGATTGGACGAACCGGACCGGTATCTCAATGAAATTCTCGAGGTTGTGCTTCTTCGCAACCGCCGCCGCCGCGTTTTGCACGGCCAGCTTCCGCCCATTCGGCGTGAGGAACATAACACAGCCGCCGCCGCCCGCGCCGAGCACTTTTCCGCCCCACGCGCCCGCATTCATGCCGGCCGCATAAAAATCATCAATGACGGAATTCGATATGTTCGAAGCAAGTGTTTTCTTCTTCAGCCATCCCGCATGCAATAAAGCTCCCAATCCCCGGAAGTCCCCGGCAAGCAGTTTCGCCCTGAACTCGGGCACCAGATCGGCCATCTCTTTGAACGTGCTGAACTTCTTTTGCGCGTTCGCCGACTGTTCGGCAAGGACCGACGAGGCCAGGCGCGCTATCCCCGTATAAAAAAGCTGGATGTGGCCCTCGAGCGCCGATTGTTTTTTGTAATCCAAATATACCGGCTCAACATCAACCGAATGATCCAGATTGAACCGGAACACTTTCATCCCGCCGAATGCCGCAGCATATTGGTCTTGTTTACCGATCGGGTCTTTCACGAGATTGATCTCAAGATGCGAGGCAAGTTCGGCGACCTCTCTCTGGTCCGCTTCTTTCCCTTGTAAAAGCAAGAGGGCCTTCATGAGGGCGACCGAAAAACTGGAAGATGCCCCCAGGCCGGAATTGATCGGTATGTCCGAGAACGTAGTGACGTCAACGTCGTGTTCAATGCCAAAATGGAGCAGCGCTTCCCGGATCCGGTTGTTTTTCAGTTCCCGCGAGTGGCCCGCACTCTCGGCGGTGCTGTATCGCGCAGAAACCTTCCCATGCGCGAGCGGCTGGCGGTTCACCACCGCATAAGAATATTTATTGATAGCCGTGGAAATTACGCAGCCAGGCGACTGCGTGTAAAACGCGGGGAGGTCGGTGCCGCCCCCCACAAAACTGATGCGCGCGGGTGCTCTTACTATGATCATAAAAGGGGTTTAATTTAAAAAATCGCGCTTCGACACTGCCACCATATAGTATATACCGCATCAAGCGGCGTCAAGGAGCTTTCAAAAACGCGGAAGGGGCCAGAAATGAATCCAGCCCCTTGATCTTGATGTGTGTTGTGCGTCCCACACTGGAGTGATCAGGACGCGAGAGCGTATTGGTAGAGCTGGCTGGGTTCGCAGCTGAAGCCCAGCTCTCTGACCAGTTCTTCCTCGAGCGGCAGCACCACGCTGTCCCATACCTGCCGATGGGTCCGGCCGCCGAACTTCTCGCGGTACCTAGCCGCCAGGAACTCGTATCGCCCGCCGGGTTCGTACTGAGGAGCGAGATCGTCGAGCCGTTGTTTGTAGCCGACGATCTGATCGCCAGAAACGCAGGAGTCTGCGTAGAAGACGATCTTCTCCGCGAGAGTGACGCCGCCCGCGAGAATGAGGTCGAGCCCGAGGTCCCCCGTGGTCTTCGAAGCCCGAACAACATCATCGGGGAAGCCGAGGTCCTGAAGAAACGTCCCGCCTGCCAGCTCGGCTCGGCGATTGACAGCCGCGCGGTCCGATCCGCTTCGCTTGGCTTCCTCGCCAAATTCCCACTCGCGGCGCTTGAAAGCATCGTGGACAAGGCCTCCCTCGGTAGCGAACGGATCACCACCGCTCAAGCAAAAGGCGACCCGTCCGACCGCAGCGTTGTGCGCGGCGACGTTGATCCAGAGGCGGCTGAGCGCCCCTTCTTCGGTCCATCCCGGCGCGAGCAATCCGCCCCTTTCCCATGCCAGAATCACTCTGTCGGGCTGGAACGAATCACTGGAAATTCCAGCCAAAAGTTCCTCAACCCTTGCGGCGTTCTTCCGATACGCCGCAAAACACTCGACTGCATTCATCGGAACACCTCCGTCGCTTCAGACGATTCAGATTAGAAAAACAGCTTGCTCTCAACTAAAGACTACTGGCCATAGAATAGCATTCTATGGCTGCGGTGTCAAATTATTTAGTTAAATTCCAGCAGGAGCGGCGAGTGGTCGGAAACTTTGTCCGTTAAAACCCTGAAGTCCGCAACGTGGACATCGGGAGAGACGAACATATAATCGGCGATGTAATCGGCATACTTTTCCATATCCACATAATGGCGGTTCCTTGTTGTTTTGATCTTGTATTCTTTGATCAAGTCGCGCATGCCCAACCCAAACATGCTGATGCTTCTCGTTTTGGGTTCTAAATTGAAATCGCCGCAGAGAATTTTCTTGCCGCGGAATTCTTTCATAACATCTTTCACGCGGCCGGATTGTTCTATCCTTTTGGGCGTATCGGACTTGGAACCGGGCAGCCACACGCCGTGAAGATTGCCGACGAAATAGGCCTCGCCGGCGCTTTTTATTTTTACGAATTGGAAGTTGCCGGTTGTCACTTCTATCTTCTCTTTTGCGCTTTCTCGATCTTCCGCATAGGTGCGGAATCCGCCGCTCTCAAGAACGCCCAGCGGCTTCTTCGTAAAAATCACTATGCCCATTCTCACCTTGTTGTTCACTGCTTCGATGCTTACACGATTTCCCTTGGCCGCCAACCGCTCGATCATCAAAAAATCAGAAAGTATGTTCTTCAGTTCAAATGCGAGATTTGCTCTTATCTGCGGAATTTCCGGACGAGGCACTTTGGAAAAATATACTTCCTGAAAACAAAAAAGGTCTGTTGTTTTCGCCGCTTTTTTAACGAAAGTCATAAGGGGTTCGTACAGTCTTCCACCCCATGTGTTCAATGAGATCAGCCTCATATTATCTTCCCGCCGCGCTATGCATCCTTTTCTCCACCTCCTCGGCGATACTGTGCAAGATCAACATATGCGCCTCCTGGACACGCGGCGTGTTTCTTGAGGGAACGATGAATTCAAGATCGGCCATCCCCTTCGTCCTGCCGCCGTCGCCGCCGAGCAGGGCGACCGCGATGATCTTTTTTTGTTTCGCCGCCTTGATCGCCCGGATGATATTCTCCGAATTCCCGCTGGTCGAAATTCCAAAGAATACGTCGCCCGCCCTTCCTAACGCTTCAACCTGACGTTCAAAAACGCCCTCAAATCCTTCGTCGTTGCTCCACGCAGTGAGTATTGAGGCGTCGGTGGTAAGTGCGATCGCGGGGTATGCCGCACGCTTCATCTTATATTTCCCGACGAATTCCGCCGTGAAGTGCTGGGCGTCGGCGGCGCTTCCCCCATTGCCCGCAACAAGAACCTTGTTGCCCGCCTGCAGCGCGCGAAATACTTTATCCACGACACTTGGGAAAAATATGGCGAGCTGCTGGTCCTCCGCAAGCGCCCCTTGAAGCACAATCGATTCTTTAATATATTCTTTCATTGTTTCGATGTTCTTTTATCTATTTTCTAGAAATTCCCAGCATACCTTCCATCCATCGTTTTTTCATCGCCAAGCCCGGTGGAAAATCGGCGGAACCGCCGAAGTGTACGAAATTTTCGTTCCGCCACACTTCCGCGCGGGGCGCGATCTCCGTAGGCAGGAGGTCGTCCAAATATTGCCGGTCGGGGAAGGCCGCCGCAACCTTCGGGTCAAGTTCTATCCGCCCGCTCACATCAACCCCGAACCGCGGCATAAAGTTCGGCGCCCTCCGCGCGAACTTCGAAAGCCGGAAGAACGCCAGGCCGATCCACACATGAAGTCCGGACTGCCAGGGATGAAAGACCGGCCTCTGCTTCCGGATGATGCCCCACGTATCGCGCTCAACAAGATACGGGCGGATCGTGACGGGATGTGTGGGGTAAAGATCGCAATCCCACACGCCAAAGATGGCCGGCTTGAACCGCAAGATGAAGTTGCGGTATATCCAATTCAACGCGAACGAATGGGACGCCGAAGGGAGATTCGTCCGGTAACGATTGAAAGGGAGCCGCACGTAATTTACCTTATGATCGAGGCACCAGGCCTTAAGCTCCTCCGCCTTGCCTTCGTTGCTCGAATTATCAAACACAAAATATTCGTGCGGATCGCGAAGATATTTCTGCAACGCTGCGCGATGCAGCATGATGAGATCCGGATCGTTGAAGGCGACTGTCACAACAAAGAGTTTCGCGGGGTCTGCGGGACCGATCGATTCAAAAAGCGCCGGCTGCCGGATATAGCGCCGGTTCGCAAAGGGCAGCACCAAAAGCCGGTACAACTTCCTCTGATATCTTTTGAAAAAATCTTTCATCGTTTAGGATATTGGCACACAAAGTCAAGTTCGTTCCTTTTTTCGAGCTTTACGCGATACCCCGGCTGTATGCTTTCCAATATCCTGGGCAATTCTTGCACGTCGTGCTTGCTATGGTAGGCGGACATCACTATGGTCGGCTTGTAGCGCCGTATGGTCTTTGCCGCGCCGAGCAATATTTTTCCCTCGTATCCCTCAACGTCCATTTTTATAAAATCGATGTGGGGAACAGAGCGCTCCGCTACAAAATCATCAATTGTCGTCACGGGAACGTTCCTCGTTTCGTTCCTGCCGGGGTCTTCCGGCATATCAATAATCGCGTCCGCCATCCGGTTCCCGTCGGGCCCCGCAGGATCCACCATCATGGGCTTTGAGGCCTTCACGTCTCCCAAGCCGAGCTCAAAACAGAATATATTCGGATAAGGCGCCGCATTCTTTTTGAGCATCACCACTGTTTCGTGGATCGGCTCGAAAGCATAGACCTTGGCATGGGGGAATTCATGGGCAACCTTGATGCTGAAAATCCCCTTGTTGGCCCCGGCGTCTATGACTACGTCTCCGTCTTTTATAAGCTCCGTCCGATATTGGTTCTGGTGGACGATCTGGTCAATCAAATAAAATAACTCCTCCGGGTCCCCCGTGACAGGATACAACGCATGTCCGTAAAGATTCACGCTCCCGCCTTCGCCGATGAACTTCGCTATGCCCCGCCTCTGCAAATCCATAAACTTCCGCTGGGTATCCGGATTTTTGAATTTTCTCGCCAAAAGGAATAAACATTCCGTTAACGTGAACTTCCCCGTCGCGAATCCAAAAAGCGCCGCGCGCGTATTCACCACGAGCCGCGGAGTGTTGAAATACGGATGACGCATTATGTCCATGTCCGTCATAATACCATAGCTATAGTTTTATCCAACGCTCCGGAATAATATCTTCGTCGTCGCCGGACGCAAGCGTCCACCGCTTCGGCGCGATGACGATCTTTTTATGATTGCGATTGAGCCACGCCCCCCACCAGGAGAACGAGCTGTTCGTGATGATATTGTGCTTGCAAAGGGACATGAGCTGCAGATGGAAACCGCCCCCGGGACCATCGGACGAACGATCCACGAAGGTTGTGGGAAACGAAAAATGGAAATGTTCTTTGCACCAGGCGATGTCGTCGGAGAAAACGAATAATGCAGGATTATTCACGCGATCTCCGATGTACCGCACCGCCTTTTCGTAATAACCGGAGTCGGTGTCGCCGTAGAGGCCTTTATATTTTGGAAGGAGATAGTCGGCGCGGCGCACGTGGAGCGCGACGGCATTGGTCTTTTCGATCGCGCGGGCAATATCCGCCGCTTTTCCCTGGAGCGCGTTGCGGAAACGGAATGCGTCGCGCACCTCCGTTTCGGTTTCCGCAAAATATTTCGGCGTCTGCCAGAACCCCCAGAGAGAAACGTCGCCTCCGGCGCGGAGGACGCCGTGGTCAAAAGAGTTCTTCTGTTTTTCCCTTACGATCCGCCGCATACCGAGCACGTCCCGGAGCTTTATCAACGCAAGATCGGCGGCAACCCATAACCCCGGCACGGGAACCCTGGAAGAAATTTTTGACAGGGCGGTGAACTCGGGCGTAAGCGCAAATATATCAAGATCATAGGTCCGGAACGTGATCTGCCTCCGGGGAAAGCGGTCATTCAGGAGGGTGGTGTCAAGCATAAGGCGGCTGCCATTTTTCTTCGCAATGCCCAAGCCCGTAGCATACTGGAACATCTGATTCCCCAAACCGCCGCGCAAAAGAACGATGGTTTTTTTCATGGTGGAAAATGATTATGCGTCTGGGTGTGCGCAATACCAGTCGATCGTTTTTTTGAGCCCCTCTTCGAAGCCGACTTTTGCGCGAAAACCGAATTCTTTCTCCGCACGGGAAACATCAAGCATGCGCCGCGGCTGGCCGTCGGGCTTCGTTTTGTCCCACCGGATCTCACCCTTATAATCCATCAGCTTGCAAATAAGTTCGGTGAGGTTTTTGATGGCGATCTCCATGCCGGAACCGAGGTTCACCGGATCGGACTTGTCATATTTTTCGGCTGCAAGCACGATGCCTTCTGCGGCATCCTCAA
>Ga0187866_1000821_pt1 | contig 33229 bp, 27 predicted proteins | sample June2016WEW_11_1_3_FD_133013 | JGI IMG/M metagenome (GOLD analysis project Ga0187866, IMG submission 133013) | Peatland microbial communities from SPRUCE experiment site at the Marcell Experimental Forest, Minnesota, USA - June2016WEW_11_150 | ecosystem: Environmental > Terrestrial > Soil >...
CCCGTCGCGCCGCCCGCGCCCCGCCCGCCACGGACAGGCGCCACGGGAAACTGTATCGAACGTGCCGTCCAGCCACTCCGGCCGCGCGGCGTTCAGCAGCTTGCCGGTGGCGAAGAAGACGCCCGGCTCCTCGAAGGCCTTGCGCAGCCGCTCCAGCCAGTCCGGCTGCGGCTCCACATCGTTGTTCAGGATGGCCACACAATCCGTGCGCGCTTCCCTGATCCCGCGGTTCACCGCCCCGCTGAATCCTATGTTGCGTTCCAGCGCGATCACGCGCGCCCCTTTGCTTCTGGCCAGTTCCACCGATCCATCCTGCGATCCGTTGTCGACGACGAGTATTTCTTCCACCGGACACGTCTGGCTCTGCACCTGCTCCAGCACACGCTCGAGCAGATCGCGACGGTTCCAGTGAGGAACGATTACCGTAGTTCCGGACACCACTCCTGCGGGCCTCTGAGACATGGGAGAACTACGAACCGCGGGCGGGTAGCACGTTCATACTATCATCTTTTCCGCTTCCGTGTAAACCTCTTTTTGACCAGAAAGTATAGGTTGTACATCCCATCGCGCCAGGGATTCAGCTTCACCTCTCCCAGCCGCGACGAGTATTGAATCGAAATCTCCCGAAAGCGAATGTGGCGGCTCTTGAGGGCTTCGATCTTAATCTCCTCGGAAAACGCCATCCCGCCGGACTCCAGGTTCATCTCCGCCAGGATCGCGCGGCGGAACACCCACATGCCGGATTGCGAATCGCGCACCCAGCGGAAGTACAGGATGGACATGGCCAGCGACAGCACCAGGTTGCCCAGCTTGTTTTGGAAACTCATCGCCTTGCGGTCGCGCACCGGGAAGCGCGAGGCGTTCAGGAAATCGACGTCCAGATGCAGGAACGCCTCCAGCAGGTACGAAAGGGCATCCACCGGGTAGCTGTGATCGCCGTCCAGCGTGACGATCAGATCGCCGGTCGCGCTGGCGAACCCGCGCCGGTAGCTGCGCCCGTAGCCCCGCACGTCCTCGCGAATCACCTGCGCGCCGTACGTCCGCGCAACTTCCGAGCTGCGGTCGCTCGAGCCGTTGTCGACTACGATCACTTCATCCACAAAGGCCGGCATCCGCTTGAGCACCTGCTCGATGCCCTGCTCCTCGTTCAGGCACGGAATCACGACCGTGATGCGTTGTCCTTTGTACATGACACGCGGCGTATCTCATCCATGGTAATCGAGTGATGCCACCGTGTCGATCAGCGGTAGGGCGGACCGCCAGGTCCGCGGGCCGACGTCCACGTCGGCCCAAGATTCGGCCCGACTACATCACGGGCCGCCGAGCGCCCGCTGTTGCTCCGGCGTATACCGGCAACCGGGTCCCGGGCCTACCCGCAAGTTCAAGCGCGCCTCGAACAGGCACGGCTCCAGCGCCAGCGCACGCTCGAAATCCCGCCGAGCCGCCTCGGTCTGGCCCAGGGCCAGCAACGCTGCGCCGCGATTGCTCAGCGCCCGGGGGTTTCGCGGCTCCAGCGCCAGCCCGCGGCCAAACTCCGCCAGCGCCTCGGGCGCCCTGCCGGATTCCAGATAGACCCTGCCCATCTCCGACGCCACTTGCGGGTCCTCGGGCTCGAGCGCTCGCGCCTCGCGGAGCAGCTCCAGGGCGCGTTCTCCCCCCACCACCCGCGCGAGCTGGATCTTCGGCCGAACTTTGGCGGGCGCCCGCCGCTCCGCCTCCTCCCACAGCGATTGCTCGGTCCGCCAGACCTGCATTCGCCCGATGCTCAGCGCCACCAACACCACCGCGACTCCGGCAATCCACCGCGTGCGCAAACGGGCGAGCAGCAGCGCCAATCCAGGCGCCAGGGCCAGCATCGGCAGGTACATCCGGCGGTCCGCCGCCAGGTCCGCCGCCGGAAACACCGACGAAGAGGGAACCAGCAGCACCAGTGCGGCCAGGAAAGCGGTCCAGCTCCGTTTCCACGCCACCGCCACCACGGCTCCGAGCGCGGCCCACGCCAGCCACGCCGTCCAATCCGCGGTGATCTGGGCATCCACCGTGAACCCCCACGGGACCACCACCAGCCGCAGGTACCGCGAAATGGCCGCCCCCTGCGCCGCCAGATACGTCCACGGGGAAAGGCCCGGTCCCGCGCCCGCGCCCATCCCCAACGTTTTGGCCACCCAGATCACGCGCAATCCAGCCGCGAGCGACAGTGCCAGCATGGCCAGAATCGGCCCGTTCACGCGGGGCCGCTTCCCGCGCTCCAGCACCCAGAGCACCAGGGGAACCGCAGCCGCCTCTTCCTTCCCCAGCAGCGCCACCGCAAACCAGGCCACCGCCAGCCAGCGCCGGCCGTCCAGCCAGGCGATCGCCGCCAGCAGCGAGAACACCGCCGCCAGCAGAATCGCGCGCCCGAAGACGTAGGCTACGGCCTCGCTCTGAATCGGGTGGATCGCAAACAGCAGCGCTCCTACCAGCGCGGCCCTGGGCGGGATGACACGCCGGAGCACCTCCCACAGCAGCAGGACCGCGCCAATATGCAACGCCAGGCTGAACAGGTGATACCCCAGCGGTTCGCGCCCGCCAAGCTGGTAATTCAGCCAGAACGTGAAGTAGGTCAGTGGCCGCGTATAGAGCGGCCCCCACACTTCCCACCACCCCGTCGGCGAGGTCAGCGCCGGGTCGGAGAAGATTGCGTAATCGTCGAAATGAAAGGAGCCCAGGGCGGCGCCGCCAAACGCCGCCAGCGCCCCAGCTATCAGCAGCAGTCGCTCGCGCAAATCCTATTATGATGGTACTTGCCATGAAAATAGCCGCCGTTCTACTCTCCGGTTTCTTTGCGCTGGCCTCGAGCGCCAGCGCCCAACTCGCAAACGTTCATTCCGTGTACCTGCTTCCGATGGGGGGCGGTCTGGATCAGCATCTCGCCAACCGGATCACCGGCGCCGGACTGTTCCAAGTCGTGACGGACCCGAAGAAGGCGGATGCGGTGTTCACGGATCGCCTCGGAGAGGGGCTGGAGACGCGCCTCTCGGAGCTCTATCCCGCGCCGGAGCCGCCCAAGCCGCAGCCGGAGGCGCCCAAGGCCAAGCCGGCGGCGGGCAAGACCGACGAGGAAGCGAAACCAGAGCCTGAGGCCGAGGCCAAGCCGAAGGAAACGCCCGTCCTGCGACCATCCGCGTTTGGGAGCGGCAAGGGAACCATTTTCCTGGTCGACCCCCGCAGCCACGTCGTGCTCTGGTCCTTCTACGAGAAGCCGAAAAACACGTCTTCCCCGGAGCTGGACCGCACTGCGGGCCACATCGTAGAACGCTTGCGGCGCGTTCTCAAGGGTAAGTAGCCGCCGGCGCGGGCGCTGGCTCACCGCGCTTCTCGCGCAAGGCTTCCCGAAAGCTGTCGACCAGCTTTCGGGTGGTGGCGGCGGCATCCCAGTTGGCTTCCACCTCCCGGCGTGCCCGTTCGGCCATCTGAGCGGCCGCCTCGGGGTGCTCGAACTGAGCCAGGATCTTCTCCGCGAATTGCCCGGGATCGTCCGCCAGCGCGCAGAACTCCCCGTCTTGCCTCGCCAGGCCCTCCGCCCCCAGCCGCGTGGAGACGACCGGAATGCCGGCCGAGAACGCCTCGAGCAGTTTGACCCGCACTCCCGAGCCGCTCAGGATCGGGCACACGAAGACTGCGTAACGCGAGAGGGGCTCGCGGATGTCGTCCACCTGGCCGCGCAGCTCGATGGCCTCCGACGGCGGCAGGCCGTAACGCGGGGGCGCCTCCGCTCCCACCACCACCAGGCGTGCATCCGGCCTCCGCTCGAGCACTCGCGGTAACACCCTTCGCGTGAACCAGGTCAGCGCCGCCTGGTTCGGCAGGTGGCGGAAGCTGCCTACGAACAGCATCGTCGCCGGCTCGCGTCCCGCGGTCTGGAAGCGATAGGTTGACGTGTCGACGATGGCGCGCAGCCCCTCTTGAACCCGGCCGGCCAGCCGGGGCAGGAACGAAAGCAGGTATGCCTTGTTCTCGGCGGTGCACACCTGAATCCGGTCGATCCGGGGCAGCATGCGCAGCTCGTAGCGCAGCGCGCGCAGGTACTCGAACCCGGCGGTGAGCTTCCAGTAGAGGCTGTGCGGTTCGGTCAGGCCCCGCCCGATCGACTGGAAGTAGATGTCGTGCTCGAACAAGGCGCAGAGGAGACCCCGGTAGCGGCCCGCGTATTGAGCCAGCGCGGTGTACTCGAGCTGAATGACGTCGATCCCGCGCGTGCGGATCAGGCGGTGCATCACCCACTCGAGATCGTCGTTCGCAAACTCGTGGATGGCGTGCGGCACGATCGATCCGAACGAGCTGGGCCGCCCTTCCATGCGCACCAGGAACTCGGCCGAGGCGCAGACGCTAGCAAGCTCGCGGTGCGCTTCGAGCTCGCTGGCGTAATCGAGCAGGCACAGCAGGTGGACCTCCGTGAGCCGCGCCAGTTCCCTCACCGCGTGATACATGAACACCCCGCCGCCGTGTATCGGCGGGCAGATCGGGTAGGGCGAGACGAACAGTACGCGGAGTTTTTCGTCTCCCGGGGCCGCTGCGGGCCGCCTCGGCTCGAATCGGTCGCGATAGTAGCCGCCCAGCGGGCGCAGGAAGGCCTCGGTGTCGCGGATCACGCCCAGACCGCGGGCGCGCCAGCGCGAACCGAGCGCCCGTGGAAGTTGCCGGAAGGCCCGCCACACGCCCTGCGCGTTGGCCCGCCCGGTCCTGTCGCCGAGCGCGGCGCTGACCAGCGCCTCGCCCATGGTGAACGCCAGGTGCGACGCCAGCCGGCGCCACTCGTGAATGTTCTTCCACGAGAACAGCACGAAGTTCTTCTTGTAGACCGCCTGGATCTGTTCCTCGCCGAAGTGCTTCCCGATGGTGCCGCGGTGCTCGTGATACACCACGCTGCGCGGCTGGTAGAGCACCCGCCAGCCGCGTTTCCATGCCAGGTAGCCGAGGTCCGTGTCTTCCAGGTAGAACGGCTTGAACAGCGGATCGAATCCGCCCAGCTCCAGAAACTTGCGCCGGTCGAAGGCGCAGGAGCCGCCGCCGGCGTAGAAGCACGGGTAGAGGTCCGTGACTGCGTCGTCGATGCGGTGCCGCACGCGCAGGCCGCCATCGCGCCAGCGGCCTTGGGTCAGGCCGCTTTCCTCGCGCTTTCGCGCGGGGTCGGCGAAGAAGATCTGACAGCCTACCGAAAACACCTGCTCGTCTTCGAAGCCCTCCAGCAGCGGCTCGAGGAAGCCCGGCTGGACCCGCATATCGCTGTTGAGCAGGACCACGACGTCGTTCCGGGCGGCGCTAAACCCGGCGTTCGAACCGCCCCCGAAGCCGAGATTCTCCGCGAGCGCCAGAAGGCGGACTTGCGGGAACCGCTCGCGGACCAGTTCGGCGCTCCCGTCGCTGGAGCCGTTGTCCACGACAATGATCTCGTTGGCCGGATTCGCGTCCATGGCCGCGACCACCGAGGGGAGGTACTTCTCGAGCAGCTCACGGCCGTTCCAATTGGGAATGACAACGCTTGCCGCGGTGCGCCGCGGGGCGCTGTCGGACGGGCGGCGCCGGCGCCCGGCCACAAGCCAGAGGAGGTCCGCGGCCGCCATCGCGAGAGCTGCCGCCACCAGCAGCAGCGGGCAGAGGATCAGCAGCGGCAGGCCGCGGAGGAATCGCTTCAGCTTCGCCATGTCAACCGCGCGGCAGCTCCGGGCCCAGCCCGACCGTCCGCCCGAGCTTGATCCAGCGCGATGCCCGGACCATGTTCAACTGCGCTTCGAGCTGCTTGAGTTCCCCATCCAGGCGCTGCGCCCAGGCGGTGCGTTCTACCACCGTGCTTTCCGCCGTGTCGAGCAACTGGATGCAGCCCAGCAGCTCCTTCCCCTTGGCCTCCAGTTGCGCGTCCAGGCGGGCCGCCCACTCGGCTTTGGCCCGGTTCTCGCCCTCCAGCTCGCCCACCTGCGCTTCGTAGGCGGCAATGGACGCCTGATAGCCGGCGATCGTCCGCTCGAGCTCGTGCTGGAGCACGACGATACGCTCCTGGGCCGAGTGGAGCTGCTCTTCGAGGTCTTGCGCCCACTGGTTGCTGCGCTCGAGCTCGGCGGTCTGCGCGCGGAACAGGTTTACGAGCCCCTGCTTCTCCGTCCGCAGATCCTCCAGCCAGTGGTCCTTGGTGGCCAGTTCGGCTTGCAGCCGTCCGATGTGCAGCTCCCGCTCGCGGAGCACGTTGCCGGCGCCGGGCAGATACAGGAAGGCGGACGCGGCGGGCTGCGGCTCGAGCGAGCAGACGGCGATGAAGAAGTGCGCTTCGCCGGGATCCGCCTGGCGCTCCCCGGCGCGGACCTGCGGAACAGCTTCCGAGTGCTCCGCGAGCGGTTGAAAGCCGATCCCCTCGACGTGGTTCTGAAGAAAGACGGCGACTTCGGGAAACAACGCGCGGAGCTCGGCGGAGAATTCATCGAAGTCGAACTCGTGGACGTGGTAAGGGTTGGGACCCGTCTCGCGGCGCGATTCGGCGTAGTACTCCTTGTTGGGCGTCGAGACGATGAATTGTCCGCCGGGGGCCAGCACGCGGCGGACTTCTCCCAGGAAGCGTTGCCACTCCGCCAGGTGCTCGATCACTTCGAAGGCCACCAGCAGATCCACCGAGGCGTCCGCAAGCGGCAGCGCGGCGCAGGAGGCGCCCGCAAACCGCAGGCTGGGCGCGGAGTAGTGCTCCCTGGCGTACGCAATAGCGTACGTCGAAGCGTCGAGGCCCAGGACACTGCGTGCCGCGCGCGCCAGTTCGGCCGCGCCGTACCCGGTCCCGCAGCCCGCGTCGACTGCCCGCCGGCCGGCGGCGAACCGGGCGGCGAAAACGTACCGCGCCAGGTGCTCATTAAAGAGATCCAGGTCCGTTTGTCCTGGAATCACGCGCTCGCCCGTGAATTCAATCAACGCTGGCCTCCGCCGCGGTGGCCAGCCGGCCGTTCAGCTCCACCTTGCAGGGAAGGTGAAGGTAGCCGTAGATCTGGCCCTCGCCGTGTCCCATTTGCATGGTCAGCGCGTTGTCGATCCAGTCGCACATCTTGTAGCTGTGGAGGGTGCCGTCGGCAATGGCGGGCGAAAACGAGAAGAACGACGGGTAAAGCTGCGGGAGGTCGAGGTGGAAGTCCACGGTGCACACGTCTCCCGGGGCCATGGGCGGCAGATCGAATCCCTCGCGCGATGTGTTGGTGCCCGAGAAATCGATTCCGAGATGGTTGCGCAACATGAAGCCGACGATGGGCAGCGATAGCTCCTCCTTGGCGCGCACGCTGATGCGAAGCACGACCTGGGAGAGCGGTTCGAGCAGATGCAGCGGGCGGCCGTTTGGGTCCAGGACCGCGATGCCCAGGATCTCGGCGCGGCCATCGCCGTACCGGTGATCGATGTTCGGGATGCGGTCGGCGATCTCGGGCGCGATGCTCTGCGCGGCGCCGCTGGCGACAGGACGTTTGCGGAGCGTCAGGTAGGCGGAGTCCTTCTCCACCATGGCCGCGAGATACTTGGCCACCACGCGGTCGGTGTCGCCCAGTTCCTTGACGCGCCCTTGCTCCAGCCACAGCGCCCGGTCGCCGATCGCCTTGACGTCGCCGATGGCGTGGGAAACAAACAGAATCGTAATGCCCTGCGAGCGAAGCTCGTGGACCTTGCGCATGCAGCGCTGGCGGAAGTAAATGTCTCCCACCGACAGGGCCTCGTCCACCAGGAGAATCTCGGGGTCCACATGGATGGCAACGGCGAACGCCAGGCGGACCACCATTCCGCTCGAGTAGGTTTTCACCGGCCGGTTGATGAACTCGCCGATCTCGGCGAACTCCTCGATGGCCCTGTATTTGTCGTCCATCTCCCGGGAGGAGAAGCCCAGAATGGCCCCATTCAGGTACACGTTGTCGCGCCCGGTGAACTCGGGATTGAACCCGGAGCCGAGCTCGAGCAGCGCGGAAACGCGGCCATGGACCGAGATGGAGCCTTGCGTGGGCTGGAGGATGCCGGCTACCAGTTGCAGCAGCGTGCTCTTGCCCGAGCCGTTCTCCCCGATGATGCAGAAGGTCTCGCCCTTGGGAATCTGGAAGCCGAGGGCGCGCAGCGCCCAGAAATCGCGGTGGAAAGGATACTGGTTGAAAGTGAGCAACTCCTTCAAGCGGTCGCCGGGCGATTCGTAGATGGCGTAGCTCTTGGAAACTCCTTCAAATTCAATCGCATTCACAGGTTGCTCGCAGGGGCGCGAATAAGGAAAAGGGCGACCGCCGGCTCCCCGCTGGCACGATTCTCGGGACCCCGCTGGCGCCTGGGCGCAAGCCGGTTCCGCTCGTGGCTCTGGCTGTACTGTGCCTTAATACGCGGTGCAATGTACCGCGGCGCGCTGGCTCGTTCGGGTGCCAGCAGGCGTCTAAGGGCTACAGCCAGTCAGTCGGGGAAGCAGGTAGCCGCCCGTCATGTGGACGTTCTATATTGACTTCCTCCTCTTTACTACGACCTCCTCAACTACGAGGAAGGCCGTGATTGGGTCTCCATCTCTTGGAGCCCGGAAACCCGGGCCCACCTACCGCCCGAGCTGTCCACCTCCACTATGCACCCGGAACGGGAAGCTGTCAAGATGCCGGGAATAACAGTCGTAGGCACAAGCACTTACGATGGGTTCAGGCCCCACCCTGTTTGACAACGCCTCCACCAACCGAATAGCCTGAGAGAGACGCCACTCTTGCCGGTGTAGCTCAGGTGGTTAGAGCGTGGGTCTCATAATCCCAAGGTCGCTGGTTCGAGTCCAGCCGCCGGCACCAGTCCTCAGGTCTCCTGCTCGCCCACGATGAGGGAATAGATGCGGTCGAGGTCCTCGGGGGAGTAGTAGTCGATCTCGATTGATCCGCGGCTGTCGGGTCTGCCCGTGATACGAACGCGCGTTCCGAGGACTCTCTCGAGTTCGGCGATGGCGGCCTTGACGTTCGGGTCGGTGACCTCGTCCGGGGCTTTCGGCTCGCGGGCGGTGGTCATGCGTTGAATGAGGCGCTCCACCTGGCGCACCGAGAGGCCCTGCGAGATGGATTTCTCGGCGACCTGCCGCTGGAGGTCCTCGGTGGGGAGGCTGAGGATGGTGCGGGCGTGCCCCACGGCGAGGCGGTGCTCGGCGACGAGCTGCTGGACATCGGCGGGGAGCTTCAGCAAGCGGAGCGTGTTGGTGATCGTGCTGCGGTCCTTGCCGGTGCGGCGCGCGATCTCGTCATGGTTGAGGTCGAGCTCGCGGGAGAGGCGGTCGAAGGCGTGAGCGACCTCGATGGGGTTGAGATCCTCGCGCTGTATGTTTTCGACCAGCGTGATCTCGAGAAGGCGTTCATCGGAGACGTTCTGCACGACGGCCGGGACCTCCTCGAGGCCGGCGATCCTGGCGGCGCGCCAGCGTCGCTCGCCCGCTACCAATTGGTAGCGATTGCGGTGGGGGCGAACCACGAGCGGCTGGATGATGCCGTTGATCTGGATGGAGTCGGCGAGCTCCTTGAGGCGGTCCTGGTTAAAGACGGTGCGGGGTTGGAGGGGGTTGGGATCGATGAGCGCGATGGGGAGGTGGGAAACGCTGTCGTAGGCCAGCGGCAGCGGCGGAGATGGTTCGGTCTTGGGAGGCGTGCGGCTGGCGAGCAGCGCACCGAGTCCCTTACCGAGCGCTCTGCGAGGATTCTCTGAGGTCTTGCTCATTGGCGAGGATCTCCTTGGCGAGCTTGATATAGCTCTCAGCCCCGCGGGAGCGGAGGTCATAGAGCAGTATGGGCTTGCCGTAGCTGGGCGCCTCGGCGAGCCGGATGCTCCTGGGGATCACGGTGCGGAAGACCTCGTCGGCGAAGAATTCCCGAAGGTCATCGGCGACCTGGCGTGTCAGGTTGGTGCGGTCATCGTACATCGTGAGCAGGATTCCCTCGATCGCGAGGGTGTGGTGAAAGGATTCGCGGACCCGGTCGATGGTGTCCATGAGCTCGGAGATGCCTTCCAGGGCGAAGAACTCGCATTGGATGGGGACGAGCACGGAATCGGCTGCGACCAGGGCGTTGAGGGTCAGGAGATCGAGTGCGGGAGGGCAGTCGATGAGCACGTAATGATAGGAGTCGCGAAGGGGTTTCAGCTTCTCGCGGAGCCGGAACTCGCGACCCTCGAGGTCGACGAGCTCGATGTTGGCCCCGACGAGGTTCTTGTCGGCGGGGATCAGATCGAGGCCCTCGAAGCTGGTGCGCGCGATGGTGGCAGCGAGGGAGTGTTGGCCGAGCAGGGCATCGTACAGGGTGAGGCGGCCTACGTTCTTCTGCACTCCCAAACCGGTGGTGGAGTTTCCCTGGGGGTCCGAGTCGATGACAAGAACTCGGAGATCATTGGCAGCCAGGGAAGCGCCGAGGTTGATGGCGGTAGTGGTCTTGCCGACCCCGCCCTTCTGATTGGCGATGGCGATGACTCGTCCCAAAGCAAAAGCTCCTGGGCGGACACCACATGCTATCACGTTCCAGGCGAAACACGCTGGAGGAGGGGGGATTTTGCCCAAAATGTTCCACGTGGAACATTTCCCTCACCCCGGCGACCGGATTCCGCGCACCAGGACTCCGCCGCTGGCCCAGGGGAGAGGAAGAGGAGGGAGCCACTGGAATCCCGGAGCCAGACTGACCGCCGCGGCATCCTCCCAGCCGAGCAACAGCCCCACCCATCGGTGGGACAGCGGCAGCACCTGGTTCCAGCGCACGGCCCGCGACACGACCCAGTCGAAATTCCCCGTAACGTGCTGGGCTCGAAGGGCTTCCACGTGAACGTGAGGGTAGTCCCGCGTGGCCTCCCGCAGGAAGACAGCTTTCCGCTGGCGCGACTCCGCGAGGGTGAAACGGCAGTCCGGCCGCAGGACCGCCATGGGGATACCCGGAAAGCCGGCGCCTGAGCCGACATCCAGGATGGAAACGGGCTCCTTGGGCAGGTGAACCGCGAGGAAGAGCGATTCGCAATAATGCCTGACCACCGCCTCCTCGAGCCGCCGGATGGAGGTAAGGTTGAGCACCTTGTTCCATCGCACGAGCAGCTCATAATGGGCGTGCAGCGTGGAGATCTCGAGCGGGGAAAGGGTCCGGATCGGCGAGAAGTGGCGATTCAAGAGCTCGGAGAATGCCGCTTCAACGCTCATGTGGCCCGGCGGGGCGTACCGAGACTCAAGTATACATCCAGGACGGCGATGGCGGCAGGCGTCACGCCGGGGATACGTGCGGCCTGGCCGAGCGTGCGCGGACGCACGCGCTCGAGCTTGCCGCGGACCTCGTGCGAAAGCCCGGGCAGACCCGAATACTCGAATTGGTCGGGTATCTTGCGTCCCTCGGCGTTGCGCAGCCTTTCGATCTGCCGCTCCTGTTGGGAGACGTAGCCGGAGTACCTGGCCTCCGTCTCGATGCCGGTGAGGACTCCACGGGCCGGTTCCTGGCCCAGACAGGCGGCGGCCCAAGCCTTGAGCTTCGCCACGGAGGCTTCCGGGCGCCGCAGCCACTGCATCACAGTGGGGCGGTCTTCGGCAGCCAGCTCGATGCCCGGGAACTTGCCCGGCTCGATGCGGGTTTCGGCGAACAGAGCCGAAAGCCTGGCCTTGTGCTCCTGCTTGCGAACAAACAGCCGCCAACGTTCGCCAGAGACCAGGCCCACGCGGTGACCGATCGGCGTCAGCCGCTCGTCGGCGTTGTCGATTCGTAGATGGAGGCGGAATTCGGCACGCGACGTGAACATGCGGTAGGGCTCGTCAGCCCCTCGCGTAACGAGATCGTCGATCAGGATCCCTGTGTAGCCCTCGGCGCGACCGACAACCACGGGCGGCGAACCACCGACGCGGCAGGCGGCGTTCATCCCGGCGATAATCCCCTGGCATGCAGCTTCCTCGTATCCCGACGTGCCATTGATCTGGCCGGCGAGAAAGAGTCCCTCGATGACTTTGACCTCGAGCGAGTGCCGGAGTTCCCTGGGATCGATGGCGTCGTACTCGATGGCGTAGCCGGGTCGAAGCATTTCCGCCTGGTCCAAGCCGGGAATCGAGGCGACCATGGCGGCCTGCACGTCGATGGGCATGCTGGTAGACATGCCATTCACGTAGACCTCGTAAGTGTCGAGGCCTTCCGGCTCGAGGAAGATCTGGTGGCGGAGCTTGCCCGGGAACTTCACCACCTTGTCCTCGATTGACGGACAGTAGCGCGGGCCGACCCCCTCGATCTGGCCGCTATAGAGAGGAGACCGCGGGATTGCTTCCAGGAGAATGCGCCGGGTCTCCTCGGTGGTGTAGGCGATGTGGCACTGGATCTGAGGGCGGTCTATGCGCTCGGTAAGGAAGGAAAACGGCGTAGGCTCAGGGTCGCCCGATTGCGGCTCGAATCGCGACCAATCGATGGTGCGCCCGTCCAGGCGCGGCGGTGTGCCGGTCTTGAGACGGACCCAACGGAGGCCGAGAGAGCGCAACTGGTTGCCGAGTAGATTGGATGGGGGTTCGCCGCTGCGCCCGCAACTGTAAGTGGCCTCGCCGATATGGGCCAAGCCATTGAGGAACGTGCCCGTGGTGAGGACTACGGCGCCGCAGTGGAGCGCCCGGCCGTCCCGCAGAGAGACGCCATGAGTGCGCCGCGCGGCACCGCCGTCGATGAGCAACTCGGCGACTTCGGCCTGAAGGATCCGCAAGTTGGGCTCCTTCTCGAGCAGCTCGCGCATTCCGATCCGGTAGCGGCGCTTATCGCACTGGGCGCGCGGCGACCACACGGCCGGGCCGCGGCTGGTGTTCAGCAGCCGGAACTGAATGCCCACGGCATCCGTCAGTTCGCCCATCACGCCGCCCAGCGCGTCGACCTCGCGCACCAAGTGGCCCTTGGCGATGCCTCCCACGGCGGGGTTGCAGGACATTTGCGCGATGAGGTCGAGGTTCATGGTGACGATGGCCGTCTTCATGCCGAGGCGGGCACACGCGCGCGCCGCCTCGCAACCGGCGTGACCGGCGCCCACGACTACGACGTCGTATCGGAATTGAGGGCCGCTAGCGTGCATAAGAGCCCAGCTTTTCCTCTATTCTAGGGAAGTGGCGCGGAGGGTGACAAACCCCGGCCGCGATGTATAAATATAGCTTATATGGAGCTGATATCTTGATAATTCTAGTTATAGGTGGCGGCGGGCGCGAACACGCCCTGGTCTGGCGGCTGGCGCGAAGCCCTTCGGTCGAGGCGATCTGGGCGGTTCCGGGGAATCCCGGCATCGCGCGCCTGGCGACGTGCATTCCGGGGAACGCGCAAAACCCGGCGGAACTGTTGCGCGTAGCGGAGTCGATCGGGGCAGACCTTACGGTGGTGGGTCCCGAGGCGCCACTGGTAGCCGGGGTGGTGGACGCGTTCCGCGCCGCGGGCCGCGCGATCGTCGGTCCGGTTGCGGCCGCGGCCGAGCTCGAGGGAAGCAAGATCTTCGCGAAGCAGTTTATGGTGCGCGCGGGGATCCCCACCGCCGAGTTCGCGATCGTCGAAACGGAAGCGGACGCGCTCAAGGAGCTGGACCGATTCGGGCTTCCGGTGGTGCTCAAAGCGGACGGACTGGCGGCGGGAAAAGGCGTCATCGTGGCGGGGAGCCGAGCCGAGGCCGAAGCCGCGGTCCGCGGCCTGCTGTCCGGCGCACTGGTCGGGAAGGCCGGCTCGCGGCTGGTGATCGAGGAGTGCCTGACCGGGGAGGAAGTGAGCTTCATCGTGTTGAGCGACGGCAGGAACGTTTTGCCGCTCGAGCCCACGCAGGACCACAAGGCCGTGTACGACGGCGACGCGGGCCCGAACACGGGCGGGATGGGAGCCTACTGCGATGCGCGCATCCTGGACGCGGCCCAGCGGCGGTACGTTATGGAGCGCGTCATCGGTCCGTCGATCGAGCAAATGCGCGCCGAGGGCTGCCCGTTCACCGGCTTTCTTTACGCCGGCCTGATGATGACCCAGGCGGGGCCGAAGGTGCTGGAATTCAACGTGCGGCTGGGCGACCCGGAGACGCAGGCCCTGCTGCACAGCCTGGACTGCGACTTCGCCGAGGCGCTGCTGGAAGCCGCGCACGGCGACCTCGGAGGAGTGAGGCTCGCGTGGCGCTCCGATCCATCGGTGTGCGTTGTCGTGGCCGCGGCGGGGTACCCCGGAACGCCCCGCAAGGGCGACCGTATCGAGGGCATCGAGCAAGCGGAAGCGGCGGGGGCGGCGGTGTTTCATGCCGGCACGCGGGCCGGGCAGGAGGGATTGGAAACGGCGGGCGGCCGGGTGCTTGGAGTCACAGCGTCCGGGTGCGACCTGGCGGACGCCATCGAACGGACGTACCAGGCGGTCTCGAGAGTCCATTTCGAGGGCATGCACTACCGAACCGACATCGGCCGTAAGGGTTTGAAGCGATGGGCTGCGGGCGAGGGATAGAATAGTAGGAGGATTCGGGGACGTAGCTCAGCATGGATAGAGCGGTCGCCTCCTAAGCGACAGGTCGGCAGTTCGAATCTGCCCGTCCCTACCAACGCCTGAGAGCTTGCTGAAAACTGGTGGGGCAACCCGAGGGGCGATGAGGAAGATGAGTGCGAGGGGCGCCTACACGCTTCGGACCACGGCACAGACGGGTCTTGATCCCACGGGGATCATGGTGAACAGCGGCGCGGACTTGGCGCGCGTGGCGGAAATCGCCGCGATGCGGATGACCGCCATGTCTCCCGAGAGGCGATTCAGCACCAGAGCATACTGCCGATCGGGAGTTTTCGTGATGTAGCCGGGCCCCTGGCCGACGGCGACCACGGCGATGGCGCGCCGCGTCTCGACATCGATGATGGTGACTTCGCCGGACTGGGGGTTGGCTACCAGCAGGAACTCGGCATCGGGTCCGTTGACGTCCGCCATGGCCGCGGGCGCGCGGCCGGCCAGCACGGTTTCGGCGACCTCGGTCGAAAAAGGATAAACGACCACGACGGCATCCATGCCAGCCCCGGTAATGAACAACTGGCCCCGATCCTCGCTGAAGCAGAAGTAGTCCGGGCGGACCGCCAGAGGCAAGTGGACCACGACGCGGCCGCTGGGGGCCTCGAGAATGGAGAGCATCCGGTCCTCGGCGTTGCCGACGAGCAACTGCCGGCCATCCTTGCGAAATCTGACCAGTGACAATTTCTTGCCTAAGGGGAAGAAGGAGCAGATCCCGCGCCGCAGATCGACGAGACCAGCCGCTCCGCTCTCACCGAAGCTGATGCCGGCCCACCCACCGTCCCAGGAAACGTCGAAATCGGCGGGCTCGGCCGGCAGCGCGATGCGCGCGTCGACGCGAAAGCTGTCCAGGGAGAGCCGCGCCAGTTGCTTTGGCTGGCTCGAGAGCACCCAGATCGCCTGGCCGTCGGGGGCCAGCCGCATGGCCACCGCGGTGCGCGCTACCGGCACCTTACGGCGAACCGCGAGGGTGCCCAAGCCGACCTCGTGGAGGGCGCCGGTGGCGGGCGTCAAAGCGTAGACGGCCGGGCGAACGGGGTCGGCAATCAACGCCGTCGGGCTGGCATCCAGATGGATGTGGCGAGCTACGGCGAAGGCAGTCAGGTCGACGGCCGCGATGGCCTTTCCCTCCTCGTTGGCGACGAAGGCATAGCCGTCGAAGCCCACACCTTTGCGGCGCCCGCAGGCCGCCAGGACCGCGAGAGGGGCCAGAAGAAAACTCCGCCGGGTGTTCAAGGGTTAGGTTCCATTCTACTTCTACCCGGCGGCGGCGACGCGGACCAACTGGTACGATGGAGGGAACTCCAGCAGGCCAACGCCTTAGTATGAAGCCCCGCCTCCTCATTGCGATGCTCTGCTATGCGGTCCTGGCGGTTCTGGCGGGGCTGACGCTCGAGGGCCTGTTTCGCGCCGCCGTCTGGGTGTTCCTTGGCGGCCTGGTGTTGAGGACCTGGATTGCCGCGGCACGCCGGGAGTAGACGGCTCCGAATTCCAAACTGAAACACTGCGGTTCAAGGTGAAACACGCTTTGGACCGATCCTTGAGTCAGAGTGGAACAGAACACGAGACCAGTGCCTGGTGGCACGATTCTGGCGCAGGGAGAGGAGTGCGCGGAGGCCCGCTAAGTCTCTCAGGTGAATACACTAGACCGACTGAGCGCATTTTAGGAGCTTAGTAGGCAAAGCTCCTATTCCAGCAAGGCACCGCTTGGAAGCACGCTTGCAGTTAGTGGCGGCATGGCCCACACCAGCCGACACGAGATTCCGGAAGCCGGAAAAAAACCCATGCGACCGCAGAGCGTACTAGGGCAACCGGGGACAGCCTGGGCCGTCCCCACAACGGACGGCCGAGGCAGTCCCTCGGTTGCGGAGTGCGGCGAGGGGCAACCGGGGACAGCCTGGGCCGTCCCTACAGCGGACGGCCGAGGCAGTCCCTCGGTTGCGGACTACATTTTGCGAGGCTCATCAGGAGACCGGACGACCCAGGAACAGCAGACCACACGCGATCGCATCATTCTGGAGCACCTGCCGCTGGTAAAGGCCATCGCTATCCGGGTGCACGAAAACTTGCCGGTGCACGTCGATCTGGACGACCTCGTACACGCGGGCATCCTGGGGCTATTCGATGCCGTGACGAAATACATCCCGGAGAAGAAGGTGGCCTTCTCGAGCTACGCCAAGCACCGGATCAAGGGAGCGATTCTGGACAGCCTTCGCCAGCTCGACTGGGCCTCGCGCGATTTGCGCCGCAGGCACAAGCAGGTGGAGGCGGTGACGCGGGAGTTGGCGGCGACGTTGCAGCGGAACCCGACGGAATCCGAGATCGCCGCGAAGATGGGGGTGGAAGTGGAGCGCTGGCGGCACATGATGGCGGACCTGCAATACGTGGGACTGATCTCGATCTCGGCGCGGCGGCCGGACCAGGAGGACCTGCCGGCTCCCGACTACCCGGCCAAGGCGGAAACCCAGCCCGACCACATGTGCGCCCGGGAACAACTCCGCGAGTTGCTGAAGGGCGCGATGACGAAACTGCCGGAGCGCTACCAGAAGGTGGTCGTACTTTACTACACCAAGGAGATGACCATGCGCGAGATCGGCGGCATCCTGGGAATCAACGAGAGCCGCGTTTCGCAGATCCACAAGTCGGCGCTGGAGAAGATGGCCACGGCGCTGCGATCGGCGGGCATTCAGTCCAGCGGGGCGTTCTGAAGACGCCGACCGCGCGCCGGCGACGGTCTTCACTTCACTTCGATCGAGCAGGGCATCAGCTTGAGCATTCCGCCCTGGAGCCAGGTGCGGGTGGCGAAGCGTCTCAGGAAGGCGAGCAGCGGCGCGCCGGTGAGCGGGTCGGCGGGGCGGCCGAGCAACTGATCCCAGATGGTGCGCTGAGGCGGGTAAGGGACCAGTCTCACTTGCTCGTCGCGCGGGATCCCAGCTTTCTGCTTCAGCAACTCGATGGCGCGGTCGATGCCTCCGAAATCGTCGATGAGGCCGTTGGCTTTGGCCTGCGAACCGAGCCAGACGCGCCCTTGGGCGATCGGCTCGATCTGGGCCACCTCTCTCTTGCGGCCCTGGGCGACGCGGCGCACGAAGCTCGAGTACAACACGTCGATCTCCCGGCGGAGCTTCTGGCGGGCGGCGTCGCTCAGCGGGGTGTAGTCCGAATCGATCTCGGCGAAGCGGCCGCGGGAGAGGATGTCTTTGCGGACCCCGAGCTTGTTGTACAAGCCCCGCAGGTCGGCCTTTCCATAGAACACGCCGATGGAGCCGGTGAAGGAGCCCGGGTAGGCGATGAGGGGATCGCCCGTCATGGCGATGTCGTAACCGCCGGAGGCGGCGGCATCGGACATCGAGATTACGAGCGGCTTCTTCTTGCTCAGCAGCGTCATTTCCCGCCAGATCTCGTCGGAAGCGAAGGCGTCGCCGCCGGGCGAATCGATACGCACGATGACGCCCTGAATTCCGCGGTCGTCCCCGACGCGGTGCAGCATATCGGCCATCGCGGCCGGACTGAGGGCGCCATCGGCCGCAAAACCGCCATCGTCGCCGCGGACGATATCCCCCTCGGCGACCACAAACGCCACCCGCCGTCCGCTCTCGACGCCGACCGATTGGGGCGGGATCTTCAGGTAGTCGCGGTGCGAGACCTTGCGGATGGCGGGCAGCTTGAGCCGTTCCCGGAGCTCCTCAAACACCTGATCCTGGTACTGGAGCGCATCGACCAGGCCGGCAGCGAGCGCCTGCTGGGAAACGAAAGGTCCCTGATCGATGGTGGCGCGGATCTGTTCCGGGGTCTTGCGGCGGGCCGTGGCGATCGCGCCCGTAAGCTGGCCGTACAGGTCATCCAGAATCGAGTTGATCACCTCACGGGTTTCGGGGCTCATCGAGCTGCGCGTGAACATGTCGGGAGCATCCTTGTACTTCCCGGCGTGCTCCACCTCGATCCGGACACCCAGCTTGTCGAGCGTTTCTTTGAAATAGGTGAGCTCGGCGCGCAGCCCCTTGAGGTCGAGGAGGTCCTCAGGGGTCATGAAGACGCGATCGGCCGCGGTTGCGAGGTAATACTCGCGTGTGCCTGGAGCGCGCAAGCAAGCGTAAAGCGGCTTGCCGGACTTCTTGAACGCCAGCAGGTCCTCGCGGAGCTCCTGCAACTTGCCCCAACCGGCCTCAACTCCCCGCGGCATGAAGACTACCGCGCGAATACGCCGATCGGCGGCCGCCTTACGCAGCAACTCCCAGTGGTCGCGGACAGTCGGGGACGACATGCGCTCAAAAAGCGGCAACGGGATCTCGACGCCGGGGGTCTCGGGAACGGACCCTTCGAGCTTGAACACCAGAATAGAAGCGTCCGGGACGGAGGGAGGGCGGGAAGCCAGGCGCAGCATCGCAAAACAGAAGATGACCAGCGCCAGGCCGGAGAACAGGAAGCCGATCAGGACACCGAGCAGAAATTTCTTCACTACTATCCGTTATAACGCGTGCGCGGGGGAAGTGGGCCGCAGCGGGGTGCTTAACCGCTTTGGGGCACACGACGAAAATGGGGCGTATCCTGCGGTGCATTCCCGGCCAGCCTTCCCCAAAACGGTTAAGCACGCGCCGCAGCGGCGTCAGGCGGATGCTCGACAAGAAAGTGGAGCAGCAGCGGATGCGCTTGATTCTGCCGGACCGTCCGAACGTATCGCTACGCTCGGTTCCGAGCCGCGACTGTGAAGGAGCGGTCTCGCAGACGTGCGGAAGGACCCCTTGCCGGCGCGCGCGGCTCGGAACGAGGGATCTCGGGCATCCACGGAAATGTCGCGCAGCGGCGTCAGGCTCCGGTGAGGATCAGGTCCACGCGGCGGCTCACCTCACGCAGGTAGGCCTCGTCGCCGGCCGGCAGTTCGCAGGTGGCGGTGCCGGAGTAGCCGACCTCGGAGAGTGCCCGGTACACCTCGGGCCAGTCGATGTTTCCCTCGCGCAGCGGCACCCACTCAAAGGTGGACTTCACGATGCGGAAATCCTTCAAATGGAGCTTCACAATCCGCTTGCCCAGCGTTCGGATCCAGTCCTGGGGATAGCCGTACAACAGGATGTTGCCGACGTCGAAATAGGCGCGCACCCAGGGGCTGGCGAAGTCGTCGAGGTAGTGGGCGAACTCGAGGGGGCTCAGCAGAAACTTGCTCCAGACGTTTTCAATGGCGATGATCACCTTCAGTTTCCCGGCCAGCGGCAGCAGTCCGCGGATCTGCCGCTGAGAACGCGTCCAGGCGTCCTGATACCGGGTGCCCGGATTCACCACGGCGGGCACCAGCAGCACCGTGTCCGCACCCCAGAAACTGGCGTTGCGGAGGCTGGTTTCCATTCCCTCGATGCTCCTGGCGAGGTCGGCGGGGTCGCTCGAGGAAAGCGGGTACCTCCAGTGGGCCTGGTTCATTACCGAGTGAATGCGCAGCCCCGCAGCCTTGGCGGCCTGCTTGATTTCCTCAGCCTCCTTCTGGCTGGAGACGGTCGCGCACTCGACCTGATCGAACCCGGTGTCGCGCGCCAGCTTGAACCGGTCGGCGTAGCTCAGGGTTCTCGGCAGCATGCCGATGTACAACGCCTTGGCAACGTGCAGGCGGGCAGGCGCGGCCGCGCCCGATCCGAGCGCCACGGCGGAAGCGGCAAGAAAATCACGTCGGGAGCAGTTGCGGGACATGCCATGATTCTAGCGCTAAGCGCCCAACGGGCTCCGAGTGCCGAACCAGGAGGTTCGGCGCGGATCAGGAGATCCGCCCCACTTGCGGGCCGGCGGTCAAATGGAGAGCGAGGGGATCTTGATGATCTTCTTCTGGATGGCGTACTGAACCAGTTGAGCCTTGTTGTGGATGTCCAGCTTGCGCATGAGATTGAACTTGTGGGCTTCCACGGTCTTGACGCTCAGGTTGAGGTCGCAGGCGATCTCCTTGACGGACTCGCCCTCGGCGAGCATTTTGAGCACTTCCTTTTCGCGGGGGGTGAGGGTGGCAAACCGGGGGGTGCGGGTGGCGGACTTGATGCGCGAGCGGAAATCGTCGACCAGTTGAGCCAGCATGCGGGGGCTGAGGTAACTACCGCCGCGGTGGACGTCGCGAATGGCGCTGAGCAGTTGGAGCGCGGGGCTGTCTTTGAGTACGTAGCCGCTGCCGCCGACCTCCATGCCCTCGACCAGGTAGTCCTCATCGTCGTACATGGTGAGGAAGAGCACTTTACACTCGGGGCGGTCCTTCTTGACCTGGCGTGTGGCCTCGAAACTGCTGAAGCCGGGCATGCCAATATCCATGAGCACCACGTCGGGATGCAGTTCGGAGGACTTCTGGATGGCGTCGCCGCCGTTGGCGACTTCGCCCACCACCTCCATGTCCGCCTCCGTGCTCAGCAGGTTCCTGACCCCCTGGCGAAAGAGCGTATGATCGTCTGCCAACAGGATTCGAATCTTGGCCATAATCCACTCACGTCCCTTCTCTGCTCGGCGCCCATCCAGGCTCAGCCGGCACGCTGGAAGACCGGCTCGGACTCCGGCTTAGCCAGCAACGGCAACTCAATGGAGACTGTGGAGCCGAGTCCGGGCCGGCTGTCGACCTGAAACCGGCCGCCGACCAGGGCTACCCGCTCCCTCATGCCCGCCAGCCCGAAAGACTCGCGCCTGGCGAACGCTTCCTCGACATGGAAGCCGACGCCATCATCTTCCACGCACAGCCTAAGGATTCCATCGGCGGTAGCGAGCGAAATGATTACATTCGACGCGGAGGAATGGCGCGCAATGTTGCTGCAACACTCCTGCACCAGGCGGTAGACAACCAACTCGGTCCGCTGCGGCAGCGGCCCCAGGTGCGGCAGGTGGAGTTGCACCTGGATGCGGTGGAGGGAGCGGAAACGGTTCACCAACTGGCGTACGGCGGCGCCCAAGCCCAGTTGCTCGAGCACCGCGGGGCTGAGATCGGAAAGGAGCCGCCGGATCTCGAGAACAGTTCGGCCGATCAAGCTGCGCGCTTCGGCCAGCCCGCTGCGCAGCTCCGGGGAGGCATCGGGCACCGAGCGCTCGATCATGTCCAAGTGGAGCGGCAAACAGAGCAGCAACTGGCCGGCCTCGTCGTGCAGCTCGCGGCTGATGCGCCGCCGCTCCCGTTCCTCGATCTCGACCATGTGGGAGGCGAGTTGGCGCACCTGCTCCTCGCGAGCCGCCAGGTCTTCCGACAGCCGAAGCTTCTCGGAAGCCAGCAGGCAGAGCTCGGCCGCTCCGGTCAACAACTGGAGTTCCCTGGGCAGCCAGGCATAGGTTCTGCGAAAGCCGAACTGCATGGCGCCGGCGACGCCAGCGCCGGAGATCAAGGGGATGGACCAGCAGGAGGGGTACAGCCCGCGCCAGGCCGGATCGAGCAGCAGGCGTTCGGAGGCGCTGCCGCCGCGGATGTGGCGAGGCCAGGCCAGCTTCTCGAGGAGCGTCCTGGAATCCGCGGCCGGGCGAAGCGCCACGGGGCCCGGCACCGCCAGAGCCAGCCACGACTGCCTCTCCCGGTCGAACAGGAACAAACGCCCGGCGTCGGCCTGGCAGAAGCGTGCCAGGGTGGCCAGCGAGCGATCCAGCAACTGGCGTTGCCCGCCGGATTCCAGCTCCGCCTGGAACAGCTCGTAGAAGGCCTCGGTTTCGGCCTCGCGCACCTGGTAGAAGGCGTTGTTGAGCGTGAGCACGATACAGAAGTTCAACTGCTCGGAAACCCACTTCAGGTTGGCGGCCTCCTCCGGATCGAGGTTGCGAAATTCGTGGGCCACCAGCCGGTCGTAGCTCTGGAGGGCGTCCACCACGGCGCCCCGGCGCAGGTCGAGCTTGGCCAGTCTGCGCCCGTTGTACGCGATGTGCTCGAAGAAGCCCGCCAGCGGCCGGCGGCCGGCCAGCAGGTCCGCAGCCGCGCCGAGCGTGATCCTTACCAGGGTCTGCCGCTGCAGCGGGTTGATCCCCAACCGGCGCAGCTCCTGGATGAAGCAGCGCTCCAGCTTGCGCGCGTGAGGTTTCAGCTTGCGCGCCAGCCCGCGGATCTGGGCCCGCAACTGGCTGCTCAACAGGTCGGCCGCGTCGGCCAGGGCGGGCGGCTTGTGGAGGGACGGCACGGCAGGCAGTTCATCGGGCGTTCCGGGGGCGGACTTTAGGGGGAATGATGTAGGGGCGGGTTTGGAGATGGCGACTTACCGGGGGCTTACGGGGGGCAACCGGGGACAGCCTGGGCCGTCCCCACAGCGGACGGCCGAGGCAGTCCCTCGGTTGCAGAGCAGTCCCGACGGCGGACGGCCGAGGCAGTCCCTCGGTTGCGGAGCAGTCCCTCGGTTGCGGGGGCTCACTTCTGCTTGGGGTGCGGGGGGGCCAGGAGGCGATCCAACTCCACGAAGAGGTCCTGGCCACGGAAGATCTCCTCGGTGTCCGCGCCAAACAAGTAGTCCCGGATGATGAAACCATCCCGGTCCACGATGTAGAGGTGGGGCAGGCTGATGGCCGGGTTCAAGGGATTGGGCCGGACGTAGGAGTAGACCACCTGCCCGCAGTCGTACAGGATGGGGAAAGTGATCTTGTTCTGGGCAATGAACCTGGCCACCGCGGCCGGGTTGTCGGGCGCGGGCGCGATGGATAAAACGGCCACCTTGTTTCCGTACCGGACTGCGACCTGCTGAAGGATGCGGGCGAACGGACCGCAATGCTCGCAATCGGTCTTCATGACGTCGATGAGTACGATCCTGCCGCGATAATCGGCGAGGTCCTCCTGGCGATCGGCGGAACTGGGCAGCGAAAAGCCGGGGGCGCGCCGCTTGGTTTGGCCCGGCAGGAGGGCGGCGCACAAGACAAGTCCGAGGGTAAGAGAAGACAGTCGCATAAGACCAGGATAGACGAGTCCTGACAGAAAGGCGCGTTTGAGTCCCTCCGATCCCTGTGCTCTACTGGGTCGCATGAGCAGGTTGTCTTTACTCTTAGTGGTTCTGGGTCTGCCGCTGCCCGGGCAGGTCAAGATCACGCAGTCGAGTGATCGCATCTCGGTGGAGATCGACGGCAAGCCGTTCACCGCACTGTTCGTGGACGCCGGCGTGAACAAGCCGTATCTGCATCCGCTGCGCTCGGCTTCCGGCAAGATCGTCACGCGCAGCTTCCCGATGGAAATGGTGGAGGGCGAACGCCGCGACCATCCGCATCACCGCGGGCTGTGGTTCGCGCACGGCGACGTGAACGGGATCGACTACTGGACGAACGAAGACAGCCAGAAGCGGGCGATTACGGGCCGGATCGCGCTCCGGAAGGTCAGCGATCTTAAGAACGGGAAGAAGTCGGGAGGGTTCACGGCGGAATTCGACTGGCTGGACCCGGCGGGCAACCCGTTGCTGACCGAGACGAAGCGGATCGTGTTCCAAGCGGAGCCGAACCTGCGCACGATCGACTTCGACATCACTCTCGAACCCGCCGGCTCGAAGGTGACGTTCGGGGACACCAAGGAGGGCGCCTTCGCCATTCGCCTGGCGGCCGGGCTGGAGGAAGATCCGAAGGGCGCTCCGGCCTCTGGGAAGCGCACCGGGCGGATGGTGAACGCGGAGGGCGCGATGGGCGAGAAGGAAGTCTGGGGGAAACGGTCCAGGTGGGTGGATTGCTTCGGGGAAGTGGACGGCGAGAAGCTGGGCGTCGCGATCCTGGACCACCCGGCGAACCCGCGGCACCCGACCTACTGGCATGTCCGCGGCTACGGCCTGTTTGCCGCGAACCCCTTCGGGGCCCGCGAGTTCGAGCGGGACAAGACCAAGGACGGCAGCCTGACGCTCGAGACCGGCGAGGTGCTGCGATTCCGCTACCGGGTGATCATCCATCCGGGCGACGCGCGGAGCGCGGGCATCCCCGCCCGGTGGGCGGCTTACGCGAAGACGAAGTAGGGCGATCAACCAAGCGGGGCAGGAGCGCGCCGATGGCCGGGACGACAGGCACAGTTCTCACCGGCAGTCCTCTTCCGTCTCTCACCAACTGTAGTGCGGCGTAAGGGAAGCCATGTATGGAGCATCCTGCCAAAGGGCCCTTTTGTGGCGCGCGCACTCGTGCGCGCCGAGTCGAGACTCATCTCGACGCCAAGGCGTCGTCACGAGTGCTGACACGGCAGGCTGAAGCCCACGCCACGGTTTTGCGAATAACCGTCAATCTACTTGCCGCACTGCACTGCAAGGTTCTCCGTTCGGAGCCGTAGTCCGAGGGTTCGATCGGCGGAGAGTTCTTCCAGAGGGATGTTGGGGCCAAGGAGCTTCCCCAGCAGCCCAAGGCTTCTCGCGTACGACTCAATGGTTGCCGGAGAGCGCCCGCCGGCAGTGAGGTGCGTGAGATAGTCCGTGACCGCGCTCTGGGAATCAGGCGAATAGGACTTGCTTTGGTGTGAAGGCATGCATTCCTCCTTTCGAGAATCGCAGCGCCACTCCCGCGAAAACGGGTTCGGCCCGGATTTGGCTGGGCCGGTTGCGACAATTCGGCCATCAAGATACGGCCACCGCACCCCGGAACCCTTGTAAGCCTCGCCGCGGGCGTGCGCAAAGCCTCCATTTTCGACTTTCGACGGGATGGGCTTGTAGAAACCGCGGTATCCGAGCCGCGTTTTCAGGCACTTAGACCAAAGTCGCAAGCCGGGCGGCAAAAACCTTCGAAACTCGCTTTTCGAAGCAACGGAGGTGAGGCTGTAAGTTATTGGAAAAGCGGAGAGATCGGTGTTTCTGGGTCACTGCTGGAAAGATACAAACGCAGGATTTGCGGCTGTTTCCGCGACTTCACAGAATAACAAGACTGGGAACAAAAGGCACCGTGAACCCTTGTGCCCCGCTAAAACTGCGCGGGAGGGTTCACGGTGCGTGAAGGTTTAACATCGGATCGGTGGTCATGGCGACACCGCTAATTTGATCGGCGTTGTGTTGGTGACACCGCCGACGCTGATGATCACATTAGCCAGTCCGGCCGGTAATCCGGCTGGGACCTTGAAGTTGACTTGGTATAAGCCGGCAAAACCAGGTGCCGCGCCAGCCCAACATTCCGTCTGTATGCCGCCTACCGTCACGGTGACAGGGGCGATCACAGTAGAGGTTGGACTAATCGAGGCGGCGTATCCGTCCTTGATGGGCGGTTGCACGGGGCCCAAGGCATTCCAGTAGCTCTGGATCCAGTCCCCGATTCTGGCCGGGTTGGCCTCGGTGATGAGTTGTCCGGCCTTGGTGCCGACAGCAAATAGCGCTGCAGGCCTTTTGGCCGTGAAATCCGCGTAGAATGCCGCTGGCTTTACCCCAACCCACACATGGATCGGGTTAGTCGCAACGCCATTGATGATGGCGCGGACTTGGGCTTCAGTGGTGCCGGTTGGCAATTCAGCCGGCGCCAAGAAGTTTATCTGGTTCGCCGAAACATAGTACAGCCGCGCTGGGTAGTCAATCCCATTCACCCGAACGACAACCTGGATATTGTCCAGAGATGTGGGTAAAGGGAACTGATATGCCGGAGCGCTGGTCGGACCGTTGGCCGTAAAGCCGTTCCCCCAGAGCGTAAAGATGCCGCCCGGGGTGATGTAGTCGTTGGCCCAGTCAGCCGAGTTGGCGACTGCTTGGAGCTTGTCACCGTACTCGGTCCACAAAACGAACCGAGAGGCGACATCGGATTGGGGAAGCGCCCAGTAGGACGGCCGAAGCGACTTGCTCCGGACGCCGTCCGTTACCACAAAGGGGTCGCGTGAGCCGTGGAGGCGAATAGGAAGTACCCCGTTAAAGCCTGGGATGTTCTCTACTTCAGGCAAACTCCCGGCTTGAGCATCAAGTGTGCACGGCGACTTGGCAAAGCTCTGGAAGTTGTAGTCGTTGCAAACGACGTAAATATGGTCCTTCCAGAACTCCCCGAGCAGGGCTAGTTGCGGCCCGTTGGCGCTAATAAAGAAGGTCGTGGCGTTGGGCGCGGCCGGGTCGCCGACCTTGCAGTCGGCGTTTGGCTGTGCCGGGTCGTTCCAGCAAGCCGCGAAAGAGTCGGCGCCGAACAGCCCCGTGAGGTCTATCAGGAGCCAACCGTTCGTTGCGGATTTGCCGGAACGGACCGCAGTATTCGTGGTGTCGCGGATTTCCCAATTGATGGTGCCGTCCTGGCGGACAACGCCGTTGCCGTTTTTGCGGTCCCGAAGCCAGAACTGAACCGGTAAACCGAAGTTGTAGGTGATGACCGGGTTGTCTGACTGCAGCACATGATTGTTCGCAGCATCGAACGTATTACTGGAACGAACTTCCACGACCAGGAACTTGCCGTCAGAGCCGTTTAGGAACGCGGCTGGGTTTGAAGCCAGCCAGTCCGAAGGTTTCCAGCCGTCGAAATCCGGAAACACCTGGTCAACCGCGGCGAAATACTCTTGCCGCATCTGGTCAAGCGTCTTGCCGGCGCAATTCTGTATCGAGCCGATGGTCAGGACTTGTTGGCCAAATATCCGGTAATCCCCGCCTGAGAGCGACTCAAAAGCCGAAGCAGACACGGGGAAAAACAGCGAGATGAGGTTGACATATGCGTTAACCTCTCCCCCAACTGCTTGGGGGTTGTAGCTTCTGCTAATGTCCGCCTGCAGAGCGGTCGTAGTCGGGACAAAACCGGCCACTTGCTGGCCGAGCAGCCAATAGGCAGTGTACGAGGTGGCAAAGCCCAAGCCGTCGCCCACCATACCCCACCCTTGATCACAGCCTAGGGGATACAGGCTGCTGAACTCCTTTGTTAGCGCCTGGTAGAAATACTGGGAAATGTCCCCGGGGTTTATTACTTCCCCGTAACTAACCGGGACATGGATGATGTTTGGAAGCTCCGGGCTGAAAAAGGTCGCAGTTGTGCTTTTCACCTCAAGTGAGGTGAATGTCGGCACAATGCTGATGAGCGGCCAGATTGGGAGGATGGTGTTCATCCAGGTCTGGTACTCCGCCTTCGGCAGCGACGGATCTGTCGCCACCACTGTGATGATCTGGTCAGCCGAGGCGTTAAACGTCAACGCCATTGCGAAAAAAGCGAAAAACAAACACTTTCCGATGTTTTTCATGGTTGTCCTCCTTCGCCTTGTGAAGCTGCGAAGTCGTTTCCGCGACTTCACAGAATAACAAGACTGGGAACAGACACTGGATGCACTATCACGCCACTTAGTCCGGCGGGAGTCACCTGATTGGTGCGCGGACAGGCAACGTGCGTGCGGCGCTCCGACACCTGGTTGATGTCCCGCACCGTGGCTACCACCCGGACGAGGTTGCGCATCTCGTCGGCGGGCTGCTCGGTCGCGCACGGTCTGTCGAATGTGATCCCAGCGGGAAGGAGGAATCGGCGACGGTGGCCTCATTTCGCCTCCACAGAGTGTTCTGGGCCTTCAACAGAATACCAGGACTGGGAAGAAAACGTTCTTGAAATTCCTTGGAGCAACAGGTTCCCAGGGCACCGGGCGCCGTCGCCCTTGTCGGCGCTCCCAGGATGCGGGCAGAGGCCGGACCAGGGGGTCCGGCGCGGTCCAGGGGGACCGCCCTACAGGGAAGAAGTTCATCTGGACGCTCGAAGAGGACAAGCTGAAGCATGTCCCACACAGCAAGTCAACGAGTTGAGGGATCACGTAGGGCAGGCGAAACCGCCTGCCCCACGTTACGGCTTGGTTTGAACCTCGGGCATTTCGAGGACGCCGCGCGGGCCGTAGAGGGCGTGGATCTGGCGCGCCAGGGGTTGAATGAGTTCCAGGGCGCGAACCAGGGCACGCTCGCTGGAGTCGGGGGTCCGGCCGGCCAACTGATCCATGAAGGCCTCGAAAGAGGTCTTCTTTTTCGGGAACAGCTCGAGGCGGACCTCCTCGGTGTCGGCGATGCGGGCGGCCTTCCTGGCGAGGGCGAGCGCGACGGGGAAACCGCCCAGCTCATCGACCAGGCCGAGGTTCTTGGCGTCTTCACCGGTCCAGATGCGTCCCTTGGCGATCTCGAGGACGCGCTGCTTGGGAAGGCGGCGGCCGTCGGCCACCTTGCTGGTGAAGTCGGCGTAGACGCGGTCGAGCCAGGCCTGGAAGCGCGCCCACTCGGCCGGGGTGTAGTCCGAAGTGGAGTTCCACATAGTTGCGTTCTGGCCGGCGTGCACCTCGTCGAAGGAGATGCCGAGCTTCTCCCAGAAACCGGTGGTGAGCATCTTGCCGCCCAGCACGCCGATGGAGCCGGTGATGGTGCCGGGCTGGGCGACGATCTTGTCGGCGGCCATGGCGACGAAGTAACCGCCGGAGCCGGCGACGCTGCCCATGGAGGCGATCACCGGCTTGCCGGCCGTGCGGGCCCGCACGGTCTCGCGCCAAATCGCGTCGGAAGCGACGTAGGAGCCGCCGGGGCTGTCGATGCGGAACAGAATGGCCTTGACGCTGGGGCTCTCGATGGCGGCGCGGAAGGCCGCGGTGACGGTATCGGAGCCCATCGAGGCGCCGCCAAAAACGGGATCGAATCCGCTCCTGCCGCGCTGGACGCTTCCGACGCCGTAAATGAGCGCGATGGTCTTGCCGGATTGGTGCGGCCGTCCGGCGCGTTCGAGGTACTTGCCCAGGTAGAGCAGCTCAGCGCCCCGCCCGGCCTTCAGCTTCACCTTGGCGTAGACGTCATCGCGGTAGGCCAGGCCGTCCACCAGTCTCGAGTCCAGAGCCTCCTGGCCGAGGAAGGGTCCGCGGTCGACGAGGGCGCGGACCTGGTTCTCGGGAATGCGGCGGCCCTCGGCGATGCCGCGCACGATTTGCGAGAACCAGGAATTCATGACCTTCGAGACGGCCTCGCGATGCGCCGGGGTGTACTTCTTCTCGGTGAACACGTTCATGGCGTTCTTGTACTCGTAGCGATGATCCATGCGCGGGGTGATGCCGAGATTGTCGAGGCCCCCGCGGAAAAAGGGGCTCTCCATGAGGATGCCGGCGAGGCCGACGTCGCCGGAGGGCTGGAGCCAGATCTCGTCGAAGGCGGTGGCCAGGTAGTAGGATCCGCCGCCGGGGCCGACTTCGCCGAAGGTCTCCGCAAAGGCGATGGCGAACTTCTTGCGAGCGCGGAAGCTGCGCACGGCGTCGCGGATCTCCTGCACCTGGCCCACGCTCATGGGGGCGGCGCCGAGGCGCGCGACGATGCCCGCCACGCGGCCGTCGTAGGAGGCGCGCTCGAGGGCGTCGACGATGTCGCGAACCACGGGCGTCCCGGACAGGAGAGCCTTGGCGAGCGGGTCGTCGGGGACATCTTCGGCCAGGCCGGTTTCCAGGTTGACTTCCAGAACGGTTTTCGAGGGTACCCGGCCCCCCGGAGACCGCAGGGCTGCGGCGAAAACCACCAGGAGGAGCAGGAACAGAAGCGCCAGGCCGCCGATGGCGGCCAGGCAGCCGACGAAGTATCTGCGCATTGTTGGTACCTCAGACTATAATCTAGCAGGGTGCTGAAAAGCGGTGTCAGGCGGTGCTATGGCGCAGTGCGCCACCCCTGGGGATGAAAATGAGTGCGAGAGGCAACCGGGACAGGGCTGGAGCCCTATCCTACAGGCGGACGGCCGAGGCAGTCCCTCGGTTGCAGGCGCCCCGATTGACGCTAGCGGTGTCACCTTCGGATGCGGGCAAACGGCTGGACGTGTTCCTCCAGGAGCGGCTCGCCGGGTACAGCCGCTCGCGGCTGCAACAGTGGATCCGGGCGGGCCGGGTGCGGGTCGACGGGAGCGCCGAGCGGCCTAGCTGCCGGCTGCGCGGCGGCGAGACCGTCGAGGTGGAACCGGCGGAGTTGGCGCCGCTGCGGGCGGTTCCGGAAGAGATTCCGCTCCGGATTCTGTATCAGGACGAGGACGTGATCGCGGTGGACAAACCCGCGGGCATGGTGGTGCACGCCGGCGCCGGTGCACACTCGGGCACGCTGGTCAACGCGCTGCTGCACCATTTCGGATCGCTGTCGCAACTGGGCGGGGAGCTGCGGCCGGGCATCGTTCACCGTCTGGACCGGTACACCAGCGGGGTGCTGCTGGTGGCGCGCTCGGACGCCGCGCACCGCAAGCTGGCCGAGCAGTTCGCCGCGCGGACGGTTGAGAAAGTGTACCTGGCGCTGGTGCACGGGAGGGTGAAGGGCGAGCAGGGGCGGATCGAGAAGCCCATCAGCCGCGACCCGGCGAGGCGGGTGCGAATGACGACGCGGCGGGCCGAGGGGCGGGCGGCGATCACCGAATACCGGGTACTGCGGCGCTTTGGGCGGTTCACGTTGTTGGAGGTTCGGATCAAGACGGGCCGCACGCACCAGATCCGGGCGCATTTCGCGAGCCTGGGCCACCCGGTGGTGGGGGACCGGGTCTATGGCGCCCCGGCGAAGGTGGAGGGCCTCCCGCCGCTGGGACGTTTTTTCCTGCACGCGCAGCGGGTTAGCTTCGAGCAGCCTACCAAGGGGGTGCGGGTTACGGTAGAATCCCCATTACCGCCGGAACTTGAGGCGTGGGTGGGGAGTCTAATAGCGCTGGAGGCTCCAGATGGGGAACTCCTATAATCGAGAAGGGGGAATATGAATCGCCTGCTGGTCGCAATCCTGGCCGCAAGCGCGCTCGGGGCCGCGCTCCCGGCACAGCCGCCGCCGCAGAAACCGGTGCGTGCGAAAACGATCCGGGAGGACGACGAGAAGACGCGCATCATTCTGGACGTCACCCGGGTCAACATCCTGCTGGCGGTCACCGACAAGAAGGGCCGGTTCATCACCGACCTCGCTAAGACCGATTTCGAGGTGGTCGAGAACAAGCACCCGCAGGACATCATGGAGTTCACGGCGGAGACCGACCTGCCGCTGCGGCTGGCGATCCTGGTGGACTCGAGCAACAGCGTGCGGGACCGCTTCCGGTTCATTCAGGAGGCGGCCATCGAGTTCATCAACAGCGTGATGCGGCCGCGGCAGGACCGGGCGCTGGTGGTGAGCTTCGACACCTCGACCGAGCTGGTATCCGATCTCGACGACAATCCGGAGAAACTAGCCACCGCGATCCGGGGGCTGCGGGCCGGCGGGGGCACCTCGCTCTACGATGCAATCTACTTCGCCTGCAAGAACAAGCTGGCGGTGGAGCAGCCGCGGCACAAGTTCCGCCGCGCGATGGTCATTCTGAGCGACGGGGAGGACAACCAGAGCGAGCGCACCCGCGACCAGGCGCTGGAGATGGCCCAGAAGGCCGACGTGGTGATCTACACGATTTCCACCAACTACACCAGGATCGAGACCGACGGCGACAAGGTGCTGAAGTACCTGGCGGCGGAGACCGGCGGGCAGGCGTTCTTCCCGTTCAAAGTCGAGGACCTCTCGCAGTCGTTCGAGAACATCGCCAACGAGCTGCGCCACCAGTACAACATCTTCTACCGGCCGGAACCGCTGAAGACGGATGGGAGCTACCAGACGGTCAGCGTGAAGATCAAGGGGCGGAAGGACCTGGTGGTGCGCGCGCGCAAGGGCTACTACGCGCCGAAGTTCTAAGTGACAGGGTCTTCGCGGGTGGGCAGCGCAGCGTTCTGCGCCTGTACTGTGCACCACAGTGGTGCACGTGAGATACTATGGGAGAATGCCCACCAGAGCCAAATCAGCATCCCGGCGACGGGGCCGGCGCGTCATCCGACAGAGTGTGACGATTCCCGCGTCGCTTGCCGCCGATGTGCGCCGCGTCGCCAAGGAGCAGCATCTGACGGTGAGCCGGGCGCTGGTGACCCTTGCCGAGCGCGGGGTCCAGGCTGAAGCAGCCGCCCGGGAAAACCTTCAGGCAACTTACCGGCGCTTCATGAGCGAGACGGAGCCGGCCCGCAAGGAAGAGGCGGGCCGCGATTTGATCCGGGCGATCTTTGGGAAGGACGCCATTGCCCAAGATCCAGTTCTGTGATCTTCCGCGTGGCGTCTGGCAACACCTGCTCGATCGAATCGAGCAGCGCCAGGTCTCGCTTCTGGAATTGGCGTTGCTGCGGGAATGGGTGAGGTCCGGGCCTTGCGCTCCCGACGGCGACTGGTACAGGGACTTCGGGTCGTTCGTGCTGTGCGGCTCCGGCCCGTATCCAAAGACCGTACTCCTGAGGGGCATGCAGCCGTACGGCAAAGAGCTCGAGTGAGGCGGCGGGTAGCGTGGCGGGCAAGCGGGGATAGCCTGAGCCGTCGCCACGAAAACCCGTGACAGTACACTGTCACGGGTTTTCTTCCGGTATAATCGTTCTTCACCGGAGGCTGCCAAGATGGACGAGAAGGAACGTGCGCGCGCGCTGGGGCTGACGCTGGGCCAGATCGAGAAGCAGTTCGGCAAGGGTTCGATCGTGCGGCTGGGCTCGAAAGAAGCCCTGGTGCCGGTGGCGACGATCTCGAGCGGATCGATTTCGGTGGATTACGCGCTGGGGGTGGGCGGGTTCCCGCGCGGCCGGATCATCGAGATTTTCGGCCCGGAGTCCTCCGGCAAGACGACGCTGGCGCTGCACGTGGTGGCGAACGCGCAGCGGGCGGGGGGGATGGGGGCGTTCATCGACGTCGAGCACGCGCTGGACCCGATCTACGCGGGCAAGCTCGGGGTGGACGTGGACAACCTGCTGGTCTCCCAGCCGGACTACGCCGAGCAGGCGCTGGAGATCGCCAGCGCACTGATCAGCTCCGGGTCGATTGACGTGCTGGTGATCGACTCGGTGGCGGCGCTGGTGCCGAAATCCGAGCTGGACGGCGAGATGGGCGAGGCCTCCGTGGGCTTACAGGCGCGGCTGATGTCGCAGGCGCTGCGCAAGCTGACGGGCA
>Ga0187866_1000823_pt1 | contig 33210 bp, 29 predicted proteins | sample June2016WEW_11_1_3_FD_133013 | JGI IMG/M metagenome (GOLD analysis project Ga0187866, IMG submission 133013) | Peatland microbial communities from SPRUCE experiment site at the Marcell Experimental Forest, Minnesota, USA - June2016WEW_11_150 | ecosystem: Environmental > Terrestrial > Soil >...
CTCGTTCTCGACGGCGTGCGCCTCATCCATGAAAGAGCGAACAAACGCAGGAGTCGAAGGTAGCAAAAAGTAGCATCCTTCCTGCTATCCAGGCAGTGCAGAGAGACAAACCGATTCGCCCCACCGAAATGAAACAGCCTCCTCCCAGTTTTCCGGGAGGAGGCTGTGTGTTTACAAACCTACTCGATCAGAGCCAGATCGATCTCAGCGAATCCCTATCATCGTGACGGATGCGTTCGCAAGTTCGACGATCGGTGAATAGTACAATCCAAACAAGAGCGTCGGGACAACAAGCAGGAGAACGAGCGCAATTTGCGGCGCGCTGAACGTCAATTGCTCCGCATTCCCCTCGGGGTCGCGCAGGAAGATATTCCTCACAACACGGACGTAGTAGTACAGTGAGATGACGCTGTTGATCGCTCCGACCACCGCCAGCCACACCCATCTCGCATCGAGCAATGAGGCGAAGAGAAAAAGCTTTCCGATGAACCCCGCAGTGGGCGGCAGACCTGCCAGTGAGATGAAGAAGATCGCGAAGCACACGCTCATGAACGGCGCCCTGTAGCCAAGACCCTTGTACGAGTCGATGTCTTCACTCCCGGTCTTGTTTGCGACAAGCATCACGACATAGAAGGCACCGAGGTTCATAAACATGTAGACCACAAAATAGATCAGAACGGCCGCTATTCCCTTGTCGCTCAGAACGGCGATTCCCATGAGCATGTATCCTGCGTGTGCAATGCTCGAGTAAGCAAGGAGCCGCTTGAGATTGTTCTGCCAGACCGCCACGAGGTTTCCGAGGGTCATCGTCAGGACAGAAAGTATCGCAATGATCTTATTCCATTCGAATTCCTGCAGAGTCGACCAGAATCCGGCTGGCAGCCCGTACGCATTTGAATCAATGAACGAGACCTTGAAGAACCGGATCAGGATCGCAAAACCAGCCGCTTTCGACGCAACGGAGAGGAAGGCCGTGATAGTGATGGGAGCACCTTCGTACACGTCCGGCGTCCAGAAGTGGAACGGGACCGCGGAGATCTTGTAACCCATGCCGGCAATGATCAGAAGCGTTGCCACGAGCAGGGCGATCGGATTGACAGTACCCGTGGAAAGGGCCCTGTTAATCGCAAAAATATCGGTTGCTCCGCCTGTGAGTCCGAAGATTATCGAAATACCGTACAACATCAGGCCCGTCGAAAGAGCGCCATAGATGATGTATTTCAACGACGCCTCACTAGAATCAGGGGCTTCTTTTACATAACCGGAGAGGACGTATGAGCTCAGGCCCGTCAATTCGATTGACAAGACGATCATCAGCAGATTTGTAGCGCCAGCCATCAGGTACATTCCCAGCGTCATAGCGACCAACAGCGAAGAGTACTCCGCGAGCCGCTTGATCGTGGACTGGACCTCCGAGGAATAGATGGAGAAAAGGAATATGATGACGGCACAGACACCGACCAACAGCTTGAAGAAGATCGCAAAGGGATCGACGGCAATCATCCCCGAGAAGATCGATTGCACGGTCCCCATCTCTTGTACTGTGAACCCGATGGAAACGAGGATGCCGAGCAATGCGACGATCAGCGAGTACCTGGGCCGCGAACGGAAGATAACACCGACGAGCAGTGCCAGGCAGAATGTGATAGTCAGGGTAGTTTCGGGAAGAAACTTTGCCAGACTCTGTAAGACTTGGTCTACCATGATATTGTTTTCAGTAGTCGATTCAACACGTATCAACAGATCGATACAAATACATCAACGAACAAGAGCGACAGCGCTTCCCCCCTGTTTCACGAATTCGACCAGGTGGTTCAAGGATGAGGTCATCAGGTCGAGCATCAACGATGGATAAATACCCAGCACAAGCACGACGATTGCGAGCGGCACGAGCGTGAAAAGCTCCCTGCCGTTGATGTCGGGCAGCGAGGCCCATTTCTCATTTGGCTGACCCAGGAACACCCGTTGCAGGGTCCAGAGCATATAAGCCGCCGTCAAGATGATACCGAGCGTCGCGATAATCGTCACAGTGCGGAATGTCTGGAACGCACCGAGGAAGGAGAACGCTTCAGAGATGAAGCCGCTCAGGCCTGGCAGGCCCAGGGCAGCAAAAAATGCAACTGTCATAATGCCTGTGTACTTCGGCATGGTGATTGCGAGGCCGCCAAACGCGTCCAGGTCACGGGTATGGGCACGGTCGTAGATGACCCCCACAATCAAGAAGAGCATTGCGGTGATCGTGCCGTGGTTGAACATCTGGAACACAGCCCCCATCATCCCCTGCGTATTCATCGCGGACATTCCGAGGAGCACAATGCCCATATGGCTGATGCTGGAATAGGCGATGAGCTTCTTGAAATCCTGCTGGGCCATTGCGCAGAGAGCGCCATAGACAATATTGATCAGAGCGACGATCGCCAATGGAAAAGCGTAGTACATCGCAAGCTCTGGGAATATTGGAAAGCTGATCCGCAGGAGGCCGTACGTTCCCATCTTCAGCAGAACGCCAGCAAGGATCACGCTGATGGCCGTCGGCGCTTCAACGTGCGCATCGGGCAACCAGGTGTGGAACGGGAAGATAGGTACTTTGATTGCAAAACCGATGAACAGTGCGATATACGCGAGATGTCTCCAATACGTTCCCAATCCGGCGAGCAACGAACCGGTCTGGAAATTGGCCGGGTTCATCATCGCAAGCATATTGAAGGTGTAGATTCTCTCTCCCGTGGTGCCATCCGGCACCGTGACGCTGAAATACAAGGCGATCACAGCAAGGAGCATCAACACGCTTCCAAGAAGTGTATACAGGAAGAACTTGATGGCCGCGTATTCACGACGCGGGCCACCCCATACGCCGATCAGGAAGTACATCGGGAGAAGCATCACTTCCCAGAAAACGTAGAACAGGAAGAAATCGAGGGATACAAACACGCCCATCATCCCGGTATCCAGGAGCAGAAGCATCGCCATATAACCCTTCAGCGCCTTCGGAATGTTCCAGGAAGCGAACACTGCGACGAAGCTGATGAGAGCGGTCAGGATAACCATCGGGACACTTAGACCGTCGACGCCAAGGAAATAATCCACATGTATCCTGCCAAACCACGGGACACCGCGGATATCGATCCACGAAGCCTTCTCGACAAGCTGCATCCCTGCCTGAGTGTTGATACCGGTGAGATTCCGGTCGAAATGGAAATAAATCATCACAGCAAACACGAGTTGCAGGAATGTCGCCGCCGCCGCTGTCCACTTCATGGCGCTCTGATTCTCTTTCGGGATAAAGAGGACCAGGATCATGCCGACGATCGGGATGAACGTTATCCAACTCAGTACACCGAATCCCAGGAATTCCATTTGTAGTCTACTCCTTCATGAAGTCAAGTCGAACGAAATCCGCGTTGCTGATCACCACCAAGCCTCCGGCTTAACGAAACCAGAGGAAGAGAATCATGACACCAAGAATCACGAATGCAAGATAGGTTTGCACCCTTCCGGTTTGCACACGGCGCAGCAGCAGGCCAAAGAAACCGGCGAGGTATGCGGTAGCGTTGACGAGTCCGTCTACGATGTGGTTATCAAATCCTCCCACACCGACGTAAAAGAGGAAAAACGTCAACCCCGCGACAGCGAACCCAAGCACGACATACCCGACGATCGCCCCAATCGCCGCCTCAGCGGGCATCAGGCCGACACCGACGATCCACCCGACGTAGAGTGAGAGAGCGCCCGTAACGATCATGTAGAAGATTGAACTGACAGTCCCCTCTTCCCAATTTCGCTTTGTCCCGAGCGTGAGTCCTTTCGTCCAGCTCGCCGTTCCATTGACGATCCCGTCGACAATCCGGTTGTCGAACCATCGCGCAAGCTTTGCGATACCCACGGTTCCCGCCACAGCCGTGGCGTCGTACAGCTCGTCGAACTTCCATTTGTTGAGGAGGAAGCGATACAACGGTCCGACCTTCGCAGCAATCGCATCAGCGTCAATCTTTTTCCAATAGTAAGTCGCGAACGCACCAAGGATCCCGAGGCCTGCGACAAGCAACGAGAGCACCATGGCAAGGGAATGTCCATGGTGGACTGTTTCCTCGAAGAGCTCAGGTCCGGCGGCAGCAACACTTGCCGGCACAACCGACTCTGGTCTGGGCAATGCGCTGTACACCCAGCCGCTCGAGGCACCAAACGGGTTGAGACTGAAGAATGCGAAGAAAGAGAGGACGGCAAACACGATCAGCGGGATCGTCATTGTCTTCGGCGACTCGTGGATCGCATCGAACCGATGATGATCCTTATGCTCGCCGAGGAATGTCAGGATCACGAGACGGAACATGTAGAACGCTGTCAAGCCTGCCACGAAGAACGCTATGATTGGAATGTACCAGCGGCCGGTGAGGTTTGCGTAGGCTAGTGTTCCAGCCAGGATCTCGTCCTTGCTCAGGAACCCCGACGTGAACGGTACTCCGCAGATCGCCAGCGTATACATCACGAAGGTCCAAAACGTGATCGGCATCTTCGACCTCAAGCCCCCCATGTTCCTGATGTCCTGGGCATCCGTATGGTGATCACCAGCGTGATGCAGAGCATGATGCATCGCATGGATCACAGAACCCGAGCCGAGGAACAATCCGGCCTTAAACATTGCATGCGTGGTGAGATGGAAGAAGCCAGCAGTGTATGCACCAACTCCGAGCCCCATCACCATATAGCCAAGCTGACTAATTGTCGAGTATGCGAGAACCTTTTTGATGTCGTTCTGAGCGATGGCGATCGTTGCAGCGATAAACGCCGTGATAGCACCGATTGCCGCGATCCACATCAGCGCATCGGCGGTCATCATAGGGAATGTGCGCGCAATCAGGTAGACGCCTGCAGCAACCATCGTCGCAGCGTGGATCAATGCGCTGACAGGTGTCGGGCCTTCCATTGCATCGGGTAGCCAAACGTGCAACGGGAACTGAGCCGACTTGCCGACTGCGCCGCAGAACACCAGGATGCCGGCTGCGGTAAGCCACGCTTCGCTGCCGAACGGAAGCGTCCCCGCCTTCATCGATTCGAAAATCGTGTCGAAGCTGAACGTGTGGAATGTCGCAAACAGGATCAAGATACCGATGAACATCCCAACGTCGCCCACCCTGTTCACGATGAACGCCTTCTTGGCCGCATCGCTGGCTGATTTCTTCTCAAACCAGTGGCCGATCAGCAAGTAAGAGCTCAGACCGACCAGCTCCCACGACACATACATCATGAAGAAGTTGTTCGTCACGACGATCCCGAGCATCGAGAACGTGAAAACACCCAGGTAGGCGAAATAGCGACCGTAGCGGACATCGCCGCGCATGTAACCGATCGAATACAGGTGGACGAACGCGCTCACGATGTAAACGACGAGCATCATCACGGCTGACAGGTTGTCGACCATCAGACCAAGCGTCATGGTCATCGGTCCGACGCCTGGCACGGTCCCCCAGTTCACCCAGGTAAATGTCGCCTGAATCGTTTCGTCGTGGTAGGAGCCCATCTTCACAGCAAAGATCACCGCTGAGAGGATCAGGCCAAGGAACACGATCCCCGTCTCGATGATATCACCCTGCCTCGGGAGGCGCTTGTTGAAGAAAATCAAGACTGCAAACCCGAGAAGCGGGAGAAGATAGGCAACAACGCTAAGCTGGATAATCGTATCGTGAGACATTGTCAGTTTTTAAGTCGTCTGTTCCGGGTGAAAAAGTCGTTCGTTTCAGTCTTTCAGTCGATTGATTTCGTCAACGTTCACACTGTTGAAGTTCTGGTAAATGTTCAGGACGATTGCGAGGGCGATTGCCGCCTCGGCAGCTGCCAGGATGATCACAAAGATCGCTATGACCTGTCCATCCAGCGTCCCGGTGGTAAACCTCGAAAACGCGATGAAGTTGATGTTGGCTGCATTCAGCACAAGCTCAATTCCCATGAGGACCATGATCGCGTTGCGGCGTGTCAGAATCGCGAAGACGCCTAGCGAGAACAGGATGCCGCTGATCAGCAGAAAATGGTTCAGGCCGGGAGTCTGCAACCACTGTAAGAATTGTGCAATCGTCATACCGTATACTCCGTTGTCACACGCTCGGTCGGGAGCGGACACATCTCATTCAAGTTCTGATTACAACGTGTGTTTTTCTCTGCGTGCGATCATCGCAGCACCAACCAGGGCAACAAGCAGGACCACCGAAGCCACCTCAAAAGGCAACAGGTAATTGCTCAGGAGCATTTCCCCGATTCGCGGCGCTGTCTTTTCAAATCCCTGTGCATCGGGCGCGATCTTCCAATCGGTCGTCCAGAAAACCCCGATGAGCGTCCCTGCCAGGGCAGCGACGACGAGTACGGCAGGCAGTGTCTGGAAGGTTCCCGTTTTCATATCCACGCTGATGACTTTCGTCGTGAGCATAATGCCGAACAGCACGAGGACGAGGATGCCACCGACATAGATCATCAACTGTGTAATGGCGAGGAAATCTGCCATCAGAAGGACATAAAGACCGGCGACACCAAAGAAGGTAAACAGGAGCGAGAAGCCGGAATACAGAATGTTCTTCGAGAAGACGACGATCGACGCCGAAGCAAGCGTAATGAAAGCGAACAGATAGAATGCAATTGTGTACAGATCCATGGCGATTACGGCTTTCCAGCCTGGCCCGGTGCATCTGAGGCCGGGGTGCTTGGTGGTTGGGTCTGAGTTCCGCCCGCAGGGGCCGGAGCGGCAGGCGGCGCCTGAGAAGGAGCTTGGGCAGCTGCAGCTTTCGCTGCTGCAGCCCCAGCGGCGGCAACTGCTTTCTTCGCAGCGGCCTCTTCTTCTGCCTTCTTCAGTTTCTGCCCGGCTTGCTCGATATCCTGCGGTGTCATGATGCTGAAGTTGTAAATCAAATTCCGGCGATCGAACTCGGAAAATTCGTACACGTCTGTCATCACGATGCAGTCGGTTGGACAGGGAGGCACACAGAGTCCGCAGTAGCAGCACTTCGCAATGTCGATGTCAAATTGTGAGACGTGGAGTTTCTTCTTCTGGCCGGTCGAAGTAGTTCCCAGATCCTGATCGGGAGTGGATTTGATCGTTTCGATCGTAATACAATCCACGGGACACGCCATTGCGCACTGGTCGCAGCCGATGCAGTCGTCGATATTCACATAGAGACGATTGCGTGCCCGCTCGGGCATTTTAAGTTTCGCGTCCGGATATTGGGTTGTCACGCTCTTGACGAACAGATGCTTGATCGTGATCCTCATCCCGATGGCGATCGAGGAGAGCGCGAGCCAGATGTTATTAAAGTATGTTGTCACAGCACTCATAGAGAGTCTACCGGGTATTAATCAATCTCACAGTACTAAGATAAGACCGACACCGAGGATACAGACGAACAGGAACGGCGTCAGCACTTTCCAGGAAGTATACATCAGTTGATCGACGCGCAGACGTGGAAGCGTCCAGCGGAGCCAGATCTGCAGAAAGATCAGTACCATCCCCTTCATCACAAACCAGAAGAAGCCCCAGATTGGACCAGAGAGTGCCGAACCAAACGGGCTTCCCCAGCCACCAAGGAAAAACGAAACCGCCACAGCCGATACCAGGAACATATTCGCATACTCAGCCACGTAGAACAGCGCCCAGCGCATGCCGCTGTATTCGGTGAAGAATCCCTGAACGAGTTCGGATTCGGCTTCTGGCAAATCGAACGGCGTGCGATTGACTTCGGCGAGGGATGCGACAAAAAGAATCAGGAATGTGACGATCGTGAACGGAGAGATCAGGAGTTTCTGCAGCAGCGGCAACGGCCCGCCAAAGACGACCCAATCCTGAATTCCACCTGCCTGGAATTTCACCACATCCTGGAGATTCAGCGAACCGGTGATCATCACACCGACGATCATTGCCAGGACAGTCGGGACCTCGTAGCTTATCATCTGAGCCGCAGAGCGGACAGCGCCGAAGATCGACCACTTGTTGTTCGAAGCCCAGCCGGCCATCAGGATACCAACGACGACCAGCGACGAAACGGCAACGATGAAAAACGCCCCAAGATCAATGTTGGCACCAATGAAGATGCTGCTGAAAGGGATCGCCGCGTATCCGCCATAGGTTCCGATGAATACGATGTACGGAGCAAGGATGAACAGCTTTCTGTCCGCCGCGACGCTGATGATGTCTTCCTTCTGAAGCAGCTTGATAAAATCAGCGATCGGTTGGAGCACCCCGTGCCATCCGGTTCTCATGTAGGCCAGACGATCCTGAACGTGTGCCGCGACTTTCATTTCGAGATAGATCGTCACGAGCGCATACAGAAGGATGAAGACCAGCGGCAGAGCGCTGAGCACTACCGTGACGAGCAGCGTCCCCCAGAATCCAAGATTTTGAAAAGCTTCCATAGTCTCTATCAAGAATTAGATTACTGCACTGACGAACAAATGTTCAGGAAACGAATTACCGGTCAACCTGACCGAGAACAATATCGACACTCCCGGCGATGAGCACGAGGTCGGCGATCATCGCACCACGAGAGATTTCCGGCAGAACGCTCAGGTTCACAAACGTCGGTGCACGGCCCTTCACACGAAACGGTGTTCCGGTGCCGTCACTGATGATATAGAAACCGAGCTCGCCGCGGGGAGTCTCGGTCCGGGCGTAGATCTCTCCTGCGTCCGGCCGGATCCTCTTTGGAATTGCTGCCTGCACATTTCCCGCCGGTATCGCCGCGAGTGCCTGCTCGATGATCCTGACACTCTCTTCCATCTCACGCATACGCACGATGTGACGATCGAACACATCTCCAACCGTCCCCATTTCCCCTTTTCCGACCTTCGGCTCCCACTCGAGCTTATGGTACACTGAATACGGATCGTCACGTCGGAGATCCCAGTTGATCCCCGAGCCCCGGAGCATCGGACCGCTGCAAGCCCAGTTGATTGCAACGTCCTTCGGCAGCACGCCCACATTGGCCGTGCGCTTGATGAAGATCTCATTAAAGGTCAGGAGGTCATTGAACTCTTTGATACGGGGCTTGAAATACGTGCAGAATTCCTTTGCCTTGTCCACGAATTGGGGCGGGATATCGTGCGACAGTCCGCCAATCCAGAAGTAGTTATAGAGCAGGCGGGCGCCGCAGGTCATCTCGAACAGGTTGAGGATAAGCTCCCGGTCATGGAAGGCATAGAGGAAAGGTGTAAACGCACCGGCGTCGATACCGAACGTGCCGACGGCGATAAGGTGACTGGCGATACGCTGAAGCTCGGCCATGATCACCCGGATGTACTCTACGCGTTCGGGGACTTCGATCTTCAGCAGTCGTTCAACCGCCAGTACGTATGAATGCTCCTCATTGATCGCAGCGCAATAGTCCAGCCGGTCGCAGTACGGAATCACCTGCTGGTAGTTCGTCATGTGCTCGGCATGCTTCTCGAAGCACCGGTGGAGATAACCGATATGCGGAATGACATCGACGATGATCTCCCCGTCCACGACGATCTCGAGACGCAACACACCATGCGTAGACGGGTGCTGAGGTCCCATATTGATGATCATCTCGTCGGTTCGAAGAGTGTGACCGCTGGAGGTCTTGAGTGCTCCTGGCTGGGAAACGTAGCTGGTAGGAAGTGTCTTCGTCTCAATCATACCGATAAATTCTGGTTGCCGTTAGTAAGGGACTTTCATCCCGTTATAGAATTCAGGCACCTTATAGTCTTTGCGGAGTGGGTGCCCTTCCCAATCGTATGGGAGGAGGATGCGGCGAAGGTCGGGATGCTCATCGATGATGATGCCATACATGTCGAACGCTTCCCGCTCATGCCAGTTGGCGGTTCCCCACACTGACGATACCGATTGAATGTGCGGGTTCTCCTTCGTGCAGAATGCCTTTAGAACAATCTTGTGCTTATGCACCATCGAGAAGAGATGATACACGATGCCGAGCTTTCCATCTTTGTTGTAGTCGACGCCGCTCAGGCACATCATGTAGTCGAACTGCATAGCCTGATCATCTCGAAGAAAAAGTGCGATCTCTTTCGTTTTCGCCGGGTCAACAGAAATCCAGGGCTGGAGCGCGTCAAGTTTCGCTTCGAGGATCGCATCGCCGAATTTCGTTTTCAGACTATTGTAGATTTCTTCCGCGGTCATTCTTCTGACATCTCCTATACAGACTTCTTCTTCACGAGGCTTTCTCTCCTTACTTTTTCCTGCAGCTTGATGATGCCTTCAAGCAGCGCCTCGGGACGTGGAGGGCATCCGGGGACAAACACATCGACAGGGATCACACGGTCGACCCCCTTCAAGACATGGTAACCGTGCTCCCAGTACGGGCCACCGCAATTCGCGCAGCTACCCATGGAAATAACATATCGCGGTTCTGCCATTTGGTCGTACAACCTCTTGATGCGCGAGGCCATTTTCAAAGTCACGGTTCCGGCGACAAACATCACGTCTGCCTGCCGGGGAGTGGCTCGCGGAATGATACCGAACCGCATAATGTCGAAATCGGATGCCGACGCAGCCATCATTTCGATTGCGCAACATGCCAGGCCGAATTGCATCTGATAGAGCGATGAGAGTCTTGCCCAGTTCAGCAAGTTCTCCATTGATGTGACGAAGACGTTGCCGTTTTCGAATCTTTGATCGAGTAAACCCATAGTAGTCGCTTAGTCCAAATGTGGCTATTGCACGACGGGATGCTCTTCTACCGTCTTCCCTGCTACAACCGGAGGAGTTAAAATCCTATTGACTCGAGGGACTTCTGGCCGCGGCTTGTCCCAATCCAAATCTCCCTTCACCCACACATACACAAACCCCACGATGAGTATCGCCAGAAACACCGCCATCTCGAGGAAGGCGAAAAGTCCCAGGTTACGGAAGACAAGAGCCCAAGGAAAGAGGAACACCACTTCTACATCGAAAATGAGGAAAATGAGGGCTACAACATAAAATCGAACGTTGAATCTCACCCAGGCGTCTCCGACCGGATCCTCGCCACATTCATATGGGGCGACTTTTCCGGGATATGGTCGACGCGGCCTCAGAATCCAGGATGCAAACATCCCAGCCGCCACGAAGACTGCGCCAATGATGAGAAAAATAAGGACTTTGCCGAATTCGGTGAGCATATCAGTGCTCGAAAGGGTAAAAACGGTGGAGGAAAATGTAAAAATCGAACGTCAATATAGACATGATTTCATAGTTTGTCAAGAATATGGTAGAGATTCTCAGATTTTGAGCGTTAGCTGCGCCAATGAAATGTGCAGGTCAGCTTCAAAGGAATCTCCACGACTCTTTCAGATCGAATAGCTCACTTTGAGCAAACAAATTGTGTGCAAGGATGTAAATTGGTCACTACGGCGTAAACTGGGGGACGTGAGGCTGGAAATTTAGCGCGTTCGGGATTTCTGTTCCCATTTTTGCAGTCGGCGCTGGACCTGGGGATTCCGGAGCTCTCGAAGTGCATCCGAGGCAATCCATCGGGCAGCTCTTGATTCGATTCTACGCATGCGCTCTCCCTCTGCGATGGCCAGCTTATTCAGGCGTTTATTCCTCTTTCCGATCTGACGTAATGCCCAATTGACTGCTTTCCTGACGAAATTGCGCTCATCATCCGATCCGCGTCGGATTTCGTTGAGCATCGGGAGAAATTCGCGATCATCGAGTGACTTGAGGTGGATTGCGGCCGCCGCCATCATAACAAAACCCGCCCTCTTGACGAACTCCTTTTCACTTCTGCACCATTGAAACGCTGCCCTCAGTGCGTAAGGAGAACGCACGAACAATACCACGCAAGCGGCATCGCAAGTCGCACAGGAGTCGAAATCCTTCACCCACTTTCCCATCTGGCGCCATGTGACTTTCTCAGGGTCTCCTATTAGGGCTGCAATTGCCCGAGCTTCATGGATGCCGGTCGTCCAGAGCTTCAGGGAGAGTTCCTGATCCTGACCAATCCTCTTAGCGAGTGATCTCAACTGCGGAGCGGTAATCCCAAGTGCATACTCGGTAGGGCCGCCAAATCGTTTCATTCCCTCGACGATCGCGGGATCGCCCAACCTCTTGAGTTCATCAATGACTTCTGGTAGACGCATGGCAAGTGCCGGGTGGACTGTGATGTACGCATACTGCCGGTATCACTTCTTGCGGGTTGTCCACGGAGTCTCTTCAACCCCTTCGACCTGGTTAGCGTAGCGAGCGAGAACAAATAGAAGATCTGAGACCCGGTTGAGGAACACAATACAATGGGGTTCGATCTGCTCTTCCCGAGAGAGCTTCACAACAGACCGCTCAGCTCTGCGACATATTGTACGCGCCAGATGCAACTGTGCGGCGACATGCGAGCCTCCGGGAATGATAAACGATGAGAGAGGTTTGAGACGAGCATCAATCCAGTCGATGGCTTGTTCGAAGCGCGTGATGTGCTCCTGTTGAATCCGCTCGACGATTCCGTCCTGCTTTTCCGCGGGCGTCGCCAGATCCGCACCGAGAACGAATAGGTCATTCTGCAGACCTCCGAGAATTTCGTCAATCTCTTTTGCAGGTTTCCATGCGCGTGCCACGCCCAGCGCAGAGTTGAGCTCGTCCACAGTGCCGTACGCTTCGATACGAAGAGCGTCTTTCGGAACGCGTCTCCCGCCGAAGAGCGAGGTCTCTCCCTGGTCACCTGTTGTTGTATAAATCTTCATAGTCCCTTGTCAGATGATGCCCCAACGTATGAAACCGTTGAGAGATAAGAAGGTAAGGTTCTTCGACAGATTATCTGTTGAAGGAGGCCCATGTCCGACAGTTCAACTGTCGCACGACAGGCTGGGTGTTAGTTACAGGTTGTAGCTGACGATCTTCTACCGGTTCTTACCCCTTTTGTTCCAGAAGTTCGGCAACTCGTTGTAGAAATGGAGACAGGTTCTGATGCCACCGAAAAAGTTGTCCAGCACAATGAACTCGTTCGGAGCGTGTGCATTCCCATCGGGTGATCCGAAACCGAGAAGCACCGTGTCGATGCCAAGCAGCTTCTTGAATTGAACGACGATCGGTATCGAGCCCCCCTCGCGCTGATAGAGAGGCTTCTTGCCAAAACCCTTGTGCAGCGCCGCGACCGCCGCCTGAACTCCCGGACTGTCGATGGGTGTAATTGCAGGCTCACCGCCGTGGAGAGAACGGACTTTCAGGTCGATCGTCTTTGGTGCAATTTTCTTCAGATGCTTTTCGAACAGCTTCGCAATCTTGTCGGATGATTGATCCGGGACGATACGCATGGAAATCTTCGCATACGCTTTTGAGGGAAGTACAGTTTTCGCCCCTTCTCCAATATACCCTCCCCAGATCCCGTTGCATTCAAGCGTCGGCCGGGCCCACAATCTCTCAAGCGAAGTGAACCCTTTCTCACCATAGAGTTCCTTCACTCCAAGGGATCTGGCATACTTGCGGTCATTCCAGGGAAGTTTCTTGAAGGCAGCCCGCTCGGCCTTCGACAAGGGACGGACGTCATCATAGAATCCGGGTATGGTGATCTTTCCATTTTTGTCGTGGAGCGAAGCAATGATCTCTGAAAGCGCTTGAATCGGGTTATGAACGGATCCGCCAAACGAACCAGAGTGGAGATCTCCATTCGGACCGGTCACTTCGACTTCCATATATGCCAGCCCGCGAAGCCCATAGCAAACTGAAGGGACATCTCTTGCAAACATGTCCGAATCCGATATCATCACCAGGTCCGCCTTGAGAAGATTCTTGTATTCAATCACAAAACGATCGAGATGTTCGCTCCCGATTTCCTCTTCCCCTTCAATCATAATCTTCACGTTCACAGGCAGTGAACCCCCGTTCTTCAAATAGGCTTCGAAAGCCTTCAGATGAGCAAACACCTGCCCTTTGTCATCGACCGATCCCCTCGCATACAGGTTCCCGTCACGAATCGTGGCTTCGAACGGGGGCGAGGTCCAGAGATCGATCGGATCGTCGGGCTGGACATCATAGTGGCCGTACAGGAGGACCGTGGGCTTCCCCTGAGCTTCAAGCCACTCGCCATAGACCACTGGATGGCCGGGAGTCTCCATGATCTGCACGTTTTTGATCCCAATGCTCCGGAGCTGATTCGCAATCCACTCAGCGCAGCGATGCATATCATTGCCATGATCAGCCTGAGAGCTCACGCTTGGAATCGCAAGGAAATCCTTAAGTTCAGAGAGGTAGCGTTGACTGTTGGCTTCCAGGTAGGTCATGTATTGTTGCATTGCAATTGTCCTCCGAAAAACTGCGTTCGAAGCCAGCTGGTGGGCTAAATTCGTGTCAATATATCAGACGACGTTCCGAAAGGCAAGAAAATAGGGAGAACGTGACAGTTGGATTTCCCACTTGTGACTAATTATTGCTCACTATTCAGCATTCTTGTTTCTGGCACAACAATTGCCTAATTTTCGAGAGAATCAAGCAGTTTGACAAACCCAGAGGCAAGCCATCATACTCGAAATACTGAACATAGTTCTGCCGGTAGTCTACTTCTCGGTCGTCTGGACGTATGGAAAGGCCTTCTTTTCAGACGTAGTTTGGGCGAAACAACTCAAGAGCAAGTTGTTGATGGGGGCAATTTCTCTCCATCTCCTGTACTTCGTCCTGAGGATCCTGGCATTCGGTCATCCGCCTGTCACTTCTGTGGGTGAGATTCTCTCGGTGTTAGCTTTTTCGGTGGCCCTTGCTTATGCCGTGATCGAGCGCAAATCGAGGGCAAAGGAAACAGGATACTTCATTTTGAATTTTTCCTTCTTCTTTCAGCTGGGCTCTACCCTGTTTATCAGGGATCTTGTTGAAGTGCCGCAGATCCTTCGCAGCAACTGGTTCGGCCTGCACGTTACGAGCGCCCTCATAGGATATTCGGCGATTACCATATCGGCCGTCTATGGTTTCCTGTACCTCATGCTGTATCACGAGATCAAGGCGAACCGATTCGGGGTCATCTACAAGAAGCTCCCGAATCTTGAGACGCTCGAGAGGATGAACTTCATCGCGATCACGCTTGCATTCGTTTTCCTGACGATAGCGATCCTCGCAGGATTCGTTTGGCTCCCGCAAGCATTCACACATTTCTCCTATGCTGATCCGAAGCTTCTCGGGACGATCGTCATCTGGTCAATGTATGGAGTCGGAATTCTCGCGAAGAAACGAGGGAACCTGCACGGCCGGAGCGTAATGGTCCTCTCCATCTGCGCTTTCGCGATCGCGATTTTTTCGATGACCATCATCAACATGTTCTTCAGCGGTTTTCACAGGTTCAGCTAATAGATCGGACTCCTGCAAAGTGAATTTGGTTTGCGCCGGCATATCGCACAATACAGCCCCGCTTGAGATGCGCGAGCGGCTCTGGTTCTCCCCCGCGGAGATCCGTGCAGCCCTTCCTCACCTGAAGTCTCTTGGCTTCAGTGAGTGCGTTCTCTTCTCAACGTGCAACCGGACCGAACTCTATGCCTTTAGCGATCACAACGATCCTCAGATCGATGTGCTGATAGACTTTCTGCGGACACAGAAGCAGGTGAAAGACACCGTGCCAGCAAGCCATTTCTTCTCCCATGTCTCGGGCGGCGCGGCTGAGCACCTGTTCCGCGTGGCGGCCGGCATCGATTCTATGATTGTCGGCGATGTCCAGATTCTCGCCCAGGTCAAGGAAGGCTACGCGCTGGCCCAGGAAAGTGGCACAGCCGGATTCTTTGTGAACAAGCTCTTCCAATTGGCATTCCACGTCGGCAAGCGTTCCCGAAGCGAGAGCCTGATCTCCGAGGGGGCCATCTCCGTCAGCTACGCCGCTGTTGAGCTGGCACAGAGGATCTTCGACGACCTGAGTCGCAAGAAAGCGCTGATTATCGGGGCTGGAGAAACTGCTCAGCTTACCGCAAAGCACCTTCACGGGAGAGGAATCGGCTCCCTCTTCATTACGAACAGGACGGCCGAGCGATCCGAAAACCTGGCCAAGATGGTCGGCGGCACGGCAATCCCCTTTGATACTTTTTGCGAGAGGTTGAACGAGATCGATATCATTATCTCATCCGTTCAATCAGACCGTCACGTTCTCTCAGCCAAAGACATCAGGGAAATCGGAAAGGGACGCCATCGCGGCACGCTCTTCATCATCGACCTTGGAGTACCCCGCAACATCGATCCGTTTGCCAAGGAGATCGAGAACGTCTTTTTGTACGACCTCGACAGCCTGAACGTGATGGTGAGCGAGAACATTGCCCGACGACGCGAGGAAGTTCCGAAGATTCAGGCGATCATCGAAGCGGAATTGGCCGATCTTTCACGTTGGCACAGCTCGCTTGAAGCAACTCCAACGATCGCGGCGCTCACCGATCTGATCGAACGAATCCGCTCCGAAGAAGTCGCGAAAAACGTCAATCGGTTTGAGGAGAAAGACAAGGAACTGCTCGACATCGTTACGAAACGTATCGTGAATAAGGTTCTCCACACGCCAATTACGAACCTCCGAAACGGTCACGACTCGAATCTGTCCGACCGTTTGCAGAAGATCAGCGCCGTCCGAAAGCTCTTCGGTATCGATACGGAGCAGAAGGAGCATTCAGATGGCAGTTAACCGGCTCATCGTCGGCACACGCGGCAGCGAGCTGGCTTTCTGGCAGAGCACATTCGTCAAGTCAAGACTCTCCACATTCCATCCCACACTGCGGGTCGAACTCCAGATCATCAAGACGCTGGGGGACAAAATCCTCGACTCTCCCCTTTCGAAGATCGGAGACAAGGGGCTTTTCACCAAAGAGATCGAGCGCGCCCTCGTTGAGAAGTCGATCGACCTTGCCGTTCACAGCCTGAAAGATGTCCCTACCCAGCTTCCGTTTGGGCTTACCATCGGGGCGATCACAGAACGCGAGGATGTGCGTGATGTATTTATCGGCCATCCCAAGAAGGGGTACACTCGTTTCGCAGATCTGCCAAGTGGGGCCCAGATCGCGACAGGAAGCCTCCGCCGAAAATCGCAACTCCTGCAACACAGGCCTGATTTCCGGATCGTGGATATTAGGGGCAATTTGAACACCCGGATGCATAAGTTGGAGAGTTCCGATTGGGATGGAATGATCCTCGCCCGGGCCGGCGTAAAACGACTGGGGTGGGACTCATTGATTACAGAAATACTACCGGTCGATGTCATGCTCCCGGCCGTCGGCCAGGGAGCGCTCGCTCTGGAAGTCCGGGATGACGACGAGGATACACGGCAAATCATAGGCTCGTTGCATCACGAAGAAACGGCCCGAGCCGTTGTCGGAGAACGCACCTTCCTGCGCTTCCTCGAAGGGGGATGCCAGGTACCGATCGGCACGTACGGCCGAATCGAAAACGAAATCTTTAAACTGGACGCGGTGATCGGAAGCATCGACGGCACCCGTTCTGTGAGGGGAAGGATCTCGGGTTCACCTTCCGCGTCGGCTCACCTGGGGGAGGAACTTGCCCAACAGTTACTGTCGCAGGGGGGCAAAGAAATCCTCAATGAGATTCGATCGCTCGGCTCGTCAGACCAACCCGTCGAACCTTAGGTCGACAGGCACACTGTGACTGACGACAGTCGTAAGAATCCGGATATCCTTCAGCGAGCGCAATCCCTCGCGACGCTGCTTCACGCCATCACATTAACTGCTGCTGACGCGCCCGAACGGACGGGCATCTCGCTTCGCCGGACCTCAAGGCTGCTCTACAAGAAACTCTCATCCCTTTCGGAGCATCGAGGGACAGGCCAGGATCTCTCTCAGTCCCTGGATGAATCGCTGGCTCTTGCTTCGAGCATTCTGACAGAGCTCTCATCGCCAGAAATCCCTTCAGGCATTCCCGAGAAGGATCGTGCGTCCCTCATCGGCTCCTGCACAGACCTCCTCAATGCGCTGCAACACGCGATCGGCGCACCTGAGTGGCCATCAATTCTTTCAGATCAAGCACGCGGAACAGAACGATCGAAATCCGCAGCTCAGAAGGTCTCTCAGAGTCTGCAAGGCAAAGTCATCCTCATCACACGCCCCCTCTCGCAAAGTCAGGATTCAGTGAAGATGATAGAACGGCACGGAGGTTTGCCGGTCGTGATCCCGATGATCGAGATCCTGGATCCCGATGATTGGTATCCCGTTGATCATTCAATCGTCAATCTGAAGGGATATGACGGAGTCATCTTTACAAGCCAGAATGGTGTCGAGAGATTCCTCGGAAGAATAAAAACGATCAACGTGGAAGCACTCAAGGTTCTTGCGACGCGCCGAATCTATGCTGTAGGAGAGAAAACACGCGCCAGCTTGGAAAACGCCCAAATTCCGGTTACCTTAGTGCCGGAACGGTTTTCGGCGAACGATCTCCTCTCCGCGCTTCAAAAGGAGCCGCTCGCGGGGAAGCGGTTCTTATTTGCGAAGGGGAGTATGGTGAAAGGGGAGATTCCAACCGCGCTTCGGGCTTCACATGCTGTTGTGGATGAGATTGAGGTTTACAGGACAGAAGGAGCGTCCGGTGCCTTCTTTGGCGCTTTGGATCGGGCGCTGAAGAATCGCGAGATCGATGCCCTGACATTTTTCAGCCCTTCTGCGGTACAGAATTTCACGCACGCGATCGTGCCGGAGAATAGCTGGGAATCTGTCACTGCCTGCATAGGCCCCTCCACCACACAAGCCGCTGAGTCAGCGGGCTTCGCCAAAATTATCACGCCCCCGGAGGCAACGGCCGAGTCGCTGATCAATGCGTTGGTCCAATATTTCGAACGATAATTCCACTTTTGTTTTGGACGTTGAACGATGACGAACGATTTGTTTCTTCGAGCTTGCCACCGAGAGCCGGTTGATCGGACTCCTGTCTGGATGATGCGCCAGGCCGGGAGGTATCTCCCGGAGTACTGTGCTGTACGCGCCAAGCATGATTTTCTCACGCTGTGCAAGACTCCGGAGCTCGCCGCAGAAGTTTCCATACAGCCGGTCGAGCTCATCGACGTCGATGCATGCATCATCTTCTCCGATATTCTGGTAGTTCCTGAGGCGATGGGCATGGAGTTGGTGATGGAAGAAGGGAACGGAGGCCCGCGGTTTCCTCATCCCCTACGGTCACGAGCGGACATTGATGCGCTCAAGGTGCCCGATCCCAATCGTGAGTTAAAATTCGTTATGGAGGCGCTCCGTCTCACTCGGAAACAATTGAACGGCCGGGTTCCATTAATCGGGTTCGCTGGGTCACCCTGGACGCTCGCGACCTATATGGTAGAAGGAAAAGGATCAAGAAGTTTCCGGCACATCAAGGAGCTCATCTACAACAATCCAAAAGACGCTCATGCCCTGCTCGAGAAGCTGGCGCGGAGCGTCGCCTCATATCTGAATGCTCAGATCGAGGCCGGCGCACAAGCCATCCAGATTTTTGATACGTGGGGCGGGATATTGCCGCAGGAGGAATTCCGCGAATTCTCACTCCGATCGATCAACCTGGTCATCCAGCTCCTCAGACGGAACAACGTCCCGGTCATCTTGTTCTGCAAGGACTGTGGACACTCCCTCGAAGCAATCGCCGATCTGCGCCCAGACGTCGTGAGTCTAGACTGGACAGTCGATATCGGAAGAGCGAGAGACATGGTCGGGAGCTACGTGGCACTTCAGGGGAATATGGATCCTGCGTTACTCTATGCCTCACCCGAGCGGATTCGAACCGCTGTGCAGAAGATCCTCGAGAAGTTTGGCAAAGGCTCTGGGCACATTTTCAACCTGGGCCACGGGATTTTGCCGGACGTCCCGGTAGAACATGCAAAGGCGTTTGTGCAGGCGGTCAAGAACGAGAGCCCGAAATACCACCGCTAGAAGAACAGCCGTCACCCCTTTTCACACACGGAGCAGCGCATTCACCACAGCGAACCCATACCTGAAAAGCGCCATTCAGGTCCGTGTAGTTGAAACCTCCCCATCAAAAGGATTGTTGAGAGCGTAACGGTACAAAGCGAAGAATTATCACTATGAATTCCGATCGAATCGCAGTTGTGTTGTTTCAACTGGGGGGGCCTGACTCCCTCGGCGCGATCGAGCCGTTTCTCTTCAATCTCTTCATGGATCCGGACATTATCGACTTTCCGTTCGCCCGATTCGTGCGAAGACCGCTAGCGAAGTTCATCTCATCCAATCGATCAAAAAAGGTCGCCGTGAACTATGCTGCCATCGGAGGAAAATCCCCCATCCTCGATTTGACGCGCGCTCAGGCATCCGCACTGGAGACCGAGCTCAACAAGCGGTTTCCTGCGGCCGTTTTTGTCGCGATGCGGTACTGGAACCCGTTGACCTCTGTTGTGGCAGAAGAGATCCACACCGGTCGATTCAAAGAAATCATTCTCCTCCCCTTATATCCGCAGTACTCGATAACCACGTCCGGTTCCAGCATCAATGAGTGGAATCGTCAGTGCGAGCGAATCGGGTTGAGGGATGTATCTCAGGCGATTGTACATCGCTTCTATGAGAACCCGGACTACATAAGCGCAATCGTAGAGAATATCGATGCCGCGCTTTCCCGCTTCGAGGGAGTGCCATCGAACAAAATTCACCTCCTCTTCAGCGCACATGGCGTGCCGGTATCGATTATCGAGAAGGGAGATCCGTACCAGAAACACATCGAAGCCACGGTTCGACTTGTGCTGGAGCGCGGTGGCTGGACCTCCCCGCAGACGCTCTGCTACCAGAGCAAGGTTGGTCCTGCGCAGTGGCTCAAACCTTCTTTGAACGAGACGATCGACCGGCTTGGAGCAGCCGGCGTCAAGAATGTCCTCGTCATCCCTGTGGCGTTCCTGACGGATCACATCGAGACTCTCCACGAAATCAACATTGAGACCCGGCACAGGGCGAAGGAACTCGGGATCGTACAATTCGAAATGATGCCCGCGCTCAACAGTCATCCGAAACTCATCAAAGCACTGGCAGACGAGGTGACCCGACTGGTAAGCATCCTGAAATCGAAATGATGAACAGGCAAACAGACGTTGTAGTTATTGGCGGCGGGGTCTCGGGACTCTGTGTCGCCTATTGGCTGCACAAACAGGGAATCAACGTCACCGTGCTCGAAAAGGACTGGGAGGTCGGGGGCACGATGAAAACAGTACACGAAGATGGATTCCTCGTCGAGACCGGTCCCAACAGCGCGCTCGAAACGACGCCGCTCTTTAAAGAGATCATTACCGACTGTGCCCTTCAGGATGAGTTCATCTATGCCAATCCAACAAGCAACAACCGGTACATCCTGAAAAACGGTACGCTTCTTCGATTGCCGCTTGGCCCCGGTTCGTTTCTTACGACAGACCTGTTTTCAACCAAGGCTAAGCTCCGATTGCTCAAGGAACCTTTTGTCGGACGCGGGAAGAAAGAGGAGAGCATCGCGGAATTCGTCGAACGCCGGCTTGGCAGAGAATTCCTTGAGTATGCTATCGATCCTTTTGTGGCCGGGATTTTTGCCGGCAGGCCTGAAGCCCTGAGTGTCCGGGCCGCGTTCCCACGGCTCTATGCACTAGAGGAAAAGTACGGCGGGCTCATCAAGGGAATGATCATGGGGAGCAAGGAGAGAAAAGCCAGCAGCGAAAAGGCGAAGGACAGGGCCGAAACATTCTCGTTCAAAAACGGTATGCAGGTACTCCCCGCCGCACTCGCACGACGATTAGGTACGCGCATCATAACCGGAGCAACAGTGACGTCCTTCGCACCCACGCAGGGGGCGCATACAACCGACGAAGCCGGCAGAAGCCGGTACACTGTCTCGTATGTACGCGACGGTTCAGAAGAAACTGCTCTTGCACGATCCGTGGTGTTTTCAGTCCCGGCTGCTGCGGCAACGATGCTTCTCAGGCCCATCTCCCCATCGACCGCGAACGTGCTCGCGTCGATCTACTATCCACCGGTCGCATCGATCTTCGCTGCATTCCGCAGATCCGATGTGGGGGGTCCCATCGACGGATTCGGCTTTCTCGTTCCGTCGCGCGAGCAGAGACAAATCCTGGGTTCACTCTGGTCCTCGAGCCTTTTTCCCGGAAGAGCTCCGGACGATATGGTCGCCTTCACTACATTCGTGGGGGGAGGACGTCAGCCTGACTTGGTGAATAGGGACGAAAAAGAGCTTTGTGATCTCGCTCTCACCGAGTTAAAAAATATTATGCAAATTACGGGAAATAATGTATATTTGAGGGTTACACGCTGGCAAAAGGCCATTCCGCAATACGAACTCGGCCATCTTGCCAACGTGGAAGCTCTGGAGAGGTGCGAGCAGCGATTCCCCGGTTTATATTTCTGCAGCAACTTCAAGGGAGGCATCTCGGTCGGAGATTGCGTCAAGAGTTCCCGGGACACTGCGCACCGCATAGCGTCATCGCTGAACGACCCGAACCATCAAAGCACTTAGGGGGCACTATGAGAACCATACTCAGGGATCTGATTCGGCACTGCATGCTGTTGTTCACCCTCGCTCTGATTCCATCCCTTCTGTCATCTCAATCCACTCAGGCGACGCCTGCAACAGCCCTGTCGGAGGACAACCTCTCCCCCGCCGAGTTCACCGTGATCCTGAAGGAAGCATGGACCTTTCTGAAGGATGAGTCTGACAATTACGCGAAGGTGGTCGGGAAGAAAACCGAATTCGAGACGACGGCAGAATTTGAAAAACGGTCCGTCGATGCACGTCAGGCATATCTGACGAAGATCACAAAGTTTATCAAGGACAAAAAGCTCGATCAGCGCGTGATTGGCGTGGTGCTGAAAGCCGGCCTGGATCAGTATGATGCCGACAATCAGGTATACAGCGTCACTAGCCCTTCCACCATCGACGCGCCATACAATCTTCCGTCCGTTTCGACCGAAGTACCGCCCAACAACTATGTCGCGTTGTCCGACTCGATACGCAAAGGATACCGAACCTCTTTGATCTATCTGAAATTCAGTCCATACTTCAAATGGCAGGTCGGCCGGGATATCGCCAAGGCAGCGCGGAACGACGAAGCAAGCGTGTTCTTCAAAGTGCGTTTCAAGATCGAAATGGGACAGGGGGAGGTCAGAAAGGGAGCGCGGTTCGCCATCGTGCCCAAGCAGATTATGCTCATCAACCAGAGAGCAAACACCGTCTATTGGGAACAAACTCTCCGATAAGAATGACCCGAACAGTTCAGCAACACGAAGGCCGGTCGGACAAATCGTCGACCGGCCTTTTCGTTTCATGAACGCCCTCTGCATTCTCATCGGGCGTACGTTAAATGTATTACGACTTGCGAAGCACCCGCTCAAGTTCACTGTGGAACTTCGGGTGAGAGATAGCGATGAGGGCCTCAGCACGCTGGCATAGATTCCGTCCATGAAGTGATGCGACGCCAAATTCCGTGACGACATAATGGACGTCTGCCCGTGTTGTCACCACACCGGCCCCCGGCTTGAGCTGCGGGACAATTCGGCTCATCTCACCTTCTTTGGCTGTCGCCGGGAGAGCGATGATCGGCTTGCCCCCCTTCGAATACCCTGCCCCGCGAATAAAATCGACCTGACCGCCAAAGCCGCTGTAAATCCGACTCCCGATAGAATCTGAACAAACCTGCCCCGTAATGTCGACCTCGATGGCCGAATTGATCGCCACCATTCTTACGTTCTGAGAGATAATAAACGGGTTGTTCGTGTAGTTGCAGGGATGCAACTCAAACATCGGATTGTTGTGCACGTATTCGTACAAGTCATGCGATCCCATCACGAAGGTTGCAATCACTTTGCCCGCATGGAGCGTCTTCTTCTGGTTGGTGATAATTCCCCGGTCAATGGCCTTTACCACACCGTCGGAAACCATCTCCGTGTGGATGCCGAGATCCTTCTTCCCTTCCAGCAGCGCAAGAACCGCATCCGGAATTCCACCGATCCCAAGCTGCAGCGTTGCCCCGTCTTCGACGAGGTTCGCGATATGGGTCGCTATTTTCCGTTCGACTTCCGACGATTCCCCTGCTTTCAGCGTCAGCAGAGGCTCCGAACACTCGACGACCTTGTGAACCCGCGAGACGTGGATAAACACATCGCCCAGTGTCCGCGGCATACGTTCGTTCACCTGGGCCACGACGAGCTTAGCGTTTTCCGCAGCGGCCTTCGAGGCAGCACACTCGACGCCGAAGCTCATAAAACCATGTTCATCAGGCTGGGACAGATGGATGAAGGCGACATCGAGCGGGATGACCTGATCCATGAACAGACCCGGAATCTCCGATAGATGCACGGGGACATATTCAGAGCGTCCCTCCTGGATGGCCTGACGATCGGCGGGGCCAACGAAGAGCGAATTGTGACGGAAATGGCCCTCCATCCCTGGCTTGGAAAGAGGATCGTCCCCAAGCATGAGAATGTGGTTCACCTCCACATCGCGCAGCTCATCTCTTCTCTTCGCAAGGCCATTTGTCAACAGCGTTGGTGTTGCAGCGTTGCCGCTGATAAAGATATGATCCCCGGATTTGACGACAGACACCGCTTCTTCGAGCGATACAACTTTCTTCTTGTATTGGTCTAACCAGTTCATAATGCTCACTTGTGTCCAGATCTAAGCAACAGGATTCTTGACGAGCACGCCGATTGGCTGTGATTTGAATTCAAAGATGCGCGCAATGACCTCATTCGTGCAAACCCCTTGGTGGGTGCAGACACCTTTGCCCAATCCCGGATTCTGCCTCAGCGCATTGACGATCCCCCTTTCGCACACCTGCTGAATGTACGGCATCAGTGCGTTGGTCATCGCCATGGTTGCGGTTCTTGCAACCACCGCTGGCATGTTCGGGACACAATAGTGCGTTACACCATGCATGACGAAGATCGGATCGTCAATCGTCGTGGGACGACTGGTTTCAACACACCCTCCCTGGTCAATGGAAGCATCGATGATGACCGAGCCCGGCTTCATCTCTTTTACCATCGCTTCGGTGATGACGTGCGGAGCTTTCTCCCCTTTCAGGAGCACAGCCCCGATGACCACGTCTGCAAACCGCACTGAGCGGGAAATGTGGTAGCTCGTCGCTACGCTCGTACTGATCTTCCATTGGAACAGATTCTCGAGCTCCCGAAGCCGGCCCAGATCCTTGTCGAGCACGGTCACGTTCGCTCCCATGCCCAGGGCAATTCGAGCTGCAGTTCGACCCACTGTCCCGGCGCCGAGGATGACGACATTTGCCGGTGGAATTCCCGGCAGACTTCCCAGCAGCGTGCCGCGCCCTCCCTGCCCGGCCTGGAGGTAGTGAGCCCCGACCTGAATGGCGATCTGACCGGCGATCTCGCTCATCACCTGCAACAAGGAGAGATCTCCCTTCTCATTCTCGATGAGCTCGAAGGCGACCGCAGTCACTTTTGCCTCAAGCAGTTTCTCGAGAACTTTACGCCGGGACACCGCGAGATGCAGCGAGGAAAAGATTGCCTGCCCCTCCCTCAACAATTGGAGTTCGGCTTCGGTTGGCGGCGACACCTTCAGGACGAGATCGGATCGATTGATGATCTCCTCAGGACTGTAGGTAATCGTTGCGCCTGCAATTTGATAGTCCTCATCTCTGAAAATCGCCCGAGCACCATCCTGATGAAGCACATAAACGCTGTGCCCCTCGGATGTCAAATCCTCGACTCCAGCCGGCGACAGAGCAACCCGTCGCTCGATGGAGGCTTCTTCTTTAAGAATGCCAATGTTCATAGCTTTCAATATAGAAGTTGTTGATGGTTAGGATTGATTCAAAGTCACGGAATGTCATCGGGCGCTCCCCCGTCTTCCTCCCCTACAGTCTCCCCGCCGAAGGTCAAAAAGCGTGCCGACTAGATGGGGGAAACCCCACTCACCGTTCCATAGATTTCGACGACTAGGGGGTGAGGATCTTTCTCACCCTTGCGAAGGTCTGTTCGTCCGTTCCTATCCGTGGAAAGGTCGGTCGGTCCCTTTATCCTCTGCTCGGCGAAGGTTCGACGGGCCCCCGGAAAGGGCGTCTAGAGCCAAGCTTACAGAAATCTCAAGTTGAAACAGATACATAGAACCGCCCAAGTAGGGCAAGATCAGTGTCGTGGAATCGAAAAAGTCTCCACGTCGGCAGACTTGTGCATGTTTGAAAAGATACCAGTATCTTTGAATGAGGAATTTGCAGAATAGACTCCGTGAGGGAAATGTTAAGGTCTCCCCTCCGGTCTGGATTCGGATCTTTCAAAGTCTGGAGAGTCGTATGGTGACGCGCAATATTTTGATCGTCGAGGATGAACCGGCGGTCGCCCAGTCATTTAACCACATCCTGAAACGATCGCTCGAGTACAATTACCAGGTCAAGATCGTTGACTCTGCCGAGGATGCCCTGGAATCGGTGAAGAAGGCTGGTGCGTTCGACGTTATCCTCCTCGATTTCTATCTCCCGGGGATCACCGGCGGCGATTTCCTGAGAGCATTGCGGAGCCGCGACCTGGACACCGTCGTCATCGTCATTTCCGCCAGCCAGGATTACAGAATCGTGCATGACGTTTTCAAGCTCGGCGCCGACGACTATCTTACGAAAGAAGAGCTCTCGAATCCTTATGTGATGGAGAAAGCAATTCTGGCCGGACTCGAGAAACGTGAATACCAAAAGGAATCCTCAAGGATAGAGATTACGCGCCAACGCATTGATGCGATAACAACAATGATTCGCACTGTTCATCACGAACTAAACAATCCGATGGCGATTATCGATCTGACGCTGAACAAGGTCAATTCCTCGCCTGAGCGGATCGACCCTCAATTGAGATCGCACCTGAAAGAAATCCAGGACAACGTCAACAGAATGTCTGACATCCTCAGAAGGCTGATGAACTTCAGGGATGAGATGTACAATGAAGAGCTTCGGGGACTGAAGCTCTTCGCCATTCCCGAGAAACCTTCGCTGGGGAAAGACCCGGCTTAGTCCTGCCGGGGACCTGCATCGATTGCCAAATCCTGCAATAACAAGAACGCCCGCTTCCGGTATCCGGTAGCGGGCATTTCTTTTCCACCTTTCGCGAACAAATCCCGTCTGCTATTTCGTCTCTGTGAGTTCTTTCGCTTCAACTTTGTTCCCTTCTCCTGTTGCAGCGCCGCTGTTTTTCCCGGGGTCGGATTGTTTCGTTGAGGCGCTATTGAACTTCGTCGAGAGAGAGATGCCGAGACCGACAATCATCAGGAGCGCTCCGGCCCAGACCAGGCTCATAAACGGTTTCACGCTTGCTTCGATTACCAGCAGTTCTGATTTCGGCAACGTTCCGGCCTGTCCGCCGAGGCCAGTCACATTCAGTTCGATCACCGAACCTTTTGCCTGAGTATCGACGTTCATGCCCAACAGTTCAAAGCTGAGAGAGCCGTCCTTCGTTCGTGCAGGCTGAACCTGAGTGCTCTGAGCGCCTGTGAACAATGTGACAGGAGTGAGTTGTTCACTCGACGTCCCACGGTTCACATTTAGAACTACACCGATAGGCATTCCTTTGCTCACGCTTGCAGGATCCATGCTCTTGTGGTCCATGTCGAATCGTACAAACGTGACCGCCACATCGCCGATGTTCTTGGTTTCCCCTTTCTTCAGCTGAAGGACTGTTGCCTGTCCGGGAGATGTAGCAGGAGCTACCTCCTCGAGCGAAACCGGTTCAATGTAGAAATCACGCGTCAAGGTCGTCGCGTAGTCCGGATTCCGCATCAAACTGTTGTTGTAGTCGCTCTGATACATCACCGGTTCCAGATCGAACGATGAGCCCCCCTTGACTACATTGATCGAGAATTTCCATTTTCCGTCCGGCATCGGACTGGATCCCTTGAAGGTCAATTGATGCCCGAGGACTTCTTTCGGTTCGTTCATCGTCAACGACGCTGTCTTTTTCTCACCGTAGTGCCCCGATCCGATGATGCCGAGAAAGAGAATTGCTAATCCTATGTGAGCGATGGCCCCTCCCGTGAACCGGATATTCTCTTTCGCAAGTGTATACAGGCGGATGAAGTTGACGAAGAATGCAAAAAGGGATGTGAACGCAAATAAGCCGATCAGGATGTCGTGAAGACCCGACAGCACGAGGACAACGACCACGGCGCCTGATGCAAGGAATGATACAGCTGAGTTCTTCAGTATCCGGCGAGAGGATTCTTCTTTCCACTGAACAACCAGACTTATTGCAAGCAGAAAGCCGAGCGCAATGGCAATCGGGAGGTTCGTTTTGTCATAGAACGACGGCTCGAGCGTCCCCCCAGAGAGCAATGGGCGGCTCGTACCAAACAAAATGACGAATGCACTGGCGCCCATGACAGCTGCGCTGATAGCGAGCAGCGACTCGCGCGTGAACAGCGGAGATCGGGTTGCGAACTTCGAGAGATCCTTCCAGCGGAAGATCAGCATTCCGAAACCGAACAGGAGTGATGCGCCGATCCAGACAACGAGAAGCGTGTAGGCGATCGCACCGGGATCGACAAATGAATGGACAGAAGCTGAGCCGAGGATACCACTCCGTGTCAGAAACGTGCTATAGACGACCAGGACGTATGTGCAAATACCCAGAAAGAAGTTGGTCTTGGCGAGCCCGCCGGTCTTACGTTGTACGAGCATCGTGTGGATCAGGATAATGCCGATCATCCATGGAATGAGCGAGGAATTCTCGACCGGATCCCATCCCCACCAGCCTCCCCATCCGAGAACACCATAGGCCCAGTAGCCTCCAAGCATAATTCCTGTCCCGAGTGCGATCGTGCCTGCAATGACCCAGGGCAAAGCATTCGGAATCCACTCGAGATATGTCCTACGCCAGAGGGCGCCCACGGCAAACACAAAGGGAACCGCCATCATCGCAAAACCCGCAAACAATATCGGCGGATGAGCAATCATCCAGAAGTTTTGCAGGAGCGGATTAAGGCCTCGACCATCCTGGGGAACCATTCCCACGGGAGCGTCCGGGTGAGCATTCCATACGAACTGGAAGGGGGATTTGGCGATCAGCAGCAATAGCAGGAATCCCTGGACGATCCCGAAAATCGTCATGGTGTCTGCCTCGATTCCCTTCCGCCGCGTGTAGGCCATCAAGATGATTCCGATGATCGACCCACAGAGCGCCCAGAGCAGGAAGCTTCCTTCCTGGCCGGCCCAAAACGTCGTAATCAACAGGTGAAGAGGCAACGACCTGGAGCTATAGGCCCACACGTAGTCGTACTCGAACTGGTGGCCCAGGATATAGACCATTAACATCACAGACGCAGCGATGACGCCAACAGTCATGATGCCGTAGCTGTTCCGTGCAAGCGAAAGGAACCGCTTCTCGTCGACGCGGCTTCTGTAGTACGAGTACGCCGAAACCGCTGCGGCTGCACATGACAAATAGACAATAAGAGTCCCCACCATGTTCCCTCTCAGCCTCTCCCTTCCATCAATGGTTGTGTAATCAAAATTCGCGCAGAGCAACCACGCAGGTTAGAATGCGTACTCCTGACCGAAGACGTTGATCTTGCCGTTCATGTGTTTTGTCTTGTCGACAATTTGCCCGTTGTTGTCGACAACACCGATGTGACATGTGCCGCATGAAGAGACGGCCAGCACGAGGTGGCCCTTCGGAGGGATGCCGTGACAGGTTCCGCACGCCGCCGCTGTCGATCCGCCGGTCCAAACCGGGGAATAGTTCTCGCCGACCATCACAGAATCAGTATAGATGAACTGTGAAGAAGAAGTCGCTTTCCTGATCTTCCAATCCCCGTGGCAAAATGTGTTGCTGCATTTGAGCGTCGTCGGATCGTATGAAGGTTTCGGAATCAACGATCCGTTGCCGGATTTAAGTTGTGAGAGCGTATCATTGAACACAACTTCGGCAGGCAGTGTTCCGAGGTGTCCGGCTGAGGTGAGTTGTGAAGGTACAGTATGGCATTCCTGACATTTCAGCGTCTTGCCCAGCAAACCGGTGGCGAGGTGCTTCTGATGTGCACCGACACCACGCGCCGCTGGATCCGAAACGCCCAGAACCGTCTTTGGCGGAGCAGCAGAGACAAGATCATTGGTCGTCGCTTTGAAGTTGCCATGGCAAGTGCTGCATGACTCAGGCGACTTTGCGGCATTGTTCGCGTCAACGTGGCATCCCGACTTCACGCAGGAGAGGTTTGCATCCCTTCCTCCGGCATATGTGGCCCCATGGCATGCTTTACACTGACTCATCGGATAATTTTGATTGTAGAGGAACAGCGGGTGCACCGTCGATGACCCGAATCCAGCCGGGTGTGGGTAGTACTGGTGGCACTTGGCGCATGCAACGCCGCTTGTTCCGCCGGTGAACTGTGACGAGTGGCAAGTCGCACATTCCGTGAGATTGTACTGCGACTGTTTCAGCACCGTTCCGTGGAAATTGGACGCCGTCGTGTCTGACCAACCGGCATCATGAATCTGGAGCGTGCCGGTTGAGGCCATCGGCAAGTCCTGCACACTCTTGAGATCACTGCATGAATTCAGCAGAGATACAATGACGACCAGTGCCGTCAGTACTACAATCGTGGGTATTTGATGTGTTCTCATAGGTCTCTGCTCACTTATGACAATAGCCACAGAACTTCTGTCCTTTGACTCCACCGACACGAGCGTTGGCGTCTGTATGGCAAACGTAGCATGTGGCCCCAGGATCGGTGTGCCACGAGCCATGCTCACCTGCCATGAATCCAAGCTGGTGCGTGCGGGGGTTTGTGCCCTTGATACCGTCAGAATCCATGTGGCACGTGATGCAGGTCGGATCAGCCCCCTGGGTATCGTGACACGCTGCGCAGCTCTCAATGTCCCGCCTCGCGAGTTTCGCGTGAACCCCTCCACCGGAACCAACACCAATCGTCACAAACCCTGCCTTCTGGTGGGACTCAGGCTGGAACTTGCCCTGGTTGACATCGCCGCCAGCCTCGTGGCAGGTCGCGCAGAATGTCTGAAGGTTGTGACAGCTCTGGCAATCTGATTTCTTCCCTTCTACTGCGAGACCATGAGTGAACTTGAAATTAAGGTCGTGAACCTTCGTCAGGCGCGTGTCCTGACCACGATCCATGGACGTAAGCCTTGGCGATCGGAGAGACATAAGATCTTTTCCGGGAACATCGACTTTCAGCAGGTCCGAACCGTTGTGGCAGTCTGCGCACGACTCCTGTGTATGGCATGATGCGCACGTCGCCGTTGACACCCGGGCAACCATCTTGTGTTCGCGAACGAAGTCTGTGCGATTGTGCTCTCGCGGCCGGAGAGCAGCCAAGTCGACGTGACATCCTTCACACGCGTTCGATGCCTTGACGTCATTATGGCAGGTATTGCAGGTTGGCATCGCCGGGATCGCAACCGAAACACCGATTTCCGCTTTGTCGACGCCCGTGTGACATTTTTCACACTCGACCTTTTGCACTTCGACGTGCTGCTGGTGCGAGAACATCAGATTTCGCTTCGGCAGTGCAGTGGTCATATACGTCGACGGGTCGTCATTCGTATGGCAGTACGAGCACTTCGAGTTCAGCTGCTCTTCATGACATGTCTTGCAGTTCTCGTGTGTCGCAAGCAGGGTATCCGAAGCGAGTTTGCTCGTCGGCGCGGCGGTATGACAATCCGCACAGGCGAGACTCGCATCCCTGACGTGAAAGCGATGAGAGAATTTGACAGTTGTCGGCTGATCCTTTGACTGGGCGATTACACCGGGAAGAACGACCAGCGTCAAGGTCAGCACACAGGCAGCGACAGTCATGCAACCGTCGAGTACCCGTCGAACAGTGCTGTGTGATGTGGGCATTGGCTTTAGCATAAGGATTCTGCTAGAAAATTCTTAATTGTTGACTGAGGAGGTAGTTTACCCTGACGAAAAACCGCATATCGTTGCTGTAGATTTTGTTCTGGATCCATTGCGCCTGTGCATCGACGCTGAAGAGACGCGAGGGACGATAGACAGCCCCTACAGCAACGCTGAGCGCATCATCCAGCTTGGATGAGTACTCGCTCAGTTTATAGTGAGCATAACCGAGAAGAAATGTCGGCGTCAACTTGTTGTCGAGCAGCGGATATCCAAGATTCAACGATGCCGCGCTCAGCTCTCCGCCATCGCCGTTGTCTCGCGTGACGCTCAGGGAGACGTGCTCGCCGTTGAGGCCGACGGTGATCTGGTTCTGTGTCGCGTCGTTGTAGGAGACCGCTCCATACTTCCCGAATACCTGCCAGTGCAGTCCGATCGCGTATTCAGCTCCGACCTCATATTCCTTAAGCGAGTTGAATGTGAAGACCGAGAAGATCGAATTATAGAGCAATCGCGGATCGCGCTGGATGTACTCACCTGTCAAACTCAGCGGCTCGAGCGCTTTGACGTTCAGGGAGCCGAATGGCTTCACCCGCGTGAAGAGCTGCATCCGTGAGTTCTTGTCCGAAAGGAGATCGTAATCATAGCGGCCGTATCCCGAGATGACATCGTTGTATTCGAGATTGACATCGCCGCTGAGATATTCTTCTGCCGCTGCAGAAGGCTTGATTTCGATCGGGTACGGATTGAAAAGCGAATCACGGCGGATGCCAATGTATGTCTCGGGCTGCAGATGCTTCTGCATATAGCTGACCGAGATCTGTGCAAAGTCAGCAGGCGAGGCAACCAGTTGGCCGCCTGTCATATAGTTGTCACCGGCATTATTGATCATAGCCATCTTGTAGCGCTCAGACGGGAGCGCGCCATAGTATCCAACAACTTTCAGGCGGGAGTCGAGGAACTTGAGCGAGGCAAGTCCGCCGTCGATGGTCCCCGTCCCCACACCAGCGAAGATCGCCTGACGGCCCAGGCTTACATCCGCAAGCTGTCCGATATTCGTGGCTTTGAAATAGAAATTGTAGACTCTCATGGTCCCCTCATTCTTCACAGGGCCAGCGAAATCATTAAAGCCCTGAAGATAGGTGTTGAAGGAGAGCTTCTCGCCCGCAACTGAGAGCTGGATCGTCTGGTATCCGAACAGGTGCTGCGAGGACGTTCCGATCGAATCCTGACGCTCCCAGGCATAAGCAGAGGTCACGAACCTCGCCTGAAGTCGTTGTGCGAATGCACCCGAAACGGACAGGGTGATGAGAAAGGTGACAACCAGGAATTTCTTCATAATCATTCTGATAGAATTGTTGATCAAAACCATATTCGTGGGTCACACGATACTATCGTTGGAGACACATTGGATGGAGCCTCCCTCCCGGAGCCAAGCGTTTCGGTGCCGGTCAACGCTTGTTCGATGCCATGAACCACGGCCCGATGAACTCC
>Ga0187866_1000826_pt1 | contig 33119 bp, 34 predicted proteins | sample June2016WEW_11_1_3_FD_133013 | JGI IMG/M metagenome (GOLD analysis project Ga0187866, IMG submission 133013) | Peatland microbial communities from SPRUCE experiment site at the Marcell Experimental Forest, Minnesota, USA - June2016WEW_11_150 | ecosystem: Environmental > Terrestrial > Soil >...
ACACGTACCCGACTCAGAGCGGGAAGGGCGTGTCCCAGGGGTTGGCAGGCGTGCGGAAAGCAGCACGGGAAAATAAGGAGATGAAGTTCACCGCTCTGCTCCACCATCTGACCGTCGATCTGCGTTCCATGTTCAAAACGCGGCAATACGGATCATAACGGTACGAATCAGAGTTCTTGTAAGCCGTTAAAGAATCAAGTAGAGTAGAGAATTTTCCTAACGAACCAGAACCCAGTGTGGAACTCAAAATCCGCCGGTACTTCCTCAACCAAGAATTTTCGAGCCAATCTCCCCGGGTATGGGGTACTCGACCGGGAAGTCTTCTTATAGAAACCGACCCAGAGTTCGGAGATATTTCGACCCTTTGCCTCCAGTCAGCTACGAAAATCAGAAGATGTTTTGAAGAAGACGGCTTTCAAGCGGCAGGTGTTTTCCGTGTCAGGGGCGACGTTTACCGTTTTCATATAAATTGAAAGACATAAGGGCGTCCATCTGTACGGCAACAGGTTCCCCGTCCTTGGTTGCCGGCTCAAACTTCCACTGCCGGACAGCCTCAATCGCCTTCTCGTCCAAGCCACTGCCAAGACTCCTATTGACTCGCACGGCGGTTACATCGCCCTTCGAGGTCACAACAAACGAGATGGCCACGGTCCCCGAAACGTTTTTCTTCCTTGCCTCTTCGGTGAACTCCGGATCGACCCGAGAGATCGCTCGTGGAGGGCGTATGCCACTGTTTCTTATTCGATAAACAGGTTCGTCGACGCCGTCGACACTAATCGGCCCGCCGTCCGTCGTGCCGCTGTGTATCCCACCCCCCGCACCAAAACGCGGAGTCAGGCTGGACTGCTTCTCGCCGGAGGAACTCTGCAAGCTTGCGACAGGCTGGTAAACGAAACGAGCGCGAACAGACAGGGATGGCGCTGTGAATTCGGCTGGCGGTGCGGGAAACGGGGCGGACTTCGTCACGGCGTTTTGGGCCAGATCGCCGAGCGTGGCATGACCGGCACCGCCCGTCAGCTTTGTCCCAGCAAGATTGCCGTCTTTCAGAATAGTTAGTTCTACAGTCGCATCACCGCCTGCTTCTCCCGATTTCGACGCCAGACGATACCAGTTCGCGCGAACCAGAGGGAGAACAGTAGTCTCCACATACGATCGAAGAGCTGCGCCGTGATCGTCGCCCAGGATCTCGACGGCCTCGACTCGTGTTGCAGCATTCGGCGAGTTAGCGGAGTCTTTGAAGCCGCCTTGCGCGGACTGAGCCGTCGAATTCGATGCGACGAAAAGCGCAAGGTTGAAAAGGATGCATAACAGAGGAAATCGGCTGATCTTCGTCACCTGCACCTCCAACATGACTCTAAATCACCATATTATCGCCTTGAGCGTGCAGGTGGGTGACACATTGGGTGTCAGTTAAAGTGATTGTGATGTACATTCGGCACGACTGAGAAACACTCAGAGCGTGCCAAGTGATTGAATACACGTCACAAAAAAGAAGCCCGATGCTTTGCTAAACCGTTGGTCGGCGGTTCGAATCTTCCTGGTAGACCGTTTACAACATCGACGTCCTTGGCGTTAAGAATGGTGTTTCCTAACCCAGTTGCACTTAGGAATCCCAGCTACCGACTGCCTCTCTCAGAAGCGAGCGCGATGACACATCAGATCACTTCCCCGAGTCGGACCAAACTGCCACGACGGGCGCGTTACTTGGCTGCGGATTTCAAAACGACCATACTGCGCTCGTCATTAGCAATCGTGCGATAGAACTTCCTGAGTTCCTCGGTCCTAGCCACGGGTACGCTGAGTTCCGTGACTTCAAAAGTTCGGGTGTAGCGAATCAGGCTTCCGTTGACTTCCGTCTTGGAGTGGTAGCTGGCGAAGGCGTAGTCCGCGTCGACCGGCGCAGGAAGGTCATCCACTACGTATCCGGGCGGGATCGTGATTTCAAAAGCATCCGTGTCGCGCACTGGTCCCTGGAATTCGATGGGAAACTTCCTCGGTTCCTTGGTCTCCAGAGCCCCGATGCTTTGCTTCCGATCACCCGCGGCCGAACCAGCAGCAGGTTGCCGACATTCTTGGCGTAGTTCGGCGACTCGAACGAATAATTGAAACCGAAGGGCTGATCGGTCAGCTGCAGGTTGATCACGCTGGCACGTGTGATGTGAAAACTGCCAAGCGAATTAGCCAGGAGTTCTTCAATCGGCTTGACGCGGTCGGTGTCCTTGGTTACGGTGCGCAATCGCCACCGCTCCGAGGATGCGCGCCTCGCCCAGTCGTACCTCTTTGACGTCGCCCTTTAATGTTCCCGTCGTGTCGAGGGTCATCGTGGCTGTGCGCTGGACGCTATTCATGGAGGACGGTTGCTGCGGCAGTTCTATGAGTTCCCCTCCATCGGACGTTACCAGTAGGCCGTAGTTCGCCTGCAGGGCTCCCCGGATCTGGCCAAATTGCGTGAGGTAGTCCGTCGGATCGAAGAAGAGGATTTTGCCCAGCTTGGGATGCTGGATGGTGGCGATCAGCAAACATTTATCATCTGAGATATACAACGATTCCAAAAAGTGATCTGTATTGATCAGCTTGCATTCGCAGTTTGAGCCTAAGGTAGTTGCGACCGTCCAAGGAGGCATTTATGGGTGGTCACCCATTCCCAGAAATATCCTGCACACTTTGCAGCAAGCCAGTCGATCTAAGGGTCGATCTGTCTACTGATGAAAACGGCAGGGCAGTCCACGAAGATTGCTTTGTTAAACCGATAACGATCCATCCGAGTCATCGTGGCAGTGCTTACGATGACTGACTAAATTCAAAACAGCCCGCTACCCCTTTGCTCCATCGCGTTTCCCCGTGTGAGTTCCGGAAAATCTGACCCACCTAATTCCGGAAATTCTGAGCCACCCAGTGATAGTCGATTAACAGCTCGTTGGCTAGGCTCTTCCCAGTCGTGATGAGTTCGACGTAAAGAAAGTGCGCGACGAACTTATGAACCCGCTTCCGTCGTATGCGCCGCGAGAGCGCAATACTCGCCTTCGCTAAAATTCTCCGCCTCGATTCCGAAGGCGTGATCAAAGCGGGCGCGGTAATTCTCCCAGGCAATGGAAGACGTTAGCTCCACCAACTGCGCTTCGTTGAACTTCTCGCGCAGGCGAGCGAACAGAGCATCGGAGACTTCCACAGGGGTAGAAGTCATGCCGTCGGTATACTCCAAAATCAGCTTTTCCACGCCGGAGAAATTCTGGCTCGTGCGGTAGTTATGCAGGTGGGCGATCTGCTCGGTCGAGATGCCGGCCTGTCTGCCCACGGCAGAGCCGATGTCGATTCAAAACGGACAGCCGACCAACGTTGCCGCGCGAAGCTGCACCAGCCCTTTCAGTTTGGCGTCGACCAGATTGCTGCTCGCCTGCGACCGCTCCATCTGGCCATAACCCCAAAGTATTTTCGCGTGGTGCGCGGTGACCTGTACTGGCATCACAACGCGGCCCACTTTCCGTTTCGTCAAAGAATAAATGATTCGTACCAACAGCCTGCGGAACAGTCCGCCTTGGCTGGGAGAAGCGCCGGCAATTCGCGCCATGAGGACCTCCTATTCTGACCGGAATCTCCTTTTTGACTTCAAGAACGGCACCAATGTTACACCCATCTCTAATTACTTTCGTGACCGGGTCCGAATACGTCTCGTTATACGATCCACGCCTTCTGCCACCTATAATCCGGTCAAAGACAAAGAAAAACAGGGGATCGCGAAGCATCAGGGTTTTGTCGAAAGATGTTGGAGAAGGTTTCTTGACGAAAATGTCGAAGTTGAGCAAGGAACAGGGGCGCAGTGCCTCGGCTGCATCGGCCTGGCTCTATAGCCCATGGCTTGATCTAGTCGTAGGGTGTGGCGCGTGGTCGGTTCCGCTTTTGCTGCTTTCGTATTTTTCCATCGCTTCCAGCACACGCGCGTGGTCGATCGCTTTTTATGCTTTGGCGCTCTTCTTCAACTATCCGCACTACATGGCCACAATTTACCGGGCCTACCATCGTGCCGACGACTTCCAGAAGTATCGAATATTCACCGTATATACAACCGCGCTGGTTCTGCTGACCGGGTTACTTTCGCATTTCTGGCTGGGCATTCTTCCGTGGATATTCACGATCTATCTGACCTGGAGTCCTTGGCACTACAGCGGACAGAATTACGGCCTGTTCATGATGTTCGCCGGCCGTGCCGGAGCGCACCCTGGCAAGGCAGAACGCCGCGCTCTCTACGGCGCCTTTATAACGTCCTATCTTATTCTTTTTCTGGGATTCCACACTGGAGCTTCATCGGACCCTTTGTTCGTTTCGCTGGGAATTCCTCCGGTTGTGAGTCGCTGGGGGCAAGTTGGAATGGGCGCGGCTTTCCTCACGCTCTCAGCTTACGGTTTGTCACATCTGGTGCGGGCTGTAGGGTGGCGAAAACTGCTGCCATGCCTGACACTATTCTCCTCCCAGTTTCTGTGGTTCTTGCTGCCCGCGGCTATGTCGCTTATCAAAGGAATGGAGATCCCACAAAGCCGCTATAGTTCCGGCGTGCTGGCCGTCATGCACTCGGCGCAGTACCTCTGGATTACGAGTTACTATGCCCGACGTGAGGCGTCGGAAGCCCCGGGTCGAAGCTGGCGTCCATGGACTTATTTCGCGGTGCTGGTCGCAGGGGGAATCGCTCTGTTCGTCCCCGGACCCTGGCTGGCCAGCCGCATTTTCCACCACGATTTCAGCGTCAGCTTTCTTATCTTCACTGCACTTGTGAACCTCCACCACTTCATTCTCGACGGCGCCATCTGGAAGCTCCGCGATGGCCGCATCGCCTCCCTGCTGCTCAATTCGCGAGATCGCCTGGCTAATGCCGCCTCTGAGGCGGGAGGCCGGTTGTCAGCGGTATGGGAGTGGTTTTCGGGAAGTACCGCGGGTGCCCGCTCCCTCCGGGTTGGTGCCGCGCTTCTGCTTCTTGCCTGGGGGACGGTTGACCAAGTGCGCCACTACCTCGCGCTCCGCTCCGATGATGTCCGCGACCTGCAGCGGGCGGCATTCCTCGACTCGTTTGATAGCCCCTTGCAGACGCGTCTCGCGCATCGAGAACTCGAGGATGGCCATCCCCAAGAAGCCGAGGCCGCATGGAGAAGGGCGATGCAATCGAATCCGGCCGATCCGGCGCCGCGGCAGGCGCTGCTCCGCTGGTTAGTCGAGCAAAACCGCTTCGATGAAGCTTTCGACTTGACGGAAGCGTCCCTCAACTACGCCCCTAGAGACGTAAATCTCTTGGTGGACCGCGGTCTGCTGGCTATGCGCCGCGGTCATCCTGATCAGGCAATCGATAGCTGGAACCGGGCGATTCCCATCGATCCTGGCCAAACCCTTGCGCATCTTTATCTTGCGAACGAACTCGATCACGAAGGCAAGGCGCAGGATGCAGCTGCGCACTACCAGGCATTTCTAGGCATAATTGCGCGGCAGCCGGCAGCAAAACGTCCAGAACCGGAGAAGGTCATTGCGATCGTGCTTCGCATGGCAGATTGCCAGGCGCGCGCGTCCGAGACGGCAAAGGCTGTCCAGTCTTACCAGTTGGCGGCAAAGATTGCGGCTGAGACCAAAGAAAGCAAACTGGAGAGCATTGCCAACGTGAATGAAGCGGCGCTGCAAGGGGAAGCCGGCAAATTGGGCCAGGCGCTTCAGCTTTATCAGCACGCTCTGCAGTTGGATGACGCGATTGGCGACCGGACCTCGAGTGCCGAAGATTGGTTCGCCTATGGCCGCTTTCTCGATAGCGCGGGGTTTCCTGCCCGGCTTGTTTACGCCTGCTTCGTGAAATCTGCGAGGCTGGAGGACTCTCTGCCTGACGCATCCCAACGACAGCTCTTGGCCGATGCCAGCAAGCAAGCCGAAAGGCGAGTTAGGGCACAAGCGGGCGCCATCCGTGGTGATCCAGAACCCCTCCTGCGGGAAGCCTTGGCGCTTCGCCGTTAATGGAGTTTGGTAAAGTCGCGCCTCCTGCACTCGTCAGGAATTCATCGACGTGTTTGTTCACCGGGCGCGCAGACCGTCCATCCCCCGAGCTAATTGACATGTAATCCACTGCTGCCAGCCTAAGAGACTGTTTCAGCACATATTCTGCCTGCAGCCGGTCTGCAAATCTCGAAGCCCTCGAAACAGCTCCGCAGTCTTCGCCGCCGCCCGTTCCGCAGCTTCAACTGACGGCCTGAGCGTCAGTTTCCCGGATCGTGAGTGTTGAGGGCGATGTTTCAATAATCGACTCGGCCTGGCAGCAAGGCGGGGCTCCGACCTGACCAACGGCGCGGCATGCTCATGTCCAACGTAACTTGGGAGGGTTGGGGACGGATCTCTATCCTAGACGCTGGAAGATCGCGTCCGGCGGGTGGGGCCGGGCGAATATCTGCCTGGAGAACTATGTCTCCGCTCGTCCACAGATCGCGAGTGAAAAAACCGCACAGCGACGACACCCAGCAGCACTGGGGCATGCTGGTGTTCGAAAGCTTGTCGGCGGGGGTGATGGCCGTGCTGGTGACAATAATGGCGGTAATGGCGGTGGTGGGAGCGTATGTAATCATCGTTTGGCCCCTGACGTTCTGGGACCTCTCGCACTACGGAATGAAAAAATATGCGTCCTGGGCGAATGGAGCACTGTGGTCCGTATTCGTCTGCGGGTCGCTGGTGGGATTTTGGGCTTTCAGCGGAGCAGCATTCAAGCAGAAGAAGTAGGGAAACGAGCGGGAGGTTTGTAGTGTGGAACGTGGCAAGTGCTAGCTGGCGTAATCAATGCACTATGAAAGAGCGCCCCGCTTCAGAAGGTCTTATTAAAGGGGATGTCAAGTGAAAAACACTTCTCCCTGCCGGAACGCCAGAAATATTTTTCCGGCATCCAGCCCCCGCCGCATTGCCGACAGTTCTTCTTTAGCTGCTTGACCGTTTAGCCCTGTCGCGGGGCGGCCCTGTAAGCCGCGGAGCGACGGATATGATAGGCTACTACGGAAGTAGACTTACTATTATTTGCGCAGGCCGGTCATCACGCCTGCTGCGGCGGAGGGCAATCGATTAACCATGAAGATCGCGAAGGATGTTACCGAACTCGTAGGCCAAACACCGCTGGTGCGTCTGAATAAGGTTACGGATGGTTGCGTGGCCGAAGTGGTGGCCAAACTGGAAAGCCAGAATCCCGTGGGCAGCGTGAAGGACCGGATCGGCGTGAGCATGATCAGCGACGCCGAGCGTGCTGGGAAAATTCATCCGGGTAAGACGGTGCTGATCGAGCCCACGAGTGGCAATACCGGAATCGGCCTGGCATTTGTCGCAGCGGTGAAGGGCTACAAACTTATCCTGACCATGCCGGAAACGATGAGCCTGGAGCGGCGCGTTCTGCTGTTGGCGTTTGGAGCGGAACTCGTCCTTACTCCGGGTCCACGGGGGATGAAGGGTGCGATCCTCAAAGCCGAGGAGTTGCTGGCGAAAACTCCGAACAGTTACATGCTGCAGCAGTTCGATAACCCGGCCAATCCCAAGATTCACTTCGAGACCACGGGGCCCGAGATTTGGAATGATACCGACGGGCGCGTCGATTTTCTGGTCTCTGGCATCGGTACGGGCGGGACGATCACGGGCGTCTGCGAATATATCAAGCCCAGGAAACCGTCCTTCAAGGCCATTGCCGTGGAACCGGCGGAGAGCCCGGTGCTCTCTGGCGGAAAGCCGGGGCCGCATAAGATTCAGGGAATCGGCGCTGGCTTTGTTCCGCGGATTCTGCGCACCGATTACATTGACGAGATTATTCAGGTCAGCAACGACGACGCGATTCGCATGGCGCGACGGCTCCCTCTGGAAGAAGGCATCTTTGTGGGAATTTCCTCTGGAGCCGCAGTGGCGGCCGCTTTGCAGGTGGCCCGGCGACCGGAGAATGCGGGGAAACTGATTGTGGCGGTGCTGCCTTCATTCGGAGAACGTTATTTGAGCACCATTTTGTTCGAAGAGCTTCGCAGTCGCGCGCAGCAGATTCCTACATCTGCTCTTCCCGACTGATTCTAGCTTTTTGGCGGGCAGGCCAAACCGGACCCAGCCCTCCAGGAGCAGCCGCGAACATGAATGCCTTGATGCAGGAGATGAGCGACCGCGCGCTGCGGTTGGGCGTCCCGTTCAGCGTGCAACTCGACCTCACCTACCGCTGCAACGAGCAGTGCGTCCACTGCTATCTTGATCACGATGATCACGGTGAGATGACTACGGCGGAAATCAAAGACCTGCTGAGGGAGATGGCGGAAGCTGGAGTTGTCATTCTCACGCTCAGCGGCGGCGAGATTTTTCTGCGCAAAGATTTCTTCGAGATTCTCGAGTGTGCGCGCACTTATCTTCTTGCATCAAGCTGAAGACCAATGCGGTGCTGATCCGCGAAGCGCAGGCAGCGCGCCTGCGTGATCTGGGAGTGGAATCGATTCAGGTCAGCATTTACTCGCACCGGCCCGAGGTGCATGACGCGATCACCAAAGTTCCAGGCTCGCTGCGGCGGTCGATCAACGCGATCCGCTTTCTCAAGTCGCAAGGCCTGAAGGTCATCATTGCCAATGTGCTGATGACGGAAAACTGCAGGACTATCACGGCGTCCGGGGGCTGGCGGATGAACTTGGCGCCAAGTGTACTCTGGATCCGACGGTCACGCCGATGATGGATGGCGATCGCGGGATCCTCGATTTGAATGCAGGCGAGTCTGCACTGTGCCGGCTTTTTAGCGACGAAGCTTTCGTCGGCAATGCCGATGGGTTCTGTGCGCCGCCGCCCCCGCCGGAAGCCGGCAGCATGGACTCCCTGCCTTGCAGAGCGGGTCACACCGCCTGTTACGTTTCTCCCTACGGCGAGTTTTATCCTTGCGTGCAATTTCCCTTGTCCTGTGGCAACGTGCGGCAGCAGCGGTTCATCGATATCTGGCGCCATTCCGAGCAGTTGAAAAGAGGTCCGATCGATCTGCCTGAAGGATCTGTCGAGTTGCTCGCAGTGCGCGCATGGCTCGACCTGCACTCGTTGCCCGGGTCTCGCGTTCCTGGAGGGAAATGTGCGCGGACCTTCCACGGCGGACTGCGAGAAGTCTTATGCCCGCACCGGTATCCCGTCAGCGAATCTTCTGGGGAAAAAAGAGAAGATCTCTCTGCCGCCTCTGGTGCAGATTCAACTGGTAGCCGCAATCGCTGGTAACCGGCTATCCGGGATGAGTAACCAACCAGCGCTTTAGGGCGAGAGCGGGCGCCCACATCGTAACAATCTCTGGCGCGGTAGCTTGCCGTGAGCGAACGGATTTAGCTCTTCTCCGCTCGTACATAGCCCATTCGTAATGCTGGTTCAGCAGCCATTTGCGGATAGCATTTACCCGAGCAGGCCGTCGATCTCTCCACGGGTTGCAACAGAGAGCTTTCTATGGGCATATGCTGCAGGCTCCTACTACTTCTTACGGCCGTGACTTCGCTCGCCATCGCAACCGCCTATGCGCAGGACGCGCCGTCTCTGGGCGATTTAGCACGCCAGCAGCGCCAGCAAAAAGAACAATCAAAAACTGCGTCCGGCAAGGATGCCAAGCCGTCCAAGGTCATCACTAACGAAGAAATTCACGAGCACGCAGCAGGGGCTTCGGCGGTAGTAGCGAGCAGTGGGGAAGCGACGCCGCTGCCTGCTTCCGCAGACGGTGCAAAACAGCCAGCTGACCAGTGGAAATCACAGATCCTGGCGCAGAAGAATCAAATTGCTACGCTACAGAGCCAGATTGACGAACTCAACGAGTCGATCCATTTTGCTCCGGCAAACTGCGTAGAAAACTGCGTGGCATGGAACGAGCATCAGAAAGAGAAACAAGAGCAGGTAGAGCGCATGCAAGCTCAATTGGAAGATCAGAAAAAGCATCTGGACGAAATGCAGGAATCTGCTCGCAAACAAGGTTATGGCAGCTCGGTTTACGATCCGTAGACTTTTTCGCCTTCCTTCAAAGCTGCCGTCCGTGCGAAATTAGTTGTATGGCATTAGTTGTTCGTCCCTCTCGCGTCCATGCAGTGGGTGTCTTTACCACAGCTCCCATTTGCCAAGGTGCTCGCGTTGTCGAGTATTCGGGTCCACGCCTCACTCCCGAGGAGGCCAACCGTCTGTACGACGGTGCGTCCCGCACTTACCTTTATGGGCTGGAAGATGGCAAGACCGTCATCGACGGCGAAGGCATGGGCGCCTATCTGAACCATTCCTGCGATCCCAACTGCGAAATTGACGAAATCAGGAACCGTGTGTGGATTCTGGCCATACGAGACATCGCGGCCGGCGAGGAGCTGCTTTGGGATTACAACCTCTACGACGACGATGACCCTGCACCGTGCCACTGCGGTTCGCCCAAGTGCCGTGGCACCATGTATTCGCGCGAATGGATAGCTAAGCTAAGACGTAAGGCGCGCAAGCGGGCGGAGAAACCAGTGGCAGCGCAGGAAGCGAAGATGACGCAAGAAGAAAGGCTTCGCCGGAAAACGAAAATAGTAAAGAAACGCGCGGCTACCTCTGCCCTAAGTCGTTCTGTCGCGTAGCCCTCAGATCATTCAGCCGAGGCTGTTTTCTTTCCGTGTTCCCGCCAACCTTCGATAATCAAATACAGCACGGGGATGAAGAAAAGATTCAGCACGGTGGACATGATCATGCCGCCGAACACCGTCGTGCCGACGGAATGGCGGCCATTTTCGCCGGCTCCGGTGGCGAGGACGAGCGGCACGACGCCGAGAATGAAAGCCAGCGAAGTCATCAAAATTGGGCGAAGACGAATGCTCGCCGCCTGTACCGCCGCTTCAAGCAGCGGGAGTCCGCGCTGACGAAGCTGCTCGGCGAATTCCACGATCAGAATCGCGTTCTTGCTGGAGAGTCCGACCAGCATCACCAGGCCGACCTGGCAGAACACATCGTTCTGCAGACCGCGAATCCACTGGGCTCCCAGAGCGCCCAGCAATGCCATGGGTACGGCCAGCAGTACGATGAATGGCAGCACGAAGCTTTCATACTGCGCCGAGAGCGTGAGATACACGACCAGCGTGCCCAGTCCAAACAAAAGCAGCGACGTACCGCCCGCTTGCAGCTCTTCGAGCGAGAGGCCGGTCCAGCTGTAGGCGAAACCCTGGGGCATCTTCTTGGCCAGTTCGTCCATCGCTGCGATCGCCTGACCTGAACTATAGCCGGGCGCAGCCGAGCCATCGATTTCCGCCGACCGGAAAAGGTTGTAATGGCTGATCACCTGCGGAGTTGTGGTTTGCGTAACGCTAATTAAGTTGTCCAGCGGAATCATGGCCCCGCTATCGGAGCGCACGTAGAACTGCTTCATGTCCTGTGCTTCGGAGCGGAACTGCTTGTCCGCCTGCACGTAGACGCGGTACGAACGATTATTGAAATCGAAATCGTTCACATAAGCCGATCCCATGTAAACGCCCAGCGTGTCGGTGATCTGCGAGAGCGGCACATGCAGGCTCTTAGCCTTCTCGCGGTCAATCGTCACCAGATATTGGGGATCGTTTGCAGTGAACGGCGTATACAGGCCTACGAGATCTTTGCGTGCGCCGGCCTGTCGAATAATGTCGTGCGCCGTGTTCGAGAGTTCCTCAAGCGGGTGCGAGCCTTGGTCCTGCACCACGAATTGGAATCCACCGAATTGTCCGAGGCCGTTGATTGCTGGTGGAAGCGTGGCGAATACGATTGCTCCTGAAATCGAAAACAGTCGCGGGCGAACGCGATTCAGAATAGCCGTAGCCGTGTGCTCCTCGCCCTTGCGCTGCTCATAAGGTTTCAGTGGAACAAAGATAATCCCTTGATTCGACGCACTGCCGGCAAAACTGAAGCCAACCACCGAAAACGTTCCCTCTGCCTCCGAGACGTCGCTCAGCAGATCGGAAACCTGTTTCCCGATCGCCTTTGTGTATTCGAGCGAAGCTCCTGACGGAGCCTGAATCACGATGATGAAATACCCCTGGTCTTCATCCGGAACAAATCCGGTGGGCACACGGGTGAACACAAAGAAAGTCAGTCCCAGCCCGACGAAGAAGAGCACGGCCGCCGCGAATTTGTACTTGAGAAAGTGGTGCAGCAGGCTGCGATAGCCATTTGTGGTCGCGCTGATGACTCTATCCACTTGCCGGAAGAGCCAGTTCTTTTTTCCGTGCTCCCGGCCCAGAAGTATCGCCGACAGCGCCGGAGTGAGAGTCAGCGCGTTGAACGCGGAGATCGTAATCGAGAACGCGATGGTCAGTGCGAACTGACGGAACAGAATGCCAGTCGTTCCGGGGAAAAAGGCCACAGGTACGAACACGGCGACCAGCACCAGCGACGTCGCAATTACTGCGCCCGTCACCTCGCCCATTGCTTCCGAAGCGGCTTTGTGGGCGTCCCGTTGTCCTTCCTGAATATGGCGTTCGATATTCTCGATGACCACGATGGCATCGTCGACCACCAGTCCCGTGGCCAGAGTGATGCCGAACAACGTCAAAGTATTGACTGAAAATCCGAGCAGTTTGACGAAGGTGAACGTTCCAATCAACGAAACCGGAATGGTAACGGCCGGAATCAGCGTGCTGCGCCAGTCTTCCAGGAAGACAAAGATCACCAGGATAACCAGTACGATCGCAGTACCCAGCGTGCTGAGCACGTCACGGATGGATTCGCCTACTGCATCGGTGGTGTCGAATGCAAGTTTGTAGTGCATTCCAGGAGGGAAATTTTTCGAAAGGCGATCCAGTTCGGCGATGGCCCGCCGGTCGACGTCCAGTGCGTTCGCCGTGGAAAGCTGCGTAACACCGATGCCCACCGCATCCCGCCCATTAAATTGCAGATCGTTGCTGTAATCTTCCGCGCCTAACTCGGCCCGGCCCACATCTTTTAGACGGACCAGCGTTCCGTCGGCGTTGGTTTTGAGGATGATGTTGTCAAATTGGCCCGCTTCGCTCAGACGTCCGACGGCGCGCACGCTGATCTGGTACTGCTGCCCCTCTTTGGCGGGTTGCTGGCCTACTTGCCCGGCGGCGACTTCCACGTTCTGCTCCGACAGAGCGTTCACCACATCCGGCGCGGTTAGTCCGCGTCCCGCCATGCGCACCGGATCCAACCACAGCCGCATGGAATACTTGCGCTCCCCGAAGATGATCACGTCAGCCACGCCCGGAATGCGCTTAAGCGAGTCCCTGACGTAAATGTCAAGGTAGTTGCTCATGAACAGCGTGGAATATTTGTTATTGTCGGCAGTGACCGCAGCGCCAAAAACAAAGTTCTGCGAACTCTTTGCGGTCGTGATGCCAACCGCTTTCACGGCGGCGGGCAGCCGTCCCTGAGCCGTGTTGACGCGGTTCTGGATGTCGACCGTCGCCAGGTCGGGATCGCGGTTCAGATCGAAAGTGGCCGTGATGCTGCTTGATCCGTCGTTTCCGCTGGTGGAGGTCAGGTACTTCATTCCCTCGGCGCCGTTTATCTGCTGCTCCAGAGGGATGGTAACCGCGCTCTCCACCGTCTGCGCGCTGGCTCCGATGTAGACGCTGGAAACGCCCACCTGCGGCGGCGCCAGGTTGGGAAACTGCGAGATCGGCAGCGTGGGAATTACGGCTGCACCCGCCAGAATAATCAGCAGCGCGCAGACCGTGGCGAACACCGGACGTCGAATAAAAAAGTCAACGAACATAGAAGTCGGCTTTCAGACCTCAGTTCTCGGGCTTCGGCTCAACCGTTGATGACCTCTTAATTATTTGAAAACACTGCGACTTTAGAGTCGAAGCCCGGAGCCCGAAAGCCGAAGCCTGCTTATCAGCCTTGCGGAATCACCGGTGCTCCATCCAGCAGGAACTGAGTTCCGGATACGATCACTTTGTCGCCCGGCTTGATGCCATCCTGGACTTCGTAGTCGTTTCCGACCGTCTGCCCGATCTTCAGCGCCTTCTGCCGCGCCACATACGATCCGCCATTCTGCGGTTCTGCGACAAAGGCAAAATACTGTCCCGCCAGCCGCGACACAGCAAGAATGGGAACCTCCGGGTTCTCGTGGGTGCCCCACACGATGCGGGCCCGGATGAATTGCGATTGCCGCAGCGCGTCATTGCTATTAGCGATGCGTGCCTTCGCCAGGACCGTCTGAGTGGAGTTGTCCACTTGCGGTGAGATAAAGCTGATGCGGCTATTCGCCATCACATTGCCGTCGCTGTCCAGGACCTGCACCGGCAGGTTCATCTTGAGCTGCGCGGAATGCTCGATCGGCACATAGACGTAAACTTCCAGGCTGCCGGGCTTGTCGACCGTCGTCAGTTGCGTCGCGCTCGTGACCCGGTCGCCCACGCGAACAGGAATATCTCCAACAATTCCGCTCCACGGGGCCACGACTTTGTAATAGTGCAGTTGCACTTGCTGTTCGCTCACCTGCGCATCCAGGGAGTCCACCTGCGCCTGGGCCGCGTCCATGGCGGACTTCGCCTGGTCGAGATCCTGCTTACTAACCACGCCCGCGGAATAGAGTCCCTGGGCGCGCTCATACTGCTGCTTGGTCCAGTTCAGGTTCGCCAGTTGTGCTGCGCGGGAGCTTTCCTGGCTCTTGACTGTGGCCTGCTGCTTGAGCGGATCGATGTCCATCAGCGCCGCGCCGGCGGTAACCGACTCGCCCGAGCGGACGAGAATCTTCGTGACCTGGCCCTCCACCTGCGGCATAATGACGGCCGAATCGCGCGATTTGAGTGTAGCCACGTATTCCGTGGCATCGTTGACCGGCGTTGCGTGGGCCTCTTGCACTTTCACCGGCATCCCGGCCGGCGCGTGGGCCTGAACATTCTGCGCGGCATTCCCCGAGCACGCCAATGTACCGGCGCTCGCCGCCAGTGCCACCAGGAAAAGACTCTGGGCCAAATGATTATGAAGTCTTATGGACATAGATTTACCCTTAGCCGCTCCCCCATTTGTTGACGAATAACCATACTCAATCCGACGTTCTTCAGCAAAGCCCTGAGCCTACTTAGACGGCGGCACACTCATAGCGTTAGACACCAATTAGAAGATTCCCCAAGGAGCCACCAGGACGCAAAATTATCCATGCCCCGACAGTGAAGAAATAGAGAAGGCCGGCCCTTTGTACGCGGGTGAACCGCCTGAACTCGTGCCCCTCCTGTTTCGTCATCTCACTCTGCTACATTGTTGCCCTATGGAGCAGACCTCTTCCCAGCCTACCCGCAGCTTCGCCAGCGACAATAATGCCGGCGTCCATCCCGAGATTCTAGCGGCCCTTGCGCGCGCTAACCAAGGCCATGTAGTTGCCTACGGAGACGATCCCTATACTCGTTCGGCGATCAAGAAGTTTGAAGAGCATTTCGGACCGGACATCGCAGTTTTTTTCACCTTCAACGGGACTGGCGCGAATGTTCTGAGTCTGCAGGCTTTGACCCGCTCCTTCCACTCCGTGCTCTGCAGCGCGCATGCCCACATCTACACCGACGAATGCGGCGCGCCGGAGAAGCACACCGGTTGCAAGCTGATTCCGCTGCCGCAGCAGGATGGCAAGATTACCCTCGATTCCGTCCGCCATGCCTATCACGGGATCGGCGATGAACATCACTCGCAGCCGCGCGTGATTTCTATTACGCAATCCACGGAGATGGGGACGGTCTACCGTCCGGAAGAAATTCAAGCGCTGACCCACTTCGCCCACGAGCATGGCATGTTCCTGCACATGGATGGAGCCCGCATTGCCAACGCGGCCGCCTCCCTCGGCCAAAATCTTCGCCAGGCTACACGCGATCTAGGCGTCGACGTGCTGTCCTTCGGCGGCACCAAGAATGGTATCCTGGGCGGCGAAGCAGTTGTGTTTTTCCGGTCCGAACTGAGCCACGACTTTCTGTATCTGCGCAAGCAAAGCATGCAACTGGCGTCGAAGATGCGCTTCATCGCCGCACAATTTGAGGCGTTGCTTATCAACGATCTCTGGCGGCGCAGCGCCGAACACGCCAACCGCATGGCACGACTCCTGGAAAAAGAAGTTAGCCGCGTTCCGGGAGTCAGAGTTGTATGGAAGGTGGAGGCGAACGGCGTTTTCGCCCAGATCCCGCGCCACTCCATCGAGAAGATCAAGCAGCATTACTTCTTCTATATGTGGATGGAGGAGGAATCGATCGTGCGATGGATGTGCTCGTTTGACACCACAGAAGACGATATCCGCAGGTTTGCGGACGTAGTCGCCGAAGCTGTAAAGGGGTGACGAAGGTTGATCAACCTCGCCGTTAACGATTGCTTTTTGCCCCATTCTTGACTAAATTGGCCCCATCCCCAATGCACGAGCATTCAGCCGCATCGTTTGCCCCAGGAGTTCGTTGATGAGCCGGAAGTGGTTCAGCATCCTCGCCCTTATCGCCACCGCGACATTTCTGGTGAACGTCTCCAGCTGCGGGTACAACCAGCACCTGGTGTCGATTTTGATCGCGCCCTCCGGTGCAACTTTTGGCGCGATCGATCCTAGTTTATACGTGAACTTCACAGCCTCCGGAACCTACATCCACCCGCCGGCGACCAAAGACATCACGAGTCTAGTGACCTGGCAGTCGGATACACCGCAAGTGGCCCAGGTCACCAGCGCCGGGGTGGTGAGTCCAAACATTGGCTGCGGCACAGCAAATGTTTACGCCACTTTCTATGACAGTCCCAATCAGGTAACTAGCAACTCCGCTCTTATCACTGTGGATGGCCCTCTCAGTGACGGCTGCCCGCAAGGCGGAGCTTTGAGCAACTTGGCGGTGACCATCGGCGGAGGGACGGGGACAGTCAGCAGCGCGCCCGCGGGCATTAACTGCGGAACAACCTGTGCGGCACAGTTTACGACCGGCACAACCGTTACACTCACCGGCACGCCGATCAGTCCATCCAGTTCTGTCACATGGGCAAATTGCGATACGAGTTCCGGAACGACATGCACGGTATTCCTACAAACTGACCGCATTGTGACCGCAACCTTCAACTAAGGCCGCCCGTAATCACTCGGTCTCGCCCAACAGCCTTCCCAGCGTAGCTTTGTGCTTTGCCGGGTTCTTCTTCTTGTGAGGAACAACCTTCGCCGCCGGGGGCGCGCCCATGCGTTCCCGCGCCAATTCTTTTACGGCCTGCACGGCTCGAAACCGCTTTACTTTCTTCTTGCGCGCCATAACATTCATGTTGCCATAGCTTTGTCTGCTGCAAAACTGTAATAATCATCTTTCGCAGTTGATCGACCGACGCTGATTGCGAAACAGCGGGTGACCGGCTTACGATCAACAGTGGCGACCTACTGCTGACTATGGAAGAACGCGATTTTTTTGACGAGCGCACTGAAAAGAAACTAGCAACTTTAAATTGTCCCCATTGCCACCAGCCTGCGGAGTATGAAGTCACCTGGGTGGTGCGCACCAAGAAGCGCCAGCTCGCAGGCCGCGCCGATGAACGCGACCGCGCCCGTTTTGCCAAGGCCCGCTCCTACATGCTGCGCAAAGACGACCTGATGGCCTGCAAGAACATGCGTTGCCGGAAGCGCTTCGAGATTTCCGGGGTGCAGTCCGTCGTCTTCACCGAATAAGTGCCGCCCCATCAATCTGTGTGCCAATTGCCGACCGCTCATTTATACTGGTGGGTTTCCCTGTGGCTTCCGGAAGCCACAGGAGCGAAGGAGTCACGTTTGAAAATCCTGGTTTGCATGAAGCAGGTGCCGCAGAAGGATGCGCCGCTCAAGCTCAACGAAAGCGCTGCGTGGATCCGCGAAGACGTCTCGTATGAAGTGAACGAGCCGGACGCCTACGCCCTGGAAGAGGCGCTGCGCCAGAAAGAAAAGCATACCGGAGAAGTGGTGGTCATCACTTCCGGTCCGGCCCGCTCGCAGCAGGTGCTGCGCGAGGCTTTGGCCAAAGGCGCCGACCGCGCCATTCATCTGGAAGACAATGCCTTTGTAGGACTCGACGCCTTCAATACGGCGAAAGCCTTTGCCGCGGCCATCAAAGACGAAAAATTTGACCTGATCTTCACCGGCCTGCAATCCGACGACTATGGCTACGCGCAGACTGGAGTCATCCTCGCTGAGTTGCTGGGCTGGCCGCACGCGACCATCATCATGCAGATTGAAAAAAACGACACCGGTATCCGCGTGAAGCGCGAACTCGAAGCCGGATTCTTTCAGTTCGTCGACATGCCGCTGCCTGCCGTGCTCACCATTCAGTCTGGAATTAACAAGCTGCGCTATGCCACGCTGATCGGCATCAAGCAGGCGAAAAACAAGCCGCTGCGCAAGGTGACGCTAGCGGAGGTGCAGCCTGCCATCGGCGAGAATCTGCAAAAAATCGAACGCCTGTACGTTCCGCAGAAAACGAAGAAGACGGAACACATCGAGGGCTCGCCGTCGGAGATCGCTAAGAAATTAGTCGACAAACTGCGCAACGAGTTGCGCGTAATTTAGCAACCAATGCTGGTGGGAACAGCTTCCCTCGGCTGTCCGCCGAACGAAACTCGGCCGTCTTGCCGAGAACTGAGAACCAAGAACCGCTCTTATGCCCGATACCATCTTAGTAATCGTTGAACAACGCGAAAACAAACTTAACCGGGTCTCCTGGGAGACCATCACCGCCGGCCAAGCCATTACCGCCGCCACGGGCTGGACTTTGGAGGCCGCCGTCGTAGGTGCAAGCGCGTCGTCGATCGCCGCCGAAGTGGCTGCAAAGAAAGTGGCGAAGGTCTACGCCGTCGAATCGCCGAAGCTCGAGCCTTACACGCCCGATGCTTTCGCCGAGGCGCTGAAACAATTGCTCGCAGCCAAACAGCCGAAGCTCGTGCTGATGCCGCACACGTACCAGGTGCGCGACTTCGTTCCCAAGCTGGCGACGGCCATGGGACGCACCGTGATCAGCGACTGCATTGGCTTCAAGCACGAAAACGGAAAGCTCGTTTTCACCCGCCAGATGTTTCAAGGCAAGCTGGCTGCCGACGTCAGCTTCACCAGCGATGCCCCGTGGTTTGCTACTTTTCAGAATGGAGCTTTCCGCGGAGACAAGGCCGAAGCCGGTGCCAGCGCGGCTCCGGTCGAAACCGTGAACGTCGAAATCGCGGACGGTGTGGTTCGCAACAAGCCGCAGGAAGTCTTCAAAGAGGCCAAGCAGGCGGTCGACCTCACGCAGGCTGAAATCATCGTCTCGGTTGGCCGCGGCATCAAAGAGCAGAAAAATATCGAGATTGCCAAACAACTCGCCGACGCTCTTGGCGGCGACCTCGCTGCTTCGCGCCCCATCTGCGACTCCGGCTGGCTCCCTATGGACCGCCAGATCGGGTCCTCGGGACAGACGGTTGCACCCAAACTTTACCTGGCACTCGGTATCAGCGGTGCGATTCAGCACATCGTCGGCATGAAGGGCTCGCGCACAATCATCGCGGTCAACAAAGATTCCGAGGCGCCGATTTTCGAAATCGCCGACTATGCGATTGTTGGAAATCTCTTCGATATCGTCCCGCCCTTGATTGAAGAAGTGAAAAAGGCGAAAGCAGGAAGCTAGCGGATGCTGATCTTCCGCAAACCCATTGAGGGCGTTGAACGCCCGCAGATGCCAGCCGATGTGGTCATCGTCGGTGGCGGGCCTGCTGGGATGGCCTGTGCGCTGCGCTTGTCGCAGTTGATTGACCAGCACAAAGCGGCGCATCCTGATTCGCAGCTCAGCAAAGAAAACATCTACGTTCTGGAAAAAGCCCGCGAGGTTGGCCAGCACTGTCTCTCCGGAGCGCTGCTCGATCCGCGCTCCATGCGCGAACTGCTTCCGGGATTCGAAAAGGAAGCGCCGCTCGATGCTGAAGTGACCAACGAAGCCGTTTACTTTCTCACCGAGAGGAGCAAGTTCAAGCTGCCCATCACGCCGCCGCCGTTGCGGGATCATGGCAACTATGTGATCTCGTTGAACCGCTTTGTGAAGTGGTTGGGCGGCAAGGTGGAAGAGACGGGCATCACCATCTTCACCGGATTCGCGGGATCTGAATTGCTTTTCGACGGCGACCGCGTCACGGGGGTTCGCACCGACGACAAGGGCGTCGACAAAGAGGGCCATCAGAAATCGAACTTCGAGCCGGGCTACGATCTCAACGCCAAGATCACAATCCTCGCCGAAGGACCGCGTGGATCACTAACGAAACAGCTGGTTTCTCGATTCGATCTGGCGCGCGACGCCAACCCGCAAACCTACGGCATTGGCGTGAAAGAACTTTGGGAAGTTCCCTCGGGCCGCATCGCGCCGGGTGAAGTCGTCTACACCATGGGCTGGCCGCTCACTCCGAAAGAATACGGCGGCGCTTGGATCTACGGTGGCAAAGACAATGTCGTTTCGCTCGGATTCGTTACCGGACTCGACTATCCCGACCCGCGGCTTGATCCGCAGCGCGTGCTGCAGGATTTCAAACAACATCCCATGGTCGCGAAGCTGCTTGAGGGCGGCAAGATGATTCGCTACGGGGCGAAGTCCATGCCCTACGGCGGCTGGTGGGCGATTCCGCCCGTAGCGGGCAACGGATGGATGATCCTCGGCGATTCCGCCGGTTTTCTAAACTCCGCGCGGCTTAAAGGAATTCACCTCGCCATCAAGAGCGGAATGCTTGCCGCCGAGACTGCGTTTGATGCGCTGAAGAAAGACGATTCGTCGGCCGCCATGCTTGGCGAGTACCAGAAAAAAGTCGAATCGAGCTGGATCAAGGACGAACTCTGGAAAGTTCGCAACATGCATCAGGGATTCGAGCAGGGTCTTTACGCCGGCATGTTCCATACTGGATTGCAGATGATCACCGGTGGGCGCGGCCTGCGCAACCGTTATCCTGCGAAAGCTGGCCACGAGCACATGCACAAACTCGCGGAATTGCCCGCTGACGGCGGCAACGAAGCCCACCTGCTCGGCCCCGCCAAAGGCGACGGCAAACTTACCTTCGACAAGCTCACCGATCTTTACCACTCCGGCACCAAGCACGAAGAAGACCAGCCCGCACACCTGGTCATTCACGACACCAACATTTGCAACACTCGATGCGTGAAAGAATTCGGCAGCCCCTGCCAGAATTTCTGTCCCGCGAACGTCTACGAAATGGTCGACGACGCCGGCCAGCCCAACGGAAAGCGAATAAGCCTGAACCCGTCGAATTGCGTCCACTGCAAAACCTGCGACATCGCCGACCCATATCAGATCATCACCTGGGTGCCACCAGAAGGCGGCGGCGGACCAAATTACGACGGCATGTGAAGTTCTGAGGCTCGATCTAGGTAAGGTAGGCATGACGATGCGACTATCGGCCGTAAAGTTTGTATCGGTGGTCGTTCTAGCGATCGCCGCCCTGGCCCAGCAACCCGCCCATCCCGCGCCGCAGGCGCAGCCCGGCATTCCGACCAGCGGCTTCGCCGGTCTTGACCAGTACCGGGCTTCGCGAATCGCGGTCTTCACCGACGATTTCGGACAGCTGACGCGCTACCGCGACGCCAACGCGGCGCTGCAAGCGCCGGCGGCTGGCGAGAACCGCGTTGTTTTCTTCGGGGACTCCATTACCGACATTTGGCACCTTGACGAATATTTTCCCGGCAAGTTTTACGTCAATCGCGGCATCGGCGGCCAGACTACGCCGCAGATGCTGGTGCGTTTTCGCCAGGACGTGATCGATCTTCATCCCAAAGTCGTCATCATTCTTGCGGGCACGAACGACATTGCGGGCAATACCGGTCCTATGCGGCTCGAAGACATTGAGGCCAACTACGCCTCGATGGCCGAACTCGCCCGCGCGCACGATATCAAGGTGATCTACTCCTCGATGCTGCCGGTACACAACTACACGCCGCGGTCGCAGGATCTTTTTGCGCAGCGCTCTCCAGAGAAGATTCTGGAGCTGAACCGCTGGCTGAAGAGCTATTGCTCGACTTCATCGAACGACAAGTCTAATGCCTGCCTGTATCTTGACTACTTCAGCGCCATGGTCGACGACAAGGGCTACTTGAGGAAAGAACTGGCCGATGACGGGCTGCATCCCAACCCTGCGGGGTATAAGATCATGGCGCCCTTGGCACAGTCGGCAATCGAAAAGGTGCTGGGCCCACCGAAACCTTGAAACCTTTGCACTCTCCCCAAGCTCTATAATGAAACAAGTTTCTGACCGTCCTGGCCTTCGGGCATACCCAGGCCGTGGCGGCGCGGGAAGGAGTCGGGCGGACAAGGCGTGTACCGAGCTTGTTAAAGGAGTATCTGCCCCACACTTTCCCGAGGGTGCTAGTGGAAACGCTGGCGCCTCCCGCGCTCCGTGAGGAGCGCATTGGAAAGGAAACAGCCGCCGGCATGGTCGCGCCTGTTGGTTTTTCCTTTCCGCAGAAGTCAACTACTGTGCTTCTCGCCGACAAATTCGGCCGTCCGATCACTGATCTGCGGATCTCCATCACCGACCGCTGCAATTACAAGTGTGTGTATTGCCGCACGGGAAATGAAGGAGCACTCTACGGCGATCTGCCATTTGCTGATTATCTAAGGATGACGCGCGTGCTGGTCGGGATGGGGATCACCAAGGTTCGTCTGACTGGCGGCGAACCGCTGCTGCGCAACGGAGTTGTGGGATTCGTCTGTGAGTTGGCCCAACTGCGCACGCCTACTAGTAGGAACGGCGGCGATCCGCTGGACATCGCGCTCACGACGAACGGCCATCTTCTCGGCGATCTCGCGCAGCCCCTGAAAGATGCCGGCCTGACCCGCGTCACAGTTTCCATGGACGCGGTCGATCCCGACCGGTTCGCGCGCATCACGCGCGTACCCAATGGATACGACCACGTGCTCGCCGGCATCCGCGCCGCGCGCCGCGCTGGGTTGTGGCCGCTGAAAGTGAACTGCGTGCTCATGCGCGGCTTCAATGAAGATCAGATCATTCCCTTCGGCATGTTCGCGCGCGAAGAAGGCGTTACCGTGCGCTTCATCGAATTCATGCCGCTGGAAGAAGGGCGCACGTGGTCGCCGGAGACGGTGGTCACACTCGACGAAATCCTGGTGCGCATGGAGGAGTATCGCCCGCTGGTCGAGATTAGGCGGGCGCGATCGGAGACTGCCCGCCGCTACCGTTTCGACGACGGTGTTGGCGAAATTGGCATCATCGCGCCGGTGTCGCATCCTTTCTGCGGACACTGCAGCCGCATCCGCATCACTAGCGACGGGAAGATCCGGACATGCCTGTTCTCGGTGTGGGACCACGACCTGCACGCGCAGATGCGCCGCGGTGCCAGTGACGAAGAGTTGGCCGAGTTCATTCGAGGAGTAGTGCAGAAAAAAGAAGAACGCCATCACATCGGCGAACCGGATTTCGTGCCGGCGTCGAGGACCATGGTGCATATCGGGGGTTAACCGTCAGACCTCAGGAAAGGCATTTCACCGCAGAGATCAAGTCGTTCGCCGAGGAGAACGAGAACCGGGAAGGAAGTTCCAATCCTGCCGAGCCGCCTAGGTCGGCAGTCGCTGCTGTTCGCTCCGTTTAAGATAAAACCATGCACTTTCCGTGGCGCGTATCGATCGCGGTGTTAATTTTTCTTCGCGCTACACTCCAGGCTCAGAGCGGAACCTACCTCGGCTTCGATCGCAACGACTATCCCGGCGACGCCAACCTGAAAACTCTGCGCCAGACTTTTTTCTACACTGGCTATTGGCTCAATAATCCTCCGGGCGTGAAGACCAACACCTGGGCTGGCCACCGCGCCGCGGTCGAATCGGCGGGCTTCGGCTTCCTCGTACTGTTCAACGGGCGCCTCTACGCGGAACTGAAAACAGTCGCCAACGCCACCAAGCTTGGCCAATCCGATGCGCAAGCGGCCGCTGCTGCCGCCCGCCGCGAAGGCTTTCCCGCCGAGACCGTCATCTTCCTCGACCAGGAGCAAGGCGGACGCATGCTGCCCGAGCAGAAAGCCTATATTTACGCCTGGGTCGATGGCGTCACGGCAGCCGGATTTCGCGCGGGTGTCTATTGTTCAGGCATCCCCGCCAAAGATGACGGCAATATCGTGACCGCCGAAGACATTCACCAGAACGCCGACGGAAGGCAGATCGTCTACTGGGCGATCAACGACGCCTGCCCGCCCGCGCCGGGCTGCGCTTTTCCCGCTCATCCGCCAAGCCCCGCCGAAAGCGGCGTCCGCTTCGCCGAAGTGTGGCAGTTCGCGCAATCGCCGCAACGCAAAGACGTGGGCGCCCGGTGTTCTAACTACAGTCGCGATGGCAACTGTTATCCGGCTAGGGGCCCGGCCGCTCAACAGTTGCATGTCGACGTCAACGCGGCGACATCACCGGATCCCTCAAGCGGCAGATCGCGTTGACTTGCGAGGAGATGACCTTTTCACCTTCCAAACTTTCAGCCGCTAGGTGCGCTAAAATATAGCGCTCTCTACAAGAACTTCAGGAGAACTTGAAATTCATGTCTCGCACTCTCTCCGCTCTCGCCGTCGCCCTGCTTCTCACCCTATCCGCTGCGGCGCAAGATACTTGGCAGATTGATCCTCCGCACTCATCGGCCCAGTTTGCCGTGCGCCATCTGGGCATCTCCACGGTTCGTGGAGCATTCACCAAAGTGAGCGGCACAGTGCAATATGATCCCTCTCATCTCGAAAAGTCTTCGATCCAGACAACTATCGAAGCCGCTTCGGTGGACACTCGAGTCGAAATGCGCGACAACGATCTGCGCAGCCCCAACTATCTAGACGTGCAAAAATATCCGACGATTACCTTCCAGTCGAAGAAGGTCGAAGCCGCCGGAGCAGGCAAGCTGAAGGTCGTTGGCGATCTAACGATTCACGGCGTCACTAAGGAAGTTGTTCTAGACCTGGACGGCCCGACCCCCGCCATCAAGGACCCGTGGGGTAACCAACGCATGGGCGCTTCCGCGTCCACGAAAATCAATCGCATGGATTTCGGAGTGGCTGGCGCTCCCGGCATGATTGGAGACGATATCAACATCACGCTCGATATCGAAATGACCAAGCAGGTGCCGAAGTAAGAGCGAGTAGCTGCCAAGTGGCAGTTAGACTGCGTGCCGGTTTTCGGCACGAGCCCGGGCGCTGATAGCCAGCCGATAATTGCCAACTGCCGCTTTCCCGCATGCGGTAGAATAGATTCAATGTCTGACCGCACATTCACTCTCGACGAAGCCCAGTCGCTGCTCCCGGTGCTGGAGTCACTTCTGCGTACGGCGATGAGCGGCAAGAACCTGATGGAAGAAGTAGAGGGCGAGATGCAGGAGCTCAGCCACCGCATTTTCCTTAATGGCGGCACGCACGTTGACGTCGTCGCTGTTGCCCGCCGCAAGGCCGAGCGCGCCAAGGCGGAGCAACGCGCGAAAGACGCTCTCGCCGAAATTGATTCCATCGGAGTGCAAGTGAAGGATATCGATATCGGACTGCTTGATTTTCCCTGCCAGGTGGAAGGCAAGACAGTCCTGCTCTGCTGGAAGATGGGAGAGAAATCCATCACGCACTGGCACGGTACGGACGAAGGATTTGCCGGCCGCAAGCTGATCGACGAACGCATCGCGCGCTCGAAGAGGACGAACTAGTTCTCTGGTCCCAGTAAGGCTCACAATCCAAACAACTTCTTGGCCAGCAACATACTCCAACCTTCGGTGTTTAAGTGTAGAGAAATATTTTTCAGGCCAAAGTTCCGGTTGCGGACTATTCTGCGCTGGAATTTTTGAGCCAAATTCGCCCGCTCGTGGCGCTGCCGCTTCCAGGGTAAGCCCACCGGGCCAGAGGAAACCCGATGAAACTTCCCCCTGCAGTTCGCTTACTCGCTTTCGGACTTCTGCTGCTGGTTATTCCAGCCGCGCTTTCTTCTCCATCCGTCGCTCAAATCGGCATCGGGATCGGCATTTCGGTTCGCATCGGTCCGCCCGCACTGCCGGTTTACGATCAGCCTATCGGCCCCGGCCCGGGCTATCTGTGGACTCCTGGCTACTGGGCATGGAGCGACGATGACGGTTACTACTGGGTGCCCGGCACCTGGGTGGTCGCACCCGTCGGCATGCTGTGGACCCCCGGATATTGGGGATGGAACGACGGTGTCTACGCCTGGAATGCTGGATATTGGGGACCGCACATCGGATTTTATGGCGGCATTAATTACGGATTCGGATATGGTGGCGCCGGCTTCGGCGGCGGTGAATGGCGCGGCGGAGCTTTCTTTTACAACACAGCCGTGATGCACGTAGACACCGTCCACATCACCAACGTCTACGTTGACCGGACGGTCATCGTCAATAACAATTCCCATGTTGCCTTCAACGGCGGAGAAGGCGGCGTGGCTGCGCGCCCGACTCCGCAAGAAGAGGCGTTCGCCCGCGAACCGCACACTCCGCCCGTTGCGGCGCAGGTTCAGCACGAACATGCGGCCAGCCAGAATCGTGCCTTGTTTGCGTCGGAGAACCATGGCCGTCCGGCAGTCGCCGCAACGGCAAAGCCCGGCGAATTCAGCGGACGCGGCGTGGTAACTGCCAAGGCTGCTGGAGCGCCCTATCGCGCTCCGGCTATGTCGCCGAAGGAAGCGCGTGCTCCGGCTTCTGGTGGGAACCGTTCTGCTGAGAATCGTCCCGCATCACCGAGCGGCGCGAAGGCGGCCGGTCGCCCATTCGTTCCGCCGAACAAGTCCAATACTGCCAACCGGCCGGAAGGGGGGAACGCGACCCGGGAGAACGCTCGTCCGTCCAGCGAACCACGGGCTGAGAGTAGGCCGAGTCCCGCTCCGAAGGCCCGCGAGAGCGCGCCTAATGGCAGTCCGAAACCGAGTGCTCCGAAGCCACAAAAAAGCGCACCGCCCAAGCATGAGAGCGCTCCTCCGAAAGAAGAGCACAAGGGACTATAGACTAATTCTTGGTCGATTCCATTGGCCAGTGCTGGTTTCAGCACTGACCTTTTTCTTGTTTCTTGCAAGCTCTTCTGTCCTGCGGCGTTCTAACCCCAGGCGCGGCGTTGGCCGCTCTGGTTCCGTGTGTGCAAGGAAGTGCAGTTACGCGCCCGGCCGGAAATCTTCTGCTACAATTTTTTACAGCCGCCGTGGCGCCGAGAGGGTATTCTAAAGAGGGTAGCGGCGTCCCCCGCATGACGGCAGATGGTGTAGAGTGGCAGATCGCGCAGAACCAGCGCGGATCTTAAGGTTTAGGCTGTCCGCAGCAGAGATGTTTAAGGCCGAGTGGCCGCGGCCAAGGAGTCTCAGATAACTATGTCATCCACCAAGCACAAACTCCGTCTCGCGAGTGCCTTCGCCGCGCTCGCGATGTTAGCCCTGGCCGTGAGTTGCACGGGCTTTTTTGTAAATCCAACGCTGAGCTCGATCGCGATCGGTCCGCAGAACCTTTCGCTCGCGCCCTCGGCGACTCAACAAATGACAGCGACGGGCACCTTCAGCGACGGCAGCACGAACGACGTGACGGGCAAATCCACCTGGAGTTCCTCCGACGAGTCGGTTGCCAGTTTTAACCCCAGCGTTGTTGGCCAGCTCGTCGCCGGGCCACTCACAAACATCCCGAATCCGCCCGGAACGACAACGATCAGTGCCTCGGAAGGTGCAATCACCAGTTCCACCATTACGGTCACTGTATGCCCTGTGGTGCAGCAGCTGACGGTCACGGTTAACGGGGGCACCAGCGCGACAATCACCAGCGGAAGCTCGGCAACTTTTGTCGCGACGGCAATCTTCAGCGGCGTCACCGGGACCCAGACTGTCACGGACGAAGTGACCTGGAATATATCGAACACAACTATTCTTCCCTCAATCTCCGCTGGCAGCGGTACGACTGTCTCGGGCGTAGACGGCACGACTGGCGTCTCTGCCACTTTGTGCGGCGCAACCAGTACCAGCGTGACCCTCACGACCAGCGGCTAGCCGCCAGCCGCCAGTTGAGATGCTCTACGGAGGGTGGTTCATTCCAGCTCGCGACGGGAACTCGAGCGCAGGGTCCGTTGGTTCCTTCCAGCACCGGGCAGTGATAATTTTCGTAATTCGAATCGGCCACCGGCGGGAACTCTGCCGGTGACAGAAGGCCGTTCCCTCTACGGCCACTCGTAAGTTGTCATTCTCCGTGGCAACAGTATCATCGTGAAGAGCGGCCTTATTTCCTTACATCCGGCCGACTAGCTATTCATTCCTGTGTCTGACATTCGCTGTATCGGTATCGCTACGGGGGCGGAGACGCGCCCGGGCTTAACGCCGTCATTCGCGCCGCCACCAAAGCTGCCATCCTGAAGTATGGATGGAAGGTCATCGGGATCCCGGATGGGTTCGACGGCCTCATCTGGCCGGAAAAATGGTTCGAGCTTACGCTAAAAGAGGTCAGCGGCATTCTGCCGCGTGGGGGAACGATTCTCGGCACCACCAACCGTGGCGATCCTTTTCACTATCAAAAAGTCGAGCACGGCAAAGAAGTGGTGCGCGACATTTCTGGCAAGGTAATCGCTAATGCCGTGAAACTGGGCATCGATGCCATCATCACCATCGGCGGCGACGGATCGCAGAAAATCGGTTACGAACTTTCGCAGAAGGGAATGAAGATCGTAGGCGTACCCAAGACCATCGACAACGATCTTTCCGCAACCCAGGTCACGTTCGGATTCGATACCGCGCTGCACACCGTCTGCGACGCCATCGACAGGATTCACACCACCGCAGCCTCGCATCACCGGGTGATGGTGGTTGAGGTGATGGGCCGCGACTGTGGATGGATCGCACTCGAAGCCGGCCTTGCCGGGGGCGCTCACGTCATCCTGATCCCGGAGATTCCGTTTACCATCGAACACGTTTGCCGGCACATCGCGGAGCGCGAAAAAGTTGGCAAGCATTTCACGATTGTGGTGGTGGCCGAAGGGGTCAAGACGCCGCCGGAGTTGAAAGAGAACCGCCGCGCCAGTTCGATCGGCAATCTGCTGGGCAATGCCATCGCCCACGGTACCCACAAGGATGTGCGGGTGAGCGTGCCGGGGCACATTCAACGCGGAGGCACGCCGTCTCCTTTTGACCGTATACTGGCGACGCGCTTTGGAGTGGCTGCTGTCGATCTTATTGCTGCCGGAGGTTTCGGCATGATGGTGGCGCTGCATGGCGACTCGATTGTCTCGGTCGATGTGGCCCACGCCGTTGGCCACCTCAAGTCGGTGAATCCCAACGGCGAGGTCGTGCGCACCGCGCGCGCCATCGGCATCGGATTCGGGGACTGAGATATTCCCTTCGGGATATCTGCCGGGGCTGCGAGTCACCTTAGTAACTTCCCGTCGGTGTCCCCTTCGCGTTTTAATACAAAGGCATTTCCGCGTTGGAATCATAGCCATGAATGACTTGGGATTGTGCCTGGTTGGCCAGCTGTGTCTGGCATTTGGAGTGGCAGGATTATTCTGGCCAGAAAAGCTGATGCCGTTCTTCGAAGTCTTGATGTTCCCTTGGGTGGCGAGCTATCGCGGCATTCGAGCCAATAGCATTGCTGCCATTGGATTATCACTCCTCCTCTTCGCCCGGCTGCTTACTGGCATCCGCTGAACCGCACCGGGGACGCCTCCGCCTCCGCGATTGCTCCACCATGCCATGAGCTCTTCTGTGATTCCGCGCACAGTCAACTCTCAACCGTCCATGACAGCATAGTTTCCTAGCATCAAGCCAAATCAGGAGTGCGCGTGGCCGGCACAATCACTGCTCTATCCAATTCATCTGCCGCGCAGCGCGATCGCGAGGAGTTGCGCGCGGCGCGCTTTGCCATGCGCTTGTCCCTGATGATTGGCGTGCTGATGCTGGTAGGTAAGACCGCGGCGTATTTTATGACGGGCTCCGCCGCCATCCTCTCTGACTTCGCCGAATCTGTGGTACATGTCGTCGCCGTCGCTTTCGCCGCATTCAGCCTGCGCCTCAGCACGAAGCCCGCAGCTCCCAACTTTCTCTACGGATACGAACGCATCACGTTTTTCTCGGCTGGCTTTGAAGGAGCCATGATCGTTCTGGCCGCAGTGTGGATCCTGGTGGCCACAATCGAGAAGTGGATGGCAGGACTGAAGCTGGAGCACTTGGGCTCGGGCACGCTGCTCCTGCTCGCCGCTGGCGTCCTCAATGCTGGACTGGGCTGGTACCTCCTCCAGGTGGGAAAGCGCAGCCACTCGCTCATCCTCGAGGCCGACGGTAAGCACGTGCTCACCGACAGCCTGACTAGCTTTGGCGTAGTGGCCGGTTTAGGCCTGGTGATGCTTACGGGATGGAAACCGTTTGATCCGCTGCTCGCGATCGCGGTGGCAGCCAACATCCTGTGGTCTGGTGGACGCCTGGCCTGGCGCTCAGCAGTGGGCTTGCTCGATTACTCCGACCCGGAAGCCGGAAAGCGGATTCGCGAAAAGCTGGATGCGATTTGTTCCGACCTCGGAGTGCACTACCATGGCGTGCGTTTCCGGACTACGGGCTACCGGCAGATTATCGAAGTCCACTTGCTATTTCCGCACGCCACCCCGGTAGGAGAAGCGCACCGCGTGGCAACCACTCTCGAAGAGCGCCTCCCCGTCGAACTGGCCAAGCCCGCCGAAGTGATCACGCACCTGGAATCGCTGGAAGATCACGAAGCCGTTCACTCCCAGGAACACTACACCGGGCGACCGGAGTAGCCTCCTGACGCCGGGTCCGAGAGCTGAGAGTGAGAATTTTCCCTATTCTTTCATCATCGAATCAATCAGCGCGTAAAGTTGGCTGCGGTCGACTACTTCGACAAAGGGTTTGCCGGAGCGTTTGTTGCTCACGACGTAAAGCGTGGGTGTGTGCTGCAGGTTGATGGACTTGCCGAGTTCCTTGTCAGCATTGACCAGAGCCGCGAGCTTGCCATCGGGATCGACCACGAAGGGCAAGTCGACTTTGTGCTCGGCCGCGAATTTTTCCGCGAAGCCGCGCAAGTTCTGCGGAGTTATTTCCAACTGGTTGGCGAAAATGTAGTCGCGGAATTCGTTGCCCAGCTCCTTGGAGTGGGTATCGAAGTAGCGCGCGATGATGGCCGCGTCGTACGACCAGTTATGAAACGGCAGCGGAAAGTCGTGGCGCACCACCGGAATCTTGTAGGTTCTGGCAGCTTCCTCCACCAACGGCGCGGCGCGGCGGCAATCAGGACACTGCAGATCCTCGAAGATCACAATGGCAACCTGCGCGCCTTTGGGCGGACGCAGCGCGGGACTCACCGTCTGCTCTTGCGCCGCGGAGGAAGCGGAAATGGCCATGATCGATCCCGCGAGCAGCAACCAAGAAGCGAACAGATTCCTGGAAATATTTTTCATAGTTCGTTTCGTCATGAGAATTACGTAGTGCGGTACATTTCCTTTATGGTAACCGAAGCGACGTTGCAGTGTCAGTTTAGAGTGCAGATTCGGAGTCGCCGAAGTACATGCCATGGCGAACCTTCGTTCCGGAAACTAGTCCCGCAACGCGCTATAGTGGAAGGTGAATCTTGCTGAAGTGAACCTCGCTGAAGTGAACCTCGCAAAGATTGTGAAATCTTCCTTCTTGTCTCACTCTTATCGCAGGGTCCTACGCTGCGCGCTGGCCGTCGTTTTTCTGCTCACCTTCTCCGCCTGTAATCGCGGCCGGCACCGCGTGCTGGAAGTGAACTATGTCTCGGCGGTGCAGGCTACGCTGCGCGATCAGGTGGCCACCATCTACAACCGGGTCGGCACCGTGAAGAACGGCGAGAGAGTGGAAGTGTTGGAGCACGAAAAGCGCTTTGCACGGGTGCGAACCGCGAGCGGTGTCGAAGGCTGGATCGAGCAACGCTACCTCGTCGATCAACAAATCTACGAAGGTCTGCAGAAGCTGACGAAAGATAACCTGAACGATCCCGTGCAAGCGCCCGGGGTGCTGCGCAACGACACGAACCTGCACCTCACGCCCGGCCGTGAGACCGAGCATCTGTACCAGCTATTGGCGGGAGCGAAGGTTTCCGTGCTTAAACGCGGAACGGCGGAGAAGCAGCCCGGAGCGGCTATACAGCCGAAAGCGGGCGGGAAAGCGTCTGGCCCAGTGCTGGAAGACTGGTGGCTGGTACGCGACGCGGAGAACCGCGTGGGTTGGGTGCTGGCGCGCATGGTGGATATCGACGTCCCACTTGATATCGCGCAGTATGCCGAAGGCCAGCGCTTTGTTGCCTTCTTTGCGTTAAACCAGGTGCAGGATCCGGGCAAAGAGGGTGCGGACAAAAATGTCTCGCAGTACTTGTGCGTGATCACGGAACCGCATGATGGTCTGCCCTACGACTACGATCAAATCCGCGTTTTTACCTGGAACGTCAGAAAGCATCGCTACGAAACGGCCTACCGCGAGCACGGCCTCAACGGCGTTCTGCCGGTGACAGTGACCAGTGAGAATTTCGACAAAGAAGGCACATTGCCGGTCTTCATTCTTCGTGTGAAAGACGATAGTGGCAACGTCAGCGAACGCAAATACAAGATGAACACGCCGATCGTGCGGCGCGTGCTGGCTCCGGGCGAGCAGAAGGAAACGCCCAAGCCTCCAGCGAAGCGTCGGAGGCACTAGCCATTCTGGCTAGCAGTAAAAGTCCGCGATGCTGGTGACCACCCACTTCTGCTCTTCTTCGGTGAGTTCAGGAAACATAGGCAGCGCCAGCACTTCTTTCGCGGCACGCTCGGCTTCAGGGAAATCCCCTTCGCGGTAGCCGAGATACACAAAGCAGGGCTGCAAGTGCAGCGGGATGGGATAGTAAATTTCTGTCCCGATCTTGCGCGCCGTAAGGAATTCTCGCAGCTCGTCGCGGCGGTAAGCGCGGATGACGTACTGATGGAAAACGTGGTGCGCTTGCGCGGAAGTTTGCGGCAGGCGAATGGGCGCGCTGTCTTCAGGTTGCGCGCCGCTTAAGGTCAGGCCGGCAGCGGCAAAGAATTGATCGTAGCGCACGGCGCGGTGGCGCCGATCGTCATTCCACCCTCCAATGTATTTCAACTTCACGCGCAGGATGGCGGCCTGAATGGCGTCGAGACGGCTATTCCATCCGAATTCTTCATGAACGTAGCGGCGCGGGCTGCCGTGATTGCGAAGGCGGCGCATGTGTGCCGCCATCTCCGGATCATTAGTTGTGACCAA
>Ga0187866_1000837_pt1 | contig 32611 bp, 33 predicted proteins | sample June2016WEW_11_1_3_FD_133013 | JGI IMG/M metagenome (GOLD analysis project Ga0187866, IMG submission 133013) | Peatland microbial communities from SPRUCE experiment site at the Marcell Experimental Forest, Minnesota, USA - June2016WEW_11_150 | ecosystem: Environmental > Terrestrial > Soil >...
CCTGGGCAAGATCAGCAAGCTCCGACCGGTGGCGATGCCGTGATTTTGTCATGGAGGCCACTGTGGCTCCCCTCGGAGCAGGATTCAAATCGGACCCAATAGCGCATTTTTGAGGTTCAAAGGTGCATCTTGCCAGACATCGATGGCCGTTGAGCGCATCCCCGGGCTCCGGCCTGCCCGATTTTTGTGCTTGACGCTTGGAGATTGCTGGGGTACATTTTGGATAACCTAAATAATTGTTTCGGTGATATCATGCTGAGCCAGGCGGTGCAGGACTACCTCAAGGCGATCTACAAGTTGCAGGAGCAGGGTGGGGCAGTCTCCACCACCGCCCTGGCGGCCGCGATGGAGGTCACGGCCGCCTCGGCCACGGGCATGGTGAAGAAACTGGCCAGCCTCCGGTTAGCGAGGCACAGCCCCTATCAGGGGGTCGTCCTCAGCAAGGCCGGGCAGAAGGTGGCGCTGGAAGTGATCCGTCACCACCGGCTGCTGGAGCTCTATCTGGCAGAGGCGCTGGGCTATAGCTGGGACAAGGTTCACGAGGAGGCCGAGCGGCTGGAGCACGTCATCTCGGAAGAGTTCGAGGAGAAAATCTTCGAAGCGTTGGGCCGGCCGACCCGGGATCCGCACGGGGACCCGATCCCGGCGAAGGACGGGACAGTGATCACGGCGGATCATGAGCGTCTTTCGGATCTGGAGCCCGGGGTAAGAGGGGTCATCCGGCAAGTGAGCGACAGCGATGCCGAGATGCTCAGGTACCTTGGCACCCGCGGTCTCGTGCCCGATACCGCCCTCGAGGTCCTGGACAAGGCGCCCTTCAACGGTCCGCTCACGGTCAGGACGGGACGCACCTCCCACGTCCTTGGCCGCGAACTCGCACGGCACATCCGGGTAGAGGCTGCGCCTGATCGCGCCGCCTAGGCGTTTGGGCAAGGTTCCGGCGGGCCGAAGAACCCCGGATTGCGAGGTCACATGGACAACGATAGGCCAGACGGAAACCAGTCTCCTCCACGGGAGGTCCCGAACGTCGTCCGGTCCGGGGATGTGCGAACTGTCACCGCCGCGACCGAGGTCCTGGAGGGCACGAGCCGCGGGCGGTGGTATCGTCGGTTGTTCCCGTTTCTGGGGCCCGCCTTCATCGCCAGTGTGGCCTACGTTGACCCGGGCAACTTCGCCACCAACATCCAGGGCGGGGCCCAATTCGGCTACATGCTCCTCTGGGTCGTCGCGGCCAGCAACCTGATGGCCATGCTCGTGCAGGCGCTGTCGGCCAAGCTGGGGATCGCGACGGGGAAGAACCTGGCCGAGCACTGTCGGGACCAGTGGCCCCGGTGGGTTGTCTGGAGCATGTGGACGCTCATGGAAATCGTCGCCATGGCCACGGACCTGGCGGAGTTCCTGGGGGCGGCGGTGGGCTTCAACCTCCTCTTCGGGATTCCCCTCCTGCCGGCCGGCCTCCTCACGGGCGTCACGACCTTCATCATCCTGGGCCTGGAGCGCCGCGGATTCCGCCCCCTGGAAGCGATCATTACTGGGTTCGTGGGAATCATTGCGCTCTGCTATCTTCTGGAGACCATCTTTGGCCGGCCCGACTGGGGGCTGATCGCGTACCACTCGGTGGTGCCGACCTTCCGCGGCTCCGAGAGCGTCCTCCTGGCCACGGGCATCCTGGGCGCCACGATCATGCCCCATGTCATCTTCCTGCACTCCGCCCTCATGCAGGGGCGCATCGTGACCCGCAAGCCGGACGAACTGCGCCGCCTCTTCCGGTTCGAGTGTGTGGACATTACGTTGGCCATGGGCATTGCCGGGCTGGTGAACATGGCCATGCTCATCATGGCGGCGGCGACTTTCCACCAGCAAGGGCTCACCTCGGTGGGCACCATCGAGGAAGCCTACAAGACCCTCACGCCCCTCTTGGGCGCCGCGGCGAGCTGGATCTTTGCGATCTCCCTCTTGGCCTCGGGCCTCTCCTCCTCGTCGGTCGGAACCATGGCCGGCCAGGTGGTCATGCAGGGCTTCCTGCACTGGCACATTCCGGTGTGGTTCCGCCGGCTGCTCACGATGCTGCCGGCCCTCGCGGTGATCGCCGTGGGCCTCGATCCCACCCGCACGCTGGTCATCAGCCAGGTGGTGCTGAGCTTCGGTCTCCCGTTTGCCCTGGTGCCGCTCGTCCGGTTCACCGCCCGGTCCGATCTCATGGGCGTGCTCGTCAACCGCCGCGGGATTACCCTCGTCGCATGGATGGTGACGCTTTTGATCGTGGCACTGAACATGTTCCTGCTGTACCAAACCATCTGGGGAGGATGATTCCCATGATCCGACACATCCTCGTGCCCTTGGACGGATCCACCCTGGCGGAATCAGTCCTCCCGGCCGCAGCGGCGCTGGCCAAAGCGTTTGGAGCGGGGATTAGACTGCTCCATGTCGTCGAAGAGCACCCCCCCGACAGGATCCACGGTGAGCCACACCTCACGGATGGGGATCAGGCCCAGGCGTACTTGGACGAGGTGGCGCGCCGCCATGTCTTCCAGGGCCTGGCAGTGGAAGTCCATGTTCATCCTACGAAGCAGGGGGACGTGGCCGAGTCCGTGGTGGACCACGCCCAGGAGTTTGGAGCGGACTTGGTCGTCCTCTCGACGCATGGGAAGAGTGGACTGCGCGGCTTCCTGTTCGGGCGCATTGCCCTGCGGGCCCTCCAGCGTGGCACGACCCCCGTCCTCTTGATGAATCCGACCACCAGCGTGGCGGCGCCGCCTTTTACCTGTCGAACCGTCCTGGTGCCACTGGATGGGACCCCGGCCCACGAGCCGGCCCTGCCGGTCGCCTCGACGCTGGGTCGCGCATGGAAAGCGACGTTGCACCTGGAGATCGTCGTGCCGACGGCAAAAACCCTCTCTGGGCATGAGGCGGCCGCGGGCGTGTTGATGCCATCGACGACACGAGCCATACTAGACCTGGCCGAGCGGGGGGCAGAGGAGTACGTGGAGCGCCTGGCCCAAACACTCAAGGCCGACGGGATCTCCGCCAGCACCCACGTCAGCCGGGGTGAACCGGCGGCATCTTTGGTGGAGGCAGCGGAAAAGGTCGGGGCGGATCTGGTGGTCATGGCGAGCCACGCCAAAGGCGCTCTGGACGCCTTCTGGTCCGGGAGCCTGACCCCCAAGGTGGTGGAGAAACTCCGCCGTCCCATTCTGCTGGTCCGGGCAGCGTCTGAGGAGGCGGATCGCTGACGCCCAGCGACGTAGAATAGAGAATAGGGCGTTGCGGCTTTAGTGGCTTTACGCTACCCCACACAAATCTCTTGCCTCGTCGGCTCCACATCAATGCACACCGCGATGCTCGGGCGGGCCAGGCGTAATTCTGGCACGCGCAGACGTTGCGGACACTTCACATGAACTCAGAGGATTGTGAGGACGCGCGCGAGGATGGCGATGGCTTGGTGGTACTCGGCGAGGTCGAGGTGCTCGTTGGGGGCGTGATCCAGGGCCGAATCGCCGGGGCCGTAGGCGACGATGGGGCAGTTCCAGGCCGGACCGACCACGTTCATGTCGGAGGTGCCGGCCTTGACTTTGAAGGAGGGATTCAGGCCCTGCTCGCGGATGGCCCGAAGAAACGCCCTGACCAAAGGGTTGTTCTTCTCCGCCCGGTAGGGAGGATCGGCTCCCCAGAACCGGAGTTGGCCTGGGCCGGGCTTCAGGCCCTCGATCTGCTGGCGAACGTCGTCAGGGGTCAAACCGAGTGGGATTCGAACTGACGCGCGGAGGTGAATGGATTCCTCCAATCCGTCGTTCTCGCTCCGGATCTCCCGCAAAGCAGGGTCCAGACAGTCAAACATCTTTCTCCCCGCGTTGAAGTCCACTGCCCACCGCTTGATCCGGTTCCAGAATTCTACGCCCTCTTCCAGGATACTTCCGGCCTGCGAAGCCGAGTGGGCTGCGTCAGCCCAAGCCTCGTAGGCGAGGACGATCCGTCCCTTGTAGGCAAGAGTGACGGCGCGCGTCCCGCTGGGCTCGCCGATGACGCAATAGGTCGGCGAGAGAGTTCGAATCGCATGCCGGGCGCCCTTCGAGCTGGCCGTCTCCTCCTCTGTCGCGCCGACGATTACGATCCGCTTGCCCGGGAGCGCCCCCACCCTCGCCGCGGCCGCGATGAACGTCGCCAGCGGCCCCTTGGCATCCACGCTGCCTCGGCCGTACAGCTTTCCCTTCTCGATCCGCACCGGCACGACGCCGGGGACAGTGTCCATGTGGCCGAGCAGGACGATCTCCTTTGGGCCATCACCCAGGATGCCCACGACATTGCCCGCCTCATCAACGAAGGCGTGGAAGCCGAGGGCCCGCATGGTTTCAACGAGGAACGTGGCGAGGGCGGCTTCCTCCCCCGACAGGGAGGGGATCTCGAGCATGCGCTGGAGGAGGGAAACGGGATCCATGAGTCAAGCGAATGTCGAATGCGGAATGCAGAATGCGGAATACCGAAATGACCAATTCATTCTGCAGTGACCGCGGGAGTGACAGTCAGCACTTTGGTGAGCGCGGCAACGACAGTGTCTATCTCTTCGCGGGTGATGACCAGGGGCGGGAGGAAGCGCAGGACGGTTGACCCGGCCAGGAGGACCAGAACCCCTTCTTGCAGCATGGCCTGGGCGAGCGCTCCGGCCTTCTGCTTCAGCTCCATCCCGATCATCAGGCCAAGGCCGCGGACCTCGCGGATGCGAGGATCGGCGATGGCCCGCAGGCGCTGCATGAAATAGTCGCCCTTCTCGGCGGCCTGCCTGGGCAGATCCTGATCCACCAGGAAATCGATGGCGGCGACGGCGGCGGCGCAGGCCAGGGGGTTCCCGCCGAAGGTAGAGGTGTGGGACTGCTTCTCCAAGTCGCCCACACGTCGGTCGATGCCGATGGCGCCCATGGGGATTCCGCCGGCGATGCCCTTGGCCATGGTGAGAATGTCGGGCAGAACACCGAGGTGCTCGCACGCGAACATCCGGCCCGTCCGACCGAAGCCGGTCTGGATCTCATCGATGATGAGAAGGACGCCGCGATCGTCGCAAGCCTTGCGGACGGCCTGGAAGAACCCCGCTGTAGCGGGGCGCACGCCGCCCTCGCCCTGGACCGGCTCCAGGATCACGGCGGCCGTCTGGTCGTCAATGGCCTTCTCGAACTCGGCCGCATTGTTGTACGGCGCATGAACGAAGTCCGGGACCAGCGGCGCGAAGGGGTCGCGGTATTTCTTGTCCCAGGTGGCGCTCAGGGAGCCCAGGGTCTTGCCATGGTAGCCGCGCATGGCGGCCACCACACGCGTGCGCCCGGTGGCCATCCGGGCGAACTTGATCGCACCCTCGACCGCCTCGGTGCCGGAGTTGCAGAGGAAGAACCGGTCAATGCCCTCGGGGGTGATCCGGCTCAGTCGCTCGAGGCATTGGGCCCGGGCGTCGTTGTAGAAGAGTTCGCTGCAGGTGATCAGGCGGGAGGCCTGCTCCTGGATGGCCTTCACGACGGCGGGGTTGCAGTGTCCCACGTTGGCGACGCCGACGCCGGCCACGCAGTCAATGTACTCGCGGCCCGCCGCGTCCCAGACGCGGGCCCCCCGGCCGCGGACAATGGCCACGTCGCGCTTCTGGTACACCCCGACGGAGAACTGGTCCTCGGTTGACTTAAGGGTCATGACGGCCACCGAATGTGCACTCCGATGAGGGAGGGACCAGGATCACTGGATGACGGTTCCCTGTCCGGCGAGAGCCGAGGTCACAGGCCTCTCAATGTTGGCGCTACCCAGGATGACGCGCCTGACGCCGCCTTGCAGGGCGATGGCCGCAGCCATGAGCTTGCGCTTCATCCGGCCGTGGGCCAGCGGCATGAAATCGTCTATCGCCTTGGCCGGAATCCTCGCCACGAGGGAGTTCGGGTCGTTGAGATCGCGGAGGAGGCCGGGCACGTTCGACAGCATGACGAACTCTTCGGCCTTGAGCGCCGCCGCAAGCTCGGCTGCCGCCGTGTCCCCGTCCACGTTGACCGCCTCGCCTTCATAGCTGGCTGCGGGCGGGCAGAGGACGGGCAGGTAGCCGTGGTCGAGGAGGAGCGTCACGAGCCCGGCGTTGACACGCTCGACCTTGCCCGTGTAGTCCCCGCGCAGGACCTTGCGCTTGCCGCCCTCCAGGATGATGATGGTCTCCTTGCGCTTGCCCTCGAAGACCCGCCCATCCAGGCCGGAGAGGCCCACGGCGTTCACCCCGCGCTTCTGGAACGCCTCCACGACGGCCTTGTTGGCCTTGCCGCAGTACGCCATCTCGAAAATCTCAAGGGTCTCCCGGTCGGTGTACCGGCTCTCAATACCCGCGACCGAGGTCACAAAGCGGGGCGGCTTTCCGAGCTTCTCTGCCAGGAGGTTGGTCTCGCCCGAGGCGCCATGCACGAGGACGAGGCGCCGGCCGGCCCGGAGGATCTCGGTGAGGTCCGCGACCGTCGGGTCAATCTGTGTTCCGAATCCGCCACCGATCTTGACGACGAGCATGCTGAGCGCCGAGCGCCTAGAGCCTAGCGCCGAGACGTTGGAACCGAGGCAAGGCTATTGCCGTCATTCCGCATTCCGCACTCGCCATTCCGCATTCAGTCAGACCGGGTGCAGGCCGGGGAAATCGAGGCCGGCCGCCTCGGGCAGGCTGCAGGCCAGGTTCATGACCTGGCCCCCCTTGCCCGCGGAGCCCTCACCCGGCCTCCGCCTGGATGCCCAGCTCGGATAGATGCCGTAAATCTCGGGCCATCGCCCTAGCGTGAAACGGGAGACTTCAGCAGCTTCGGATCGTTCTGAATGATCACGGTGGGATTGGGGCTGGGCGGTGGAATCGGCAGGCCTTCCTGTTTCAGGACGGCGATGTGATCTTCCATCGCCCACTTGGCTTGATACCGGCAATCTTCGACGGAATGACCAATCCCTGTGAATCCCTCCAGGTCGGGGGAGTAGAAGCCGAAGAAGTCTGGGTCCTCAGTCGCCTCGATGATCAGGGAATACTTCAGGTCAATCATGGGTCTCTCCCGCTTTCAGGCCGGCCGCCTTCAGGATCGCGTGGCAGGTGCCGGTGGGCACTTCTTTCGACGCATGATAATCAACGCGGATGACCTTGTCCAGTGCAGGTTTTCGATAGTACCGCACGGAACCTTTCTCTCAAATGAGGCGGAAACCGTTTCGCGCCAGGAGTCGGACGAGCTCACTGAATCGCACTGCCGACCTTTTCAGAGCCGAGGGCCCAGGGCCGAGCGCCGAGAGCCGCGAGCCGGGAAGGTTGCAACTGCTGCGTCACGCCACCAGTCGCATTCCGCACTCCGCACTCGCCATTCCGCATTCAGTCAGACCGGGTGCAGGCCGGGGAAATCGAGGCCGGCCGTCTCGGGCAGACCACAGGCGAGGTTCATGGCCTGGACGCCGTTCCCGGCTGCGCCCTTTCCGAGGTTGTCCAGGGCGGCCATGACGACCAGGCGCGCCCCACGGGCCTCCTTCTCGAAGCCGACGTCGCAGAAATTCGTCCCGGCGAGGATCTTCGGCTCCGGGTACCGGTAGATGCCCTGCTGCTCCTTGACGATCCGCATGAACGGCTCGTCGCCGTACTCGGACCGGTAGGCCCTCCACACGTCCTTTTCCTCGATCCCGTCCTTCAGGAAGACGTGGCAGGTGGCCAAGACGCCGCGGACGGCCTCGATGGCGGTGGCGCTGAAGTGGACCGACAGGGGCTGGCCGAAGCCGAGTTCCTGGACGATCTCGGCGGTGTGCCGGTGGCCGGTGGGCTGGAACGAGCGGACCGATCCGCTGCGCTCGGGATGGTGGGTGGACAGTTGCGGGGTGTCGCCGGCCGCGGACGACCCAACCTTGGCCTCGATGAAGACCTCGCGCCTGGCGAGGATGTCGTGCTTGAACACGGGGAGGAGCCCCAGGATGGACGCCGTGGCCAGGCAGCCGGCGCCCGTGATGAACCGGGCCTGGCTGATGGCCTTGCGGTGGAGTTCCGGGATCCCGTACACGAACTTGTCGAGATACTGGGGCGCCTCGTGGGGATGGCCGTACCAGGCCGGATAGTCGTCAGGATTCCGCAGGCGGAAGTCGGCGCTGAGGTCGATGATGGTCTGCGCCAGGCCCTCCAGTTGCCCGATCTGCCGCATGGCGCTGCCATGGGGGAGACAGAGAAAGAGGACGTCGCACGGCTTGAGGTCGTTGACGCTGGTGAACTTGAGCTGGGTCTGCTTCCGCAGATTCGAATGGATCGTGTAGACGAAGTGCCCGGCGTTGGATTCCGAGGTCGCCTGGACGACCTCGACGCCCGGATGGCGGAGCAGGATGCGAAGGGCCTCGCCCCCCGTGTACCCCGAGGCGCCGACGATGCCGACCGTGATCATAGGTCAAATCCGAAATTCACCGCCACGGACCCCCAGCGCCGGCGTCGGTGGCTCGGCGCACTCAGAGAATACCCGGCAAGCCGCGACCCCGGATTGCCACATTGCCGGAGTGCCTGGTTGCCTCACACGCCTACCGCCGGGCCACCTCGAGGACGTACTCCACAACCTTGGCCGGGATGTCCACGCCGGTGGTGTCAATGCTGTTCCGGAACTCCATGGTGTAGTTGACCTCGTTCACCATGAGGCCGCTCGGCATCTCGAAGACGTCGATGGCCACGACGCCGCCCCCCACGGCCTTGGCGGCCCGGACGGAGATCGCGTTCAGTTCGGGCGTCACGGGGCAATTGGTGGCGATGCCGCCGCGGGCCGTGTTGGTGATCCAGTGCTGCGACGTCCGGTAGATGGCGCAGATCGTCTCGTCACCCACGACGAAGGAGCGAATATCCCGGCCGCGCTTCTCCACGTACTCCTGGATGTAGTAGGTGGAATGATGGTAGGACCCCAGGGTCTCCTTGTGCTCCAGGAGGGCCTCGGCGGCGTCGCGATCGTTCACCTTGGACAGCAGCCGGCCCCACGAGCCCACGGCCGGTTTGAGGACGACCGGGTAGCCGAGCGCTTCGATCGCCTGGAGCGCCGACTCCGGCGTGTAGGCTACGTAGACCTTGGGCGTGGGGATGCCGTCGCGGATCAGGGCCAGGGTCGTCAGGAGCTTGTCGCCGCAGGTGCTGGCCACCGCGTACGTATTGACCGTCTTGACCCCGCAGTCGTTGAGGTACTTCAGGGTGTGCAGCGCCCGCGAATGATTGATACTGCGCTCGAGGATGACGTCGAAGTCCCAATGCCGGCGATGCAGATCGAGGATCAATTCCCGGTCATCAATGCGGGTGAGCTCCAGCCCGCGCCGGCGGAACTCGTCCAACAGCAGCTTCTCTTCCTTGCGGATCAACGAGCACAGGAAGCCGATATTCATTCGCCCCAATCCTCCTCTTCCTCGGGGGCCGGGGCCAGTTCCGGCGGGTGCACGCTGATCACTTCCAGGTCCAGGCCGCAGTCGGGGCACTGGATGATCTCCCCGATCTCCGTAGTCGGGGCCAGCGGGATCTCGGCCTCACATCCGGTGCAGAGTGCCATGGTCGTCACCTCCGCGTGCTGTGCGATTGGCGGGGAGGATACCACGCGCCCACGGTGGCTTCAAGCAAAACGGGCGTGCGAACAGGGGAGATGTCAGGGGATTCAGACCGCGCTGCCGCCATATCGTAGCTCAGGGAAAATGTCCGTTCCCCACCCCGTGCCACTCCGCTGGGCCCACGGGGGGCCCCGTCACCGGCGTTTCTGCGCGCGCAGTTGGCCAGGATTCAGGGGGGCGGGCGTCGTGGTCACGAGGCGGTCCCCGATGTAGATCCGCCACGAGCCATCCAGGCACTGCACGACGTCCGCCGGCGCCCGGGCGTACCTCCGGCGATGCGGGCCGGGGGTGAGTTGGAGCACCACGGCCTCCACGCGCACGGTGTTATCGAGGGCGACCTGCCGGCCGGAGTGGAAGGCGCAGGCCCGATCGAGGTCCATGCCCCGCGGCCCCGGCCGGTAGACGCGGGTGGCCAGCGCCGCCGGCACCGCAAACGGCGCGTTGAAGGCTGGCAGGAGCGTGGTGGCGAGGAAGACGTCCCCCGCGGCCGGCGTCGTGATCCCCGCGAGGGCGAGCTCGACGACGAGGCGATCTTGGAGGGGGTTCCAGAGCCGCTCGATTCGGCCCTTGCCCTGCGGGCTGTCGGCGACGATGTGGTGGATGTGCGGCCCCGCCACGGACTCAGCCCTGCCGCGGTCGCGTCCCCCGCCAGGGCGTCGCCTTCCCCCGGCTTCGGGTCGGGGCCGCCAGTGGACCCGGGCCCGCGGCGCGGCGCATCGGAGGCACGCCCCCGCCCGAGAAGCCCCGCGACAGCGCTCGGCCCGGTCCCGACGGGCGGCCGGGAAACCTCATCCCGACCAGCCTGCCGGGACGGACGCTCAGGCTCCCCACGTCGCCCCCACCCGACCATTTTCGCGGGCGATTTTCCTAGTAAATCGTGCATCTGGTGCTGGGTGATCGCCCCCGGTACCCATTCCGCCCCGCAGTCCCGGCCACGGCCGCGCCGGGAGCGGGGAGCCACGGCCCGAGCGACCGGGGGGGCACGCCGGCTGTTCGGTCAACGAATCTACGGAGTTAGCGCAGTGGCCAGGCCCATGGCACCCGCACTGGACCGCTCGGGCGAGGCCCTCGTGGACCGCTTAGACCCGGACCGCCAAGGGAGTTCACCCCCCTGTGCATGCACCTGTGCATGTACATGTGCATCCACCTGTGCATCCACCTGTGCATGGGGAGGGACCATGAATAACCGTATCAGAAATATGGTGACAGCCTTCCCCGAAGGGGTGTATACTCCCACCCGATGGCCACCCACCCTCTCCAGGTTGCCTTCCCGATTGTCCTGACCGCCGCCGAGCGCGCCACCCTGGAGCGCTGGGCCCGAGGGCGCCGGATCCCGCGGCGAGTGGTCCGCCGGGCCCGGATCGTCCTCCAGTCGACGGCTGGGCTCTCCAATGCCGCCATCGCCCGGGCCCTGCGGACCGACCGGGAATGCGTCGGCCGCTGGCGGGCCCGGTTTGCCGCCGAGCGGCTGCTGGGGCTCCAGTGATTTTGATACTCTGAAGTGGCCCCTTTGTGATGCTCTGATTTGGGCCACCGTGCGGGAAGTGCCGATCTCCGCCTCGTGGTGGGGAGCCGCACCCCGCCTGGCCCCCTGGAGGTGCTTGACTCCAGGGTCGGGGACACCTGGGACGCGATTGCCCACCGGCTCCGCCAGCGCTTCCCGAAGCCACCCAAGGTTCTCGGCAGCGATGGCGAAGAGGGAATTCCCGAGGCCTTGGCCGGCCCCGACACCCTGCCCCAGCGCTGCCTGGTCCCTGGCCGGCGGAACCTCCCCTTCGCCCTCTACCCGGACGGCTACCTCACGGCCGACCGCGGCCGCATCGAGCGGGCCTTCGCCCGCATTCCAGGGCTCCAGCTCTGCCAGGCGGAGCTCGCCCGGTTGAATCCGACAGACCAAGCGGCCCTCCGGGAGTTGCTGGCGGCCTCGGAGCAGGCCTTCCTCGCCCTCCAGCGCAAGCTCCCGGAGATCGACTTCCCCCATACCCGCGCCTACGTTCTGGGCCTCATCGCGGACGGGCTGGCCTCCCTCCGCCACCTCTTGGCAACCGGCGAGACCATCCCCCTCTCCACGAACCGGCTGGAGAACCTCTGGAGCCGCGTGCTCCTCCGCCTCAAGCAGATCGGCCGCCGGTGGTCCGCTCCCGGGGCCCTGAACATGTTGGCCGCTTGTCTTGTCTACGCCCTACACCCGCAACGCTACGCAGAGGCTGAGCCGGCCCTTCGGGGAGAGCACCTCCCTCAGCTCTCGGTCCTGATCACCTCGCTGGAGACCGTGTGGGCATCATGAGTGCCCCCTACTTTGAGACAAGCCCGATCTTTTTCTTTGACGACAGGGAGCAGAACTTTGGGGTACACTTTGGGGTGAGACTATGATGGCCGACCCCGAGCACCGAGGCACTGGGCGGCGCCTGAACCCTAGACGTCCCGGATATTCCCGCCGGGGTGGAGCTCCTTGATGAGCCGACCGCTCTTTCTGGCCCTCGATTTCGGGAGCAGTGCAAATCGCGCCGTCCTTTTTGATCTGCAGGGGACCCTCCTGTGGCAGACGGCAGAGCGCCATGCGCTGGAAGGTGTTGGCGATTCCCTGGATGCGACCGAGGTGGAGGCGTCGCTCCTGCGCCTCCTGCGGATGGTTGAGGCCGCGCTGCCGGCGGGGGAGTTGGCCGGGATCGGCGTGAGCGCCCAGCTCGGGATGGCGCTCTTGGATGCCGACGGGCGACCGGTGGGGCCGGTCACCACGTGGATGGATCGGCGGGCGGCGAGCGAGGCACGCGAACTGGCGGCGACCGTTGGAACGGAGCGCATTTATAGGGTCGCAGGTCGACGGCCAGATCCGGAGTTGATCGCGTGTAAGCTCCTCCGCCTCAGACGCCAGGCGCCGGAACGTGTGGCCCGTCTCCGCTGGGTCCTCAGTCTCAAGGATTACCTGGTTTTCCTCCTCACGGGGAGAGCCGTCACCGATCCGGCCCACGCCTCGTATTCGATGCTGGCGGACGTGGCACAAGTCAAGTGGTCGGAGGATCTGGTGCAGGTGGTCGGTGTTCCGCTGACCCTCCTTCCGCCCATCCAGCCCGGAACAGCCATAGCCGGTTCGCTGCAGACCCCCGTAGCAGCAGCCACGGGCCTGCCATCCGGCCTTCCGGTTGCTGTCTGCGGACCGGACGGGACGGTGGGTGCTGTCGGGGCAGGTATGGTCCGCCGCGGCGTGGCGGTGGACGTCATGGGGACGAGCGACGTGCTCCTGGTTGCCACCGACCAACCGTGCTTTCACCCGGGCGGCGCGACGCTGGTCAACGCCCATGTGGTCCCCGGACTCTGGGTCTCCGGTGGCCCCATGACGACGACCGGAGGTGCCTTGCAGTGGATGGCCCAGGCGCTATTGGGGTCCCGTCCGGAAGAGGTGACGATGCGCCTTGCCGAATTGGAGCGGGCCGCCCGGGACCTGCCTCCGGGTTCAGACGGGCTCTTCGCATTTCCCTCCCTGGTGGGTGAGCGTGCCCCGTTCTGGGAGCCTGAGCGACGCGGGGCTTTCCTTGGGGTGGGATTGGGTCATCGGGCGGAGCACTTTTACCGGGCGCTGGTGGAGGGCGCGAGCTACCTCGTGCGGATGCACCTGGAGGCCCTGAAAGAATGCGGGGTGGGCATCAGCGAGTTCGTCCTGGCGGGAGGGGGCAGCGGGAGCATTCTAGCGAGACAGGTCCGCAGCGAGATCTGCGACCGCCCCGCCACCCTCTGTCCAGTGCAGGAGACAACGGCCCTGGGCGTGGCGCTCCTGACAGCTGTGGCGACCGGTCACTTCGCCTCGGCGGAGGAGGCGGCGAGGAGGATGCTGGGCCCCGGCACGCTCATCTGTCCAGATCCCGCAGACCGGGCCGCTTACGCCCGGCTTTACCCCACCTTCTGCAGATTGCGCGCTTCCCTGAATCCCGTCCATCTCCGGAACAACTCTGGTTAGGAGGCCTGAAAATATATTTCACAAATAGAAATATGCCTTGACATGAATTTTCATCCATGGTACTTGATCAACTGAGAGTATGGGAGTCCGCTTTTATCCCCCCTTACATCCGGGGGGCCGACATGCGGGTGAAGCCCGAGTCCCGTGAGACCGCGGCGGCCTGCGTCTGTCCTGGACGGGGCCGCAAGCCCTGCGACTCGATCCTGCATCCTCGCCGTGTAACCCCTATCTCCGCTCGCATCCGCAGGCATATAGACGCACCCTCCCTCATCTCCCTCCCTTGTGCGCGCGTTATTCGTGCAGACCGCCAACGAGAGACTGGAGGCTCCGCGCCAACTGCCACGGACTCTTGCGGAGGGGAGTCTGGTCCGGCCCCTCGCGGTACGCCCCTCGCATCGGACGGGGTGGAGCAGACCCGGGTGCCGGGCACTGCCTCTCGGGTCCTGACCACGTACGAGCTGGCGTAGGGACGCTGCTATGGCCTTGGCCCACCGCCTGCAATCCGCCGTTGCTAGCCAGGAGCGCCTGCCTGGCTGCTTCGTCCGGATCCGAGACCGCCTGCCCAGGCTCTCGGAGATCGAACAGCGGGTCTGCCGGGAGATCCTGCAGAACCCCCGCCAGATTATATTGAGCTCGGTGGTCGAGCTGGCGGAGCGCAGCCGTGCCAGCGAGGCTACCATCGTCCGGTTGTGCCGCAAGCTGGGCTATAGTGGCTTCGCCGAGTTCAAGATTATCCTGTCGCAGGATCTGGTCGCGCCCCTGGAGAATATCCACGAAGACGTCGCCCTGGATGACGACATCGCCACCCTGGTCAAGAAGGTGACCCACGCCAACGAGCAGGCGCTCCGTGACACGCTGCAGGTCCTGGAGCCCAAGGCGGTCGAGCAGGCCGTCGACCTCTTGGACCGAGCCCAGCATATTGCCTGCATCGGCATGGGGGGGTCAGGGGTCCTCGCCCTGGACGCGCAGCACAAGTTCCTCCGGACCGGAAAGCCTTGCGAGGCATACACCGATAAGCATCTCCAGCTTATTGCCGGCTCGCTGCTCACGCGACGGGATGCGGTCCTGGCCATCAGCCACACCGGCTCGAACCGGGACATGCTGGAGGTCTGTGGCGTCGTCCGTCAGGCGGGGGCGCATCTCATCGCCATCACCCATTTCGCGACGTCGCCCGTTACAAAGCTGGCAGAGGTGAGTCTGTTCACCTCCTCCCGCGAAACCTCCTACCGGCACGAGTCGCTGTCCTCGCGGATCGCGACGCTGAACATCGTGGACATTCTGTACGTGGGGGTGAGCCTGCGGAACCACCGCCGGATGCTCGACAATCTCCGGCGGATTCGGCAGGCGATCCTGCCCACCCGCACCTAGGCTGAGTGCCGGAGGGGCAGGCGGTTCCTTGGAGGAGCTACGGGCAATGTCATTGCCGACCAGAAAGGAGTCTGCCATGAAAACGCGACGAGAGGTGCTGAAGGATCTGACGACGCTTACCGTCGCCGCTGGGGCCTGGGGGCTGGCCGGGGGGAGGGGTTTGGCGCAGACGGGGAAATTCCCTGGGGTGACGCTAAATGTGCTCTCATCGTCCGGGCACCAGCAGTTCAATCCCCTGTGGAACAAGGTGGGCGAGCTGGAGCAGGAGACCGGGATCAAGGTGGCGCTGACCCGGGTTCCCACCGCCGAGATCCGGCAGAAGATCATGCAGGACTTGGTCGTGGGGACCGGGCAGTTCGACATCTACGACACCCCGGATGACACGATCTTCAGTGCCTCGCAATACCTGATGTCGCTGGACCCCTACATTAAGAAGGACTTCGGCTCGGTGGAGGCCTGGGGCAAGTACGCAGTTCCTTGGGCTCTCAAGGCCGCCTCGATTCGCGGCGATGTCCGTTTGCACCCCTTTTACAGTGGAAGCGTGGCCGGGGCCTACCGGGAGAAGCTCTTTGCGGATCCCAAGAACCGCGCCGATTTCAAGGCGCGATTCGGGTACGACCTACCGGCCCCCCCGAAGACGTGGAAAGAGCTGATCGATGCCGCCACGTTCTTCACCCGACAGGAGAAGGGCGAGCAGGTCTGGGGGATCGTTTTCCCCGGGAAACAAGATCCGGGCCTGAATGTGTTCGAGATGTTCGTCTTTGAAGAGGGCGTGACGTATCTGGACGATGAAAACCACTCCCTCTGGGGACCGAAGCATCCCGAGAACCAGGGGAAGGTTACGAAGGTGGCGGAATTGCTGCACGACCTGATCTACAAGTATAAGGTCGCCCCCACGACTATCCCCGGGATGGCCACCAACGAGTCGGTGGACATGTACCTGAACGACAAAGCCGCCATGATTGTGGACGTCCTCTACTTTTCCTGGGACGAGATCCGGTCCAAGAAGGTGACGGATCGGATCGGGCGGTCGGTCAGCTTCCAGGTGCCCAGCTCCACAGGGGAAGGGAAGGGGGGGATCCCCTTCTACTGGATGTTCGGGGTCAACGCCAAATGCAGTCAGAAGGACGCGGCCTGGGCGTTCCTCCGCTGGTTCATGCGCGAGGACAATCTCAAGCTGACCCTGACAAAGGGCATCGGCGTGTACGTGCCCACCGACATGCGGTTGGGCGAGTGGGCGGCCTCCGAGAACATCCTCCCCCCCGCGGTGGTGGCTGCCGTCAGGCGAGCCCAGGTCTACCGGCTGAACCCGCAGATCGGCCAGGTTCGGAACACCGTCCGGACCTACGTGGAGAAGTTGGATCTCAATGCGCTGACCCCGGCAGAGTTCACCAAGGAATCGGGGAACGCCGTGGAGGAATTGATGGTCAGGACTGGGTTAGCCAAGTAGCGCCATGCACCGAGTCGAGACGGACGCGGTGAAGAGCGAGAACGGGGCGGTGCCGGCTGTCCATCGGATCGCGGCGCGCACCGCCCCGCCCGTCGCGCGACGGGACATCCAGCGGTCCTGGGATGCCGGCATGTGGTGGTTCCTGTTGCCGGCTGCCCTGGCTGTCCTGGCGGTCATGGTCATTCCCCTCCTGTATGTAATCTACCTCAGTCTTTTCGATTACAACATCATGCAGTACACCTACCGCTTCATCGGGCTTGGCAACTATGCCAAGATTCTCTACGACGCCGGCTTCGGGTGGGCGCTCCTCCGGACGTGGTGGTACGTGGTGGCGGTGGTGGGAGCGGACTTCATATACGGGTTCCTGGTGGCCCTGCTGGCTTGGAAGCTCCCGTTGGGCTGGTCGAAGCTGTTCCGTGCCGTCGTCATCCTGCCCATCCTCCTCATCCCTTCGGCGGCGGCGATCCTCTGGCGCAGCGTGATCTACACGCCGCCCTACGCGGTGTTTGACCGCCTCGTCGGCCTGTCCACCTCCGTATCGCTGCTGGCCTCGCCCTCCACTGCCCTCTGGGGGATTATCCTGACGGCGGTCTGGGGATGGTCCCCCTGGGTGTTCTTGCTGCTGCTCGCCGGGTTGGAGGGCCTGCCGACGGAGCTGCTAGAGGCCGCGCAGATCGACGGCGCGACATTTCCCCAGCTCGTCTGGCACGTCATCCTCCCCATGATGAAGCCGGTGATCTTCGTCACCTTGAGCCTGAAAGCGGTGGATTCCTTCCTGTCGTTCACCTTCCCGTGGGTCATGACGGGAGGCGGACCGGGGGGGTCGTCCCACCTGCTCAGCACCTACATCTTCGAGCGGGCCTTCAAGTTCTTGGACTACGGCTACGGCTCCAGTCTCGGGGTGGTGATGCTCCTGATCGCCATCCTCACCTCCACGGCGATCATCGTCTACGCATGGAGGGAGGGGTATGTCGGCACCGATGCGGCGTAGCGTGGGGACCCTGGCGAAGAGCCTGGGCGTTCTGTTCGTCCTGGGCTGGGTCGGCATCCCATTCTTCAGTCTGGTGTCCGTCTCGCTCACCCCGGAAGGGGCCCCGGCCATCGGCCTGGGGCTGCCCGCGCAACTCTCCCTGACGCACTACCGGAACGTTCTGTCCGGCGTGCAGAGCTTGTGGTTGTACCTGAAGAACAGCGCAATCATCAGCTCCCTGGCCACGCTGGTGGCCCTCGTCCTGGCACTGCCCTGTGCCTACGGGCTCTCCCGCCTGCAACGCTACGCGGCTGCGCGGACGCTTTACCTTGCGGTTTTCGTCTTGCGGATGCTACCCCCCATCACGCTGATCATTCCGTATTTCTTCCTCATCGCAACGCTGCATCTCCTGGACAGCAAGGTGGGGCTGATCTACGCCCTCCTGGCGCCCGCGCTCCCTCTGGCCATCTGGACCAGCAAGACGTTCTTCGACACCGTCCCGCCCACGCTGGATGAAGCTGCCCGGATCGACGGAGCGAACGCTTGGCAGGTGTTCTCACGCGTGGCGCTCCCCCTGGTCGGCAACGGGGTGGCCGTGACGGCCATCCTCACCTTCCTGACGGTTTACATCGACTTCATTTTCGCTTTGACGTTGACCAGCCACTGGGCATTGACGCTCCCCGTCTACATCGCCGGCTTTCAGACTGAGTACCGCTTTTATGTGGGTGATATGCTGGCGGCCACGCTGGTGGGGACGCTCCCCATGCTGGTGCTGTTTTTCGTCGTGCAACGGCATATGCGGCGCGTCGTTCTGGCCGGGGTGCACTGAGGGGAGAGGAGGATACAGTGCGCGAGAAAGTCATGGGGCTGCGCGAGGCCGTAGCGCTCATCCGGGACGGAGACTCGGTGGCCATCGGCGGCCATACCCTACGGCGCCATCCCATGGCGCTCATCCACGAGATCGTCCGCCAGGGGCGACGCGGGCTCAAGCTCCAGGGATGGAACAACGGCATCGACATGGACCTGCTGATCGGGGCAGGGTGCGCGGCCTCGGTGGAGACCTCCTACATCGGAATCTCCGCCTACGGCCTCGCCCTGAATTTCCGCCGGGCCTGCGAGTCGGGGGCGCTCGAGGTCATCGAGCATTCCGAGACGACGGGGCTGGATATGTTCCGGGCCACGGTCATGGGGACGAGCTTCTTCCCCACCAAGACCCCGCTGGGAACGGACCTCATGCGGACGAACGCGCACCTGGCGGAGGTTTCCTGTCCCTTCACGGGCGAGCGCTTCGCCGCCGTCCGGGCCGCGCAGCCGGACGTGGCCATCCTGCACATGCACACGGCCGACCGGTACGGAAACGTGCAGCTCGACGCCCAGCGCTGGAATGACCAGTCGGCAGACGTGCTCATCGGGAAGGCGGCCCAGACGACCATCGTGAGCGTGGAGCAGATCGTGAGCGACGAGGAGATCAACCGGAACTCGCTCCTCACGGTCCTGCCCAGAAAATTCGTCACCGCGATCGTGGAGGCGCCCTACGGTGCCCACCCGTGCGCCTGCGACGCCCGCTACGACTACGATCTGGACGAGGTGGCGAAGTACTACGAGGCCTCCAAGGCGGAGGGGACGTTCACGGCCTACCTGGACGAGCGGATCCGGGGCGCAGCGGATCACCTGGCGTATTTGGAGCGGATCGGCGTGGGCAGCCTGATGCGCCTCACGCGGACGAGGGTGGCGCGACCATGACGGCGTACACGACGGAAGAATTGATGGCCTGTGCGGTCTCGCGCGAGCTGAAGGACGGCGAGTTGGGCTTCATCGGCCTGGGGACGGGCGGACGGGCCTTTATTTACGCGGTGGGGATCCCCAGCGTGGCCATCGAGTTGGCCCATCATCGGGGAGTCGATTTCATTGCGCAGTATGGGGTGAAGCTCGAGCCCGTGATCCCCGAGGTGCCGGGCTGCTTCACCGACGCCAACCTCTTGGCCTGGCCCTGTCGGGCCATGATTCTGGTGGAGGACTGCCTGGACATGTTCCGGCGGGGGATGATGGATTGGGGCTTCGTGTCGGGCGCCCAGATCGACGCCCATGGAAACCTCAACAGTGTGTGCATCGGCGACCCGAAGCGGCCCAAGGTGCGGCTCGTGGGGGCCATCGCCCAAACCGACCACTGCGCCCATGCCAAGCACACCATGATCATCGTGCCGCACGAGCGGCGGGTGTTCGTGGAACGGGTGGACTTCATCTCGGGCTTGGGCTTCGGCGACGGCCCGGGATATCGGGAACGCTACCAGCATCATGGTCAGGGCCCGCGGAAGGTGGTGACCAACCTGGCGGTGCTGGGGTTCCACCCCGAGAGCAAGCGCATGCGGGTGGAATCCCTCCATCCCGGCGTCACGCGCGAGCAGGTGGAAGCCAACACCGGCTTCCGCCTCGACTTCCCGAGCCCCATGCCCGTGACGGCGGCGCCTTCGCCTGAGGAGGTCGAGCTGATCCGCACGCAGATCGACCCGCGGGGCGTGTGGCTCCAGGCACACGTGCGCTGAGCAAGAGGCGCGAGGATGATCCGCCGCATTGATCATGTCGGCATCCTGGTCCGGAGTCTGGCGGAGGCCGTGCCCCTCTACACGGAGCGGCTGGGTCTTGAGGCCGACCCCCCGGTCGAACTCACGGAGCAGCAGGTGCGTGTGCAGTTCCTGCATGTGGGAAGCGACCGGATCGAGCTGCTCCAGCCCACCTCGTCCGCCAGCACGCTGGAACAGGTTCTCGCGAAGCGAGGAGAGGGTCTCCTGCACATCTGCCTGGAGGTGGACGACCTGGAGGCAACCCTGCGGGAGCTGGAGGGCACAGGGGTGCGCCGAGTGGACGCGCACCCCGGGACGAGCCCGCACGGGCTGGCGGCCTTCCTCCATCCCAAGAGCTTCCGGGGGGTCTCCATCGAGCTGCGGCAAGCCGCCGCCAGGACGCCGGCTGAACGCGCGGTGCCGGTGCCGGCCCCCGAGACGACGGCGCTCCAGCTGAGCGGGCGAACCAAGGCGTGTTTCTCGCTCGGCTATCCCATCGCCCAAAGCCTCTCGCCTGCTATGCAGACGGCCGCCTTCCGGACGCGAGGCCTCGAGTGGGTGTACCTGCCCTGGAGCGTGCCGGCCGATGCCCTGCCCGCGACCGTGCAGGCGCTCCGGGCCAACGACCACTTTGCCGGCGGAAACGTGACGGCGCCGCACAAGGAGCGAATCATCCCCCTGCTGGACGCGCTGACGCCCGAGGCCGCGCGCGTGGCAGCCGTCAATGTGGTGTTCCGAGACGGCGAGCGATTGGTGGGCCACACGACCGACGGGCCCGGCTACGTGGCCGCACTGCGGGAAGAGGGCTACGACCCGCGCGGCAAGCGCGTCCTGCTGCTCGGTGCCGGCGGGGCGGCGAAGGCTGTCGGGCTGGCCCTCGTCGATGCAGGGGCGGCGGAAATCCGGGTGCTGAACCGCACAGCGGCGCGCGCCGAGGCGGTCGCCCGGCTGCTGGCCGCGGCGGGGTGTTCCCGGGTGCAGGCCGGACGGCTGGGAGAGGCCGAATCTGCTGTACGCCAAGCGGACTTGGTGGTGAACGCGACATCCATCGGGCTGCAGAAGGACGCGCCGCCGCTGTTCGACTACGGGCTCCTGCCGCCGACTGCCTTCGTGTCGGATCTGGTGTTCTTCCCGCGCGAGACCCCGTTTCTTCGAGCAGCCCGCGCCCAGGGATGCCGGACGATGAACGGGCTGGGCATGCTGCTCCATCAGGCCGTGCTCAGTTTTGAGCGATGGACCGGCCTGGAGGCCCCGAAGGACGTCATGCGGGAGGTCCTCACGGCGGTTCTGGATCAACGGGAGCGGACAGCCTGAACCACAACCAGGGGGGAGGAATGGGTCTCACGGGCAAGACGGCGATTGTGACCGGCGGAGCGCGGGGAATCGGGGAGGCAATCGCGCGCACGCTTGCGGGCAGCGGAGCGCGCGTGGTGATCGGCGATGTGCTGGAAGAGGAGGGCGCGGCAACCGCCAAGTCCATCCAAGCCGAGGGAGGCCAGGCAACATTCGTGAAAGCGGACGTGTCTGCCCGAGCAGGCTTCGAGCACCTGATGGGAGCGACCATCCGGGAGCATGGGCAGGCAGATATTCTCGTGAACAACGCAGGGGCTCTTGGGCTCGGGAAGCTCGTGGACACCACGGATGCTCTCTGGGACCGGATGTTCGCCATCAACTTGAAGAGCGCATTCTTCGGCTCGCAACTCATCGCGCGGCACATGATCGAGCGAAAGATCCAGGGAAAGATCGTCAACCTTGCCTCCCAGAACGGGTTCATCGTGCGCGAAAACGAAGGCGCGTACAGCGTCGCGAAGGCTGGGGTGATTCACCTGACCCGGTGCCTGGCCGTGGAGTTGGCACCTTATCACATCAATGTGAACGCCGTGGCGCCCGGGGTCGTGCGGACGAACATCAGCAAAGGACTCTTCCCCCCTGAGGCGTACGCGGCCAGGCGGGAGGCCCACATTAGGGCGGTGCCCTGGGGGGAGATCGCGGATCCACAGGACATCGCCAACGTGGTGCGGTTCCTGGTCTCGCCGGATGCCCGATATGTGACGGGGGCCCTCATCGTGGCGGACGGCGGGCTGACGATCGACAAGACCATCATCCGGTAGGGGTCCGGTGTTTCCATCCTGGAAGGGGAACGAGGGGCCGAGCGCGATGGCAGAAGAGCGAGCGCTGAAGATTACGAGCATCGAGCTTCACGAGTTCGAGCGCGAGGTGCGAGACTTCGGCAGCCTGGAGACCAGCGAGGTCTACGAGCCCGGGACCGTCCATCGCCGAAAGTCGCACGCCCTGAAGGTTCACACCGACGCCGGCATCACCGGGGAGTACGTCTCCACCTTCACCGTGATCGAGCCGGCGGCCATGGGATGGATCGCTCCGCTCCTCATCGGCCGGAACGCGCTGGAGCGCGAGCGCACCTACCATGACCTGAAGCGGGTCCTCCGCCATGTCGGCCGGATGGGTCTCGGGCCGGTGGACAACGCACTCTGGGACATCGCCGGAAAGTACTATCAAGCCCCGGTTTACGAGCTCCTGGGCGGTTTTCGCACCACGTTCCCCGTCTATGCGAGCACTGCCTTCGGCGACCACCATGGCGGGCTCGACTCCCCCGAGGCATTCGCCGATCTTGCCCAGCGGTGCCTGGAGCGGGGGTATCGAGGCTTTAAGATTCACCCCTGGTGGACGGGACCGATCGCCCAAGACATCGCCCTGGTCCACGCGGTCGGTAAGCGGGTCGGGGGCAAGATGGATCTCATGCTGGATCCGGCGTGTGCGTACGACACCTTTGGCGATGCGGTGAAGGTCGGACGGGCATGCGACGACGAGGGGTTCTTTTGGCTGGAAGACCCGTTGCAGGATGGGGGACTTTCGCAATTGGCCCATCGGAAACTGCGCCAGCTCATCAAGACGCCGCTCCTGCAGGGGGAGCACGTCCGTGGCGTGGAAGAACGCATGAACTTGCTGCTGGCGGACGCGACGGATTTCGTGCGCGGCGATGTCCGGCTGGAAGGGATCACCGGGACGATGAAGCTCGCGCACGCCGCCGAGAGTCTCGGAATCGATGTGGAAATCCATCTGGGCGACCCGGCCACGCGGCACTGCCTGGCGGCGATTCGCAACTCCAACTACTACGAATGGGGGCTGGTCCATCCCAAGCTCGGGCGGCATACCGATCCCTTGTACAGCGACGGATACATGGACGGAGATTTCGACGGGATCGACGGCGAGGGGTGCGTGTCGGTCCCCGCAGGTCCCGGGCTGGGCGTCTCCTATGATTGGGATTTCATCGCCACGCACACGGTCGCCTCACAGACCTATTCCTGACAGGCTGAATTCTGGGGATGGGGGATGAGAACATGGCGGGAAGTGTGGGCCGGATCTACGCCAAGACGCTGGAGATTGCGATCGGTCTTCTCCTCGCGGAGATGATCGCCGTTGGGTTTGCGGCCGTCGTGGCACGTTTCCTTCTGAGCGACTACGTTTCACTGTACTGGGCGGAGGAAGTCATCCGGTATTCCTTCATCTGGTCGGTGTTTCTGGTTTCGCCGCTGGTGGTCCGGCGCGGGGCCAATTTGGAGCTGGACATCTTTGTCCAACGGGTGCCCCCCTCGGCCCGGCGCGCGATCGCCCTGTTCAACGGTGTCGTCATCGTGAGCTTCCTCGTGGTGTTGGTTGTGCAGGGAATCATCATGGTCCGAGTGAACGTGAATCAGCTCTCGTCGGCGCTCGAAATGTCCATGGCGTGGATCTACCTGGCCGTGCCCACAGGGGGCTGCTTGATGCTGGGCGAGTATGTGGCCATCCTGGTCCGCCTCTTGCGCGGCACCCCGGAGGCCACCTCGGAAGCGCGACCGGTGGCGGTCCAATGATCGGCATTCTGTTTGCCAGTTTTGGCCTGTTCCTGACCCTGGGCATGCCGATCGTCTTTGGGATCGGGGCCTCGGCCCTGCTCGCCATGGTTGTCGAGGGGCAGATCCCGCTCCCGGCCATCATCACCAAGATCTTCGGGGGGATGGACTCCTTTCCCCTCATGGCCATCCCCTTCTTCATCCTGGCCGGGGAAATCATGAACCGCTCGGGGATCACCGAGCGGATCGTGGAGTTCTCGAACGATCTGGTCGGATACCTCCGCGGGGGTCTCGCCCACGTGAATGTGCTGACCAACATGATCCTGGCCGGCGTCTCCGGGTCCTGCGTGGCGGATTGCTCCGCCACGGGGACCCTCCTCATTCCGGCCATGGTGAAGAAGGGCTACCCGGTCGAATTCAGCGTTTGCCTGACCGCCTGCGCGTCCACCATGGGCCCGATCATTCCGCCCAGTATTCTGATGATCCTCTACGGCTCGATGACCGGCGTCTCCATCGGCGCCTTGTTTCTCGGGGGCGTCATCCCGGGTGTCCTCATCGGCCTCAGCCTGATGGTGCTGACCTTCATCCTCTGCCGGCGGGGAGGATTCGGTGTGCCCATGGAGGGAGGATCCCTGCGACATCTCAAGGTCAGCGCCCGCCGAGCCGTCTGGGCGCTCCTGGTGCCCGTGATCATTCTGGGTGGGATCCTCTCGGGCGCCTTTACGGCCACGGAGGCCGGCATTGTGGCCGTCGTCTACAGCCTGATCGTCGGGCTCTTCGTCCTCCGGACGCTCACGCCCAATCAGCTCCTCGGGATCCTGGTGGATTCGACGGTGACCGCCGGGATGGTCATGCTCATCATCGGGGTGGCCTCGGTCTTCGGCTACCTGCTGACCCGCTGGCACTTCCAGGACATCGTCCTGCAACTCCTCCAGTCGTTCTCCAGTAGCCCGGGTGTGATCGTTGCAGAGATCATGCTGTTCCTCATCATCCTCGGTGGGTTTGTGGATGTGACCCCGATGCTCATCATGTTCGGGCCCGCGCTGGCGGCAATCGGGGCCAAGCTTGGGTACGACCCGGTGCATTTCGGTGTGGTGATGGTCCTGACCGCGCTGATCGGGGCAGTGACGCCCCCCGTGGCCACATTGCTCTTCGTGAGCTGCGGCATCGCCAAGATTCCGCTGTCGCGAATTGTTCGACCCGTGTGGGTGTTTGTTCTGCCTCTTGTGATCGTGGCTTTTCTGATCGCGTATGTGCCGCCCCTGGTGACAGCAATTCCACGGATGCTAATGCGGTAGCCTGAAGGAGGGAGAGATCATGAAGACGACGAAGGTGGTAGGTCTGGCCGCGATCCTGGTCGTGGGGTTGTGGATCGGGCCGGCGCAGGCGCAGGTCACGTTGCGGCTGGGCAATATCTATCCCGCGGACCACAGCACCGGCAAGGCGGCGGATAGGATCGCCGAGTTGGTGGCCACGAAGACCAACGGCCAGGTGAAGATCGAGGTGTTCCAGGACTCCAAGCTCGGGAACGAGCGAGAGATTGCGGAGAGTGTCAAGGCGGGCTCCCTGGACATGTGCCTGAGCGGGCTGGCGGGGGTGGGCCGCTTCATGCAGACGATACAGGTTCTCGAACTGCCGTACCTGTACCGGGACCTGGACCAACTCCATCGGGTAGGCCAGGCGGTGCGGCCGGATGTGGAGAAGCTCATGTTGCAGGTCGGCATCCGCACCCTGGGCTTCTTCTATCTCGGGCCGCGGGAGACGGCCGCCAAGCGGCCCATCCGAAGCCTGGAGGATATGAAGGGCCTGCGCTTCCGCGTGCCGGAGTCGCCCCTGTACGTCGGGATGGCCCGCGCGCTGGGGGCGAACCCGACACCCATCGCCTTCCCCGAGGTCTACACTTCGCTCCAGACCGGCGTGGCCGAGGCGGCTGAGGGCGGGGTGGACACCCTCTGGAACAACAAATGGTACGAACCGGCGAAGAACGTTGCCCTGACCCATCACATCCTGCAGCTGTTCTATGTGACGATCAACGAAGGCTCGTTCCAGAAGCTGGCCCCGACTCAGCGGCAGGCACTCCAAGAGGCGGTTCAGGAGGCATCGGTCTACCAGCTCGGCCTCAACAAGGACTTCAACACCTCCTTGCTGGACAAGATGAAGGCGGCCGGCGCGACCATCATCCCCATCGCCGATCTGCAGCCGTTTACCAAGGCGTTGGAGTCATTCAACAAGAGCTACGCCGAGAAGATCGGCCCGGAGGCGGTGAGCCTGCTGGAGAAGGCCTTGGCGGTCAAATAGCCAGGCGTGTCCTGCGCACCTACGGCCGCGGACATCGCAGGAGACGACAGAGGAATCGAGCGTGACAACCACTGCGGTAGGCGGGAAGGTCATCGGCTTGAAGGAAGCGGCGGCGCGGGTGCCGGACGGGGCGCACCTCACCATCGGAGGCTTTGCCCACTCCTTGACTCCGCTGGCCCTCGTACGGGAGCTGATCCGCCAGGGGAAGGGGAAGTTCGAGTTGACCTCCATGGGCGATTGCTGGGCTGCCGATATGCTGTCGGGTGCGGGCCGTCTGACGCGCGCCCGGCTCTCCAACTACATGTTCGAGGGCTTCGGTCGCTGTCCCAATTTCTCCCGGGCGGTGGAGACGGGAGAGGTGGTGGTGGACGACTACAGCCACTTCGCCGTCACCTCGCGCTGGATCGCCGGCGCCTTGGGCTTGCCGTCCATGCCAGTACGGACGATGCTGGGAACCGACCTCGTCCGAAAGAAGCCATTGGACCGAGGCGACATCGTGGAAGCGCCGTGCCCGCTGACCGGCGAGCCGCTCCTGTTCGTCCGGGCTTCGCGTCCCGATTTCGCGCTGCTGCACGCGTCGCGGGCCGACGCCGAGGGGAACATCCAGCTCTTTGGGGTCACCTCCACGATCGAGGAGCAGGCGCGCGCTGCCAAGCGGGTCATCGTGACCGTGGAGGAGATCGTCCCGGGGAGCGTCATCCGCGAGCAGCCGGAGCTGACCCTAATCCCGGCGTTCCTGGTGGAGGCCGTGGTCGAGGCCCCGTTCGGTGCGCATCCGGGGGGCATGTTCCGGTACTATGACTTCGACCGGGAGCACGTCGGCCACTACGTCCGGGCGGGGAAGGCGGCGGAGACATTCCGGCGGTATCTGGACGAGTACGTGCTCGGCCTCCCGGACCACGACGCCTACCTTGCCAAGATCGGCATGCGGAAGCTCATGGCGCTGCGGGCGGATCCGTATTGGGGGTATTGAGCCAATCCATTGCCGTTGAGGAGAGCCATGGACCACACGCGACAAGAGATCATGGCGGTGGCCGCCGCGAGGGAGCTCCGCGATAACGAGGTTGCCTTCATCGGGACCGGCCTGCCAATGATCGCGGCCTACCTGGCCAAGTTCACCCACGCCCCGGGCCTCACGTTGATCTTCGAGTCGGGCGTCATTGGCGCCCAGCCCCGCGGATTGGCCATCGGGGTCGGAGATTTCAAGCTGGTCTCCCACTGCCAGAAGGCCACCGGCCTCTATTATGCGCTGAGCCTCCTGCAGGGGGGGCGGGTGGATGTCGGCTTCCTGGGCGCGGCGGAGATCGACCAGTACGGGAACATCAACTCTACGGTCATCGGCGACTACCAGCGCCCCCAGGTGCGACTCCCAGGCAGCGGCGGGGCCAACGACATCGCCTCGGCGGCGAAGCGAGTCATCATCATTGCCGCGCACCAGCGACGGAAATTTTCTCCGCGGCTCCATTACCTGACCACGCCTGGCTTTCTCGACGGGGGAGATGCCCGGCAGAAGGCAGGGCTGCCGGGCGGTGGGCCGAGCCGGGTGATTACCGATCTGGCCGTTCTGGGATTCGAGCCGACCTCGAAGCGCATGCGCCTAGAGAGCCTGCATCCTGGTGTCACGCTGGATGAGGTGAAGGAGCAGACGGGCTTCGAGTTGCTGATCCCGCCGCATCTCCCAGTGACGGAGCCTCCAACGCGGGAGCAGGTCCGGTTGCTTCGCGAACGCATCGATCCGGCTGGGGAGTACATCGCGCCACCTCAGCCCGCAGGCAGTCTGCGAGGCTAAGCTGCAGACGGCACCCGCCAGACGACCGGCTCCGGGCGTTCGGTCCGGGCCCACCGGGTGGCGGATTCCGACAAGTCACGGGTACTCCTTCCCGGCGAGTGGCCCGGCAAGGAGCCGAGGAAACAATCGAATGGCCGAGTACGTGCGGATGCCCCGCCTTTCCCAAGACATGACTCAGGGGCGGATTGTCGAGTGGCTGAAGAAAGAGGGAGACGCCGTCAAGGAGGGGGACCCCCTCGTCTTGATCGAGACCGATAAGGCAGAGGTGGAACTGCCGGCGCCGCAGTCCGGATTCCTCCGGCGAGTCCTGGTCGGGCCCGGAGAAGATGCCGACGTGGGGACGCCTCTTGCGATCCTGGCTGAGGCTGAGGAGACCATCGAGGAACTTCTGAAGAAATCCAAGCAAGTCCCGAGAAAATCAGCCGATTTTATCAGCACCGGTGAATCGCTGCCGGCACGCGAGGCCGCCCCCCCTGCTGTATCAGTTTCCACCGGGAAGCGGCAGTCGGTGTCCCCGGTCGCGAGGCGGATCGCACGGGAGCTGGGCATCGATGTCTCACAGGTGGCGGGGACCGGCGCCGGCGGACTCGTGACGGAGGCGGATGTCCGGGCCTTTGCCGCGAAAGGCGGGACAGGGCCGGCCGGTGAGAACCCGGAGGCCGCGCAGGTGATTCCTTTCACCGGTCTCCGCCGCCGGATTGCGGAACGGCTGACCCTGAGCCGGCAGACGGTAGCGGACGTCACTACGGTCACGGATGTGGACATGACGGAGGTGGCGGGTTTGCGCAAGGATACGGGCTTCTCGTACACCGCCTACGTCGCCTGGGCGGCGGCCCAGTCCTTGCGAGAATTCCCCATCCTCAACGCCTCGCTTGATGGCGAGCGAATCCTCCTCAAGCGCGATGTCCATCTTGGGGTCGCGGTGGCGCTGGAGCGAGGCTTGGTCGTGCCGGTGATTCGCTCCGCCGACCGGAAGAGCCTCGAAGAGATCGCGCGGGAGTTGGACGCGCTCGCTGCCCGCGCCCGCGACGGCCAGCTTGGCCCAGGCGACCTGAGCGGCAGCACCTTCACGCTGACCAACTCTGGCGCATTCGGCTCGCTCCTCTTCACCCCCATCATCAATCTGCCGGAGGTGGCCATCCTGGGCATGGGCAAGGTGGCGGACACGCCGGTGGTCCGGGACGGCGCGATCGTCGGCCGCAAGGTGATGTACCTCTGCCTGTCCTACGATCATCGGGTGGTGGATGGGGCGCCGGCGCTGCAGTTCCTTCAGGCCGTGAAGCGGCGGCTGGAGCAGCCGGGGATCCGGTCTGGCTAGGAGAAAGGGGCGGGCGTTTCCCGCAGGGTATGGCTTGCGAAAGAGGAGCGGTTCATGGGTTATGTCGAGCAACTCACCGAGAAGGATCTCATCCAGATATACCGGTGGCTGGTCCTGATCCGGGCCTTTGAGGACCGGGTCGGGGACCTCTGGTCAAAGGGGGTTTTGCAGGAATCGCCCCACGGGAGCCAGGGGCAAGAGGCCATCGCCGTCGGGGCCTGCTATGGGCTGCGGCAGGAGGACCAGGTCCTGCCCTCCCTGCGTACCCGGGGCGCCTTCTTCGTCAAGGGAGTGTCCGTCCGGACGCACATGGCAGGGATGTACGCCAAGGCCACCGGCCCGGCCCGCGGAAAGGCCACCACGCACCACATGGGGGATGCCGAGCGGGGCGTGCTGCTGGGGAGCGCCATCGTGGGAGCCTCCATCACGGTGGCGGTGGGCGCGGCCCTCGCGTTCAAGCTCCAGCGGAAAGACAAGGTCGTGGTCGACTTTTTCGGAGACGGGGCTGCCCAGCGCGGCGACTTCCACGAAGGGCTCAACTTTGCCGGAGTCTTCAAGCTGCCGATCGTCTTCGTCCTTGAGAACAATGGCTTCGCCGAGATGACGCCCCTCGCGAAGCACTTCGCGGGCACGGATTTGGCCTGCCGGGCCCAGGGATACGGCTTTCCCGGGATCCGGCTGGATGGAAACGACATCTTCGCGGTCTACGAGGCGGTGCAAACCGCCGTGGCCCGCGCCAGGGCCGGCGAGGGCCCCACGCTGCTCGAGTGCGTGACCTACCGCCTGCGGGGACATTCTGAAAGCCATCCCCCGACGGAGTTGCGGGACATCGCGGAGATCGAGGCGTGGCGAGCCAAGGATCCGATCCCCCGGATGCGCGCCTCTCTGGAGGAGCGGGCGATCCTGACCGAGGTGCTCGCGGAGAAAATCAAGACAGAGGTCGAAGCCGAGATCGAGGACGCGGTGAAGTTCGCCGAGGAGAGCCCCTCCCCCGATACCGGGGAGATCCACAAGAACGTCTACGCGCCGGAACCCCCGGACCTGGTGGTCGGGAGGCGGGCATGAGAGAGATTACCTATCGCGAGGCCATTCGAGAGGCTCTCCGTGAGGAGATGCGCCGCGACGAGCGGGTGTTCATCTTGGGCGAGGATGTGGCGGATGCCGGGGGGGTCTTCAAGGTGACGCTCGGCCTGCTGGCGGAATTCGGTCCGACGCGGGTCATCGACACGCCGCTCAGCGAGTCGGCCATCGTGGGGGCGGCGGTGGGGGCCGCCCTGATGGGGATGCGCCCTGTCGCCGAGGTCATGTTCGCTGATTTCACGACGATCGCCATGGATGCCATCGTCAACCACGCAGCCAAGATCCACTACCTGTACGGAGGCGAACTGTCTGCGCCACTGGTGGTCCGGATGGCCTACGGCGCCGGTCCCAAGTGGGGATCGCAACACACGCAGAGCGTGGAGTCGTGGCTGGCGAACGTTCCGGGTCTCACCATCGTGATGCCAGCGACACCCGCCGACGCCAAGGGACTCCTCAAGGCAGCCATCCGTACGGCGAACCCGGTGATCTTCCTCGAGCACAAGATGCTCTACGGGAAGAAGGGCGAGGTGCCCGAGGGCGAGTATCTCGTCCCGCTCGGGAAGGCAGACATCAAGCGGTCGGGCGAGGATGTGACCATTGTCGCCATGGGGATGATGGTGGACCGGGCCTTGGCAGCGGCGCGGACCCTGGCGGAGGAGGGCACCAGCGCCGAGGTGATCGACCTCCGCTCGATCCAGCCCCTGGACGAAGAGACAATCTTGGTTTCGGTGGAGAAGACCGGCCGACTGGTGATCGTCCACGAGGCCCCGGTCCGCGGGGGATTCGGCGGGGAGGTCGCGGCGGTCGTGGCGAACAAGGCGCTGGGCTACCTGGACGCGCCCATTCGGCGGGTGGGTGGGCCGTGGGCGCCGGTGCCTTTCGGCCCAGTCCTGGTGGACGCTTATGTGCCGAAGGAGGCCGACGTCATCCAGGCGGTGCGTGTTACGCAAGGTGCGTCAGTCGCGTAGGCCCGGATCGATCGAAACCGAGCAGCGGGGTATCGAGACTGTGTACTAGTACTACTGCGTTAAGTAATCACGATCCCCGAAAGCGCGGAATCGTTGCCCGGCAATAGGCACAGACGCCGGTCCACGAGAGGAGCAGGGTCTGCAGCTCACGGCGCGTCTGTGGCAGGGTCCACCCAGAAGTTTTTTTTTCGCCGCAGCGTTTCGAGCGTGAGAAACGCGTGCGCCAGCATGACGAGCGTGACGTGGTGATGCCAACCGACCCAGCCGCGCCCCTCGTAGTGATCCAGGCCCAACTCATCCTTCAGCTGCAGGTAGTCCTGCTCGATCGCCCAGCGGGACTTGGCCACCTGCACCAAGCGGCGCAAGGTGGTGCTCGCCGGCAGGTCGCACAGCCAGTACTTGGTGGGCTCCTCCGCGGCCGCTGGCCATTTCACCAGCAACCACACCTCCTTGTGGGGCGGCGCCCCCTGGACGAACCCATGCGAGGGCTGCACCCGGAGGGCCCAGAAGCGCGAGGTCAACCAGCCCTGCGTGCCCTGCCGCCAGCGCACCGTCCTCCACCCGGTGGCCTGCGCCGCGGCCGCCTTCGCGGAGAGCGGCCGTTGCATGCCGTACTGGTGGCGCGTGGGGGGCTGGCCGCGCCCCTGGTACGGGGGCACGGTGGCTTGGGGGGGCCGGGTCCACACGCCCACCGTCGCGGAGATCCCCACGACGTACGCCAGGTGGCGGGCTGCCAGGCCGTCCCGGAACTTGGTCGCGTCCCCGTACCCGGCATCGGCCACGACGATCCGGTCCGGCAGGCCCCAGGCCCGGGTCTGGTCGATCAGGTCCAGGCCCAGCTGCCACTTGGGCTTAAAGACCACCTCGTCCGGAATGCCCGCGGCCTTCCGCCGGGCGCGATCCGTCGCCCAGCCCTCCGGCAGATACAACCGCCAGCCGAGGATCGCGTGGCCCTGGTCGCCCACCTGGTGCAGGCTGACGGCCACTTGGCAATTGCCGACTTTGCCCAGGGTCCCCGAATACTGCCGCTCCACGGCCACCGAGTGCTCCCCCTGCTTGGGGAAGCCGGTGTCATCGAGTACCCAGACGGGGTCCGGCGCAAGCTCCGCGGTCATGCGCTGGGCGAGCCGCTCCCAGACCGGCAGCCAGTCCCACGGACTCTGGCCCACCAACTGCTGGAGGGCCTGCACGTTGCCGTCCGGCACGCGGGTGGCCAAGGGCTCAATCGACTTGCGCTCGCCGTCGAGCAGCAGGCCCCGGACGTAGACGTCGGCCCAGTGCCGGCGTTCACTGCGACCCAGCGGCGCCACGAGATCCGCCAGGAATTGCTCCAGACGCTTGCGGCATCTCTCGAGCTGGGCGTTGGTCATGCCCGCGAGAGTACCACTCGCGAAAATGTATGTCAATACTTAACGTAGTAGTACTAG
>Ga0187866_1000840_pt1 | contig 32502 bp, 31 predicted proteins | sample June2016WEW_11_1_3_FD_133013 | JGI IMG/M metagenome (GOLD analysis project Ga0187866, IMG submission 133013) | Peatland microbial communities from SPRUCE experiment site at the Marcell Experimental Forest, Minnesota, USA - June2016WEW_11_150 | ecosystem: Environmental > Terrestrial > Soil >...
CACTTGCAAGAAATTCAGGAACGGCTCAATAACCATCCGAGAAAGAATCTAAATTACCAAACACCCAATGAAAAATTACGGGCTTATATCAACGAGGTGGCGCATTAAATTCTTGAATTTGCCCTTAAGTTCGTCAACTAAAAAAGGGCCATTTTCGGCCCTTCTTTCCCCTTCTCTTATTGTAAGATCTCTACAATCTTTGATTTATTCTTATATCCAGCCAAGATTGAAATTGAGCTCTTTGGAAGGTCAAAATACCCCGCCAAAAGCCCTACGAGGGCCTGGTTGGCTTTATTCTTCTGGGGCGGAGCGTTTGTATATACCTCAAAATCCCCTTCTGGGTGACGAATAACCTTATTTTTAGCTGACTTTGGGTGAACCCGAACGGTAATTTTCATTGTCAGTGAAAGTTTTGGTTCTTTTTATTCGACTTTTTATCTGACTATCTAAAAAATTACGGGCTTGGGCTTACGCTTGTCGTCGAGGTTTGAATTTTTACTTGATCAAAAACTTCGGGAGGGGTAATTTCATACCAGAATTGACCGGGTAAGAACTCGATTTCATTGCCCGAAGTATCGTAAAACAAAGTACGCGAATGCAAATCCTTTTTTTGCCAAGTAGCGTCAATTCGCGTACCGCCGTAAAGAATGATGGCTTTTCCGGTTCCAATTGTGTCAAAGGTCCAACTGTCCTCGTTAATTCTGGTTAAACCCTCGTGACGAGTAACCTCTTGAATAATAATATTAGTGGGTGCCAGCTGGTCGCTGGTGTTTCGATCTTTATGAGGTGAGCCGGCCATATCGCGCAAATAAGTTCGAGTTTTCGGGTTGTAGTTATAGGAAACTGCGTAAGATGCCGATGAAAAATTAATATTAATTGTTTGCGTCACATTGGGATCGAATTTGAATTTTTTTGGATCTAAAAATTTAAAAGCCTGAAAGCTTCCGGTTAAATTATACCCTTTGGCTTGAGCGGCCGTATAAAGTTTGGCCGTATCGGTAAACATCGTATGCTCAATGGCGATTCCCGCTGCTGGTACACGCCAATAAGCTTTACTGCCTAAGCTAAATTGATCAAGATCGGGGACGTTTTCTGGACCGATGCGGTCCAGAGCGTCCATGTTTCCACCGACATGAGCGGTAAAGGCGTTATATTCAGCGGCCCAATCAAGAAAGAACGTTCGAATTGAACGAACCGGTCCCACTTTAGGGTCATCTTTGGGGCCGTAAATCGCCATAAAGCGAGTAATCCCGCCTTCGGTGATCGCCTCATAGATAATCGAGGCATCTTCAAGCCCGGCTTGGGGGCGAGCGTCGGGGTGGTTTTCGACAATAATCGCTAAAGGATGTCGATTAGCCAGCGAGGGATCGGACTGAGTGCCGTCGAGCGGGTTGGCCACGGTCGTCACCGCACTTTTTTTAGGTAGAAAGTTAAAAATTGAACCACCCGGGTGGAGATAATCATAGGTCATGAAAGTTATCCCGCCGAGAATTACTCCAAACAAGACAAAATACAAGATGAGTTTAATTTTCTTGTGTCGAGTCATATTACTTCCAAGTTAATAAATGATTAATATTTTCGGTTAAATTTAAAAGCTTACTTTCTTTCGTTTTATCTATTCCAATGGTGTAAATTCCATCGGCCTGCCGTAAAAAAGCCACTGTTTGGCCGTCCGGAGAAATTATCGGCTGGCTGCTTTTTTGATCGGTGGTTAACTGGATAAGATTGGAACCGTCAGTTCGAGAAACATAGACATCGGAGTTATTACTTTCATCAACTTCATAGACGAGCGTCCTTCCCTGAGAATCGAGATCAAAATTGGTGACTGTTTTGGGACTACCGATATTAGTAACGGGCTTGGAAATACTTGAATTTTCAGTAATCGTGTAGATATTGGCAATGTTGTTTGCCGAACCTAAATAAAAAATCGCCGCCGTTTTGGACCAGGAAATTTGTTTTACCTCCGCGCTAAAAGAGTTTAAAACTTTGCCGGTTGATGTGTTAACAACCGAACAAGCATTTTGGGCGCCGCCGGCCGTGCAAAAAACGATTTTTGAGCCATCGCGATTCCAGGAGAAATCGGCAATTTTAACGTTACCTTTGTCGATTAAATCAGTGAAGGTGTTTTTAGCCAAATCTTCGATAAATATGGCCTCTCGCGAAGAGGTCATGGCTAAAAAAGCCAGCTGTTTAGAGTTAGGCGAAAAATGAGGGTCCGAAAGTTCGTTGAAATCCTTTAATTTACTATTGCTGATTGTTTGAAGTTGATTGGAAGAAATTTCCAGCAGCTGAACCTGCGACAGCCCCGAACTCTCATTAACACTGATAGCAATAGTCTGCTCATTTGGGCTGACCTCGAGACTTTCCACCGCCCCGCCTGATTGAATTTGGTCGGAAGAATTGATAAGGGCTCCCGAATTGATGTAGTTTGGGTCCACCCTAAAAAAACTGCTTTTGGCAGAATAATAGATTTTGGGGGTATTAGCGGCGCTGATTTGAGCCGGTTTGGCGCCGGCGACAAGATAAATGTTGAGATATTTAAAATAAAATATGACCCCTAATATAATAAAAACACAATAATATCCTAAAAAAAGAAGCCAAGTTAATTTTTTCATTTCAAATTTGCTTAAATCAGGATTTACCAGAAATATTTACTTCTCTCTTATAATCGAAAAACTAACCGTGAAAACCGAGCCAAGACCTTCTTTTGAGCTAACCGCGATATTTCCGTTCATACGCTTGATCATTTCACGTGAGATCCACAGCCCTAAACCGGTTCCGGAAATATCAATCGTTTTGCGATTTTGGATACGGTAGAATTTCTCAAACAATCTTTTTTGATCGGTTTCCGATATCCCGATCCCTGTATCTTTGATTTGGGTATATAATTTCCCATTAGCAATTTGGTAAGTGATTTCGACTCCCCCTTTTTCGGTATACTTAATGGCGTTGCCGATAATGTTGTCTAATGCCTGGGCTAGGCGTTCAGAGTCGGCAAAAATCAAGGGGTGCGGCGTCGGTAATTCTTGAGTTTTTAAATAGATTTTTTTCTCATCTGCTCTTGCTTCAAGTTCACTAAAAATATGTCGAGTCACGTCAGTGACATCAACCGGCTGCATATCAAACTGGACCCGTTGTTGCTCCAATCTGGAAACATCAAGCAGTTCGTTGACTAAAATATCTAACCGACGAACATTGGCATTAACTTTATCAAGGTGGTCTTTGGCCCGTTGGTCAATTTTGCCGGCGACGCCTTCAGCAATCATCGAAAGATAACCTTTGATCGCGGCCATCGGTGTTTTCATTTCATGAGAAGCGATGGAAATAAAATCGTCTTTCATTTTGTCGATGTCCGAAAGGCTTTTGAACGAAACGGCGTATTTATAGAAACGGAAGTGATTAATAAGTAAAAGTAAAACAAAGAAAATAGTTACCACCAAAGTGATAAGAGCAAAAGCGACATTTTTCTTGGTCTGCACGTCAGAGTTTTGCAATGAAACTTTCATGACGGCGAGGGCTTGTTCTTGCAAAGAGCCATCTTTGACCGGACTGATGATCACCCAAGCCCGGCTCGGTGGGTTGGTGCTTGTGTCTTGGGTTAAAGTCGCCACATTTTCCTGAGAAACCCAAGCCTTAGTATAATCTTGTGACGTAAACGTTAAACTAAAGCTTTGAGTATTGGAGGTGGCCGCGGTCATAAATCCGTTGCTTTGGGGTTTCAGGACGGTAATCTCTTTAATGTCGGGACTAGCGGCGATCGTCTGATTAATTCTTCCTTGAATAAAATCGTTATTTAAAACGTTATCGGAGATGGAAGACACAAAAACTTCTTCGGCCATGGTGGCCTTGTTTTCTAGCTCGTTATCCATTTGTTTTTGGGTGTTCTTGATATCTAATAAACCACTGGCGATAATGACTGCCGGTATGATAATGATTAGCAATAAAGAATAGATAAACTTAAAGTTTTCTTTAATATAAACAATTGCCCCAGACACTTCTCTCCTTCGATCATCAATAAATCACTTTGTGTTAAGCTGAATGACAGCTTTTTTAAATAATTGGATATCTTCCTTATACTTTAAATTTACGGATACTTCTTCTTCGTTGAACCATTGAGCGTCTTTAATCTCCGCTGTTTGGGCTTTAAGGGTGGTACCGGCCGGCGCTTCCATTAAAAAGAAGTAGACATATTTATGGGATAAAACGCCGTCCATTTTAAACCAGTAATTAATTCGGTCAATTTTTTGGACAATTTTGATATCGGTAAGACCAATTTCTTCACTCACTTCCCGAAGGGCCGACTCCTCCGGTTTTTCAGGTTTCTCAATATGTCCTTTGGGAAAAGTCCATTGATCGTAAGAATTATAAATCAGCGCATATAATATTCGCTCACCTTCATGTTTATAGACAATTCCCCCGGCCGAAAACTCCATTTTTACGGTTGGCATATTATTGGGTCACTTTAATTGAACTTATAATCTGGTTATAAAGACTTGTTCCGTTATCATATAAACTGGCGGGGGCCGTATAAGTGACAATCATAATTTGATCCGTTAGAGGTACGTAAGTCGCGATCGCCGGGCCATTTTTAGTCAGAACTTCTTGGTAAGCCGGAGAACCACTAACGGTAATTTGGGTTGGATTATTAGTTTCACCACTGGTGACTTTATTTGAGTCGACCCAGGCCTGTAAGGTCTTGCCATCGTTACTTTGAAAATCGATCGAAACTTTGTAGCCGGTGGGTGTTCCTTCAAGCGATGCTTGATTAGAGGCTAAAATAATGGAATCGGCTTGAGTACTCGTGGTGTTGATAAACCAACTGCTTAGATATTGGATAGAGAAGTTGTACTTGGCTGAAGTGTATGTGGTGTTGGTATTGGCTGAACTGACGGTGCTGGTTGGCGTTGGGCTTGTACCTAATTCTGAAGCTGATGATTTGAGGCGGTTAAGATATTGAAAACCAAAAAACCCGCCCAACCCACCGGCGGCTAAGGCAAAAATGGCTAAAATAACAATTAGAACGCCGGCGTTTGATGGAGGAGCTTTGATGGGCGGCGTGGGGACGCTCGGTGGAATACTGGCTGGCGGAGCTGTCGGCGGCGGGGTGGTGGGTGGTGGCTCGATATTTTGAGAAGGTTCAGGTGTGGCGGGGGGGCGGTTTATAGGGATATCGACGGAACCGTCGGGGTTGGCGGGAGTGGGTGCTTCGACATTTTTAGCTGGCGCCGTAATATTTGCTTGAGTGTCACCGAGCGTTGGTTTTGTCTCGGATGTATTTAGCTCGATGGGACTTTCGGTCGTCGGCGTTTTACTGCTAGGTGATTCTTCGAGTTCTACCCCGATATTAGGTCGTCCGACGCCGATATCGTTTTTGCTGGGCTCTTCTTTGACTGGAGTAATCGGCGGAGGGACGTTCGTTTGAAACGAATTAGTCGAATCGGGGACAGTTTTGGGAGAAGTTGGCATTGAAGAGTTTGGCGGATTCACTGGAATGTTTTGGGCCAAGGGAGATGTTGGCGGTGTTTTAGGCTGATCGATCGGATTGTTTTGATTTAACGGTGCCGAGAAATTATCGGACGCGGATTGATTGTTTTTAACCAAACTCTTATCTTCGTCAGTGGGTTTTCCTAAATCCATAATTTACCTCCTTGAGACGAGTCTAATCTAATCACATTAAATTATAATTATCATACCATAAATGAAATTTTCAAACAAACCCATCTATTTTAGAGAGCTACTGAGAGCCGATAATGACCGCTAAGTTATAACTACTCGGGCTGCTAAAAGCTTGGATCGTTGCATGATAGCTACTAAGGACGGCCGCCAGGCGCGAAGCAGTATTTTGATAATCACTTTCATAATAAACGATCGTTTTATCGGTTAAATTAACTGACGTTTCAGTTTTACTGACCTGGAAACCTGCTGAGGTAATTATTTGACTCACTTTATCGGTTTCTTCAAAACGACCACTGCCGTTAATAATTTCAAGTGTTGGATTATTCTGAGAAGTGTTTTTAGATGGTGATGGGGCGGGAGTTGATGATTCAAAGAGAAAATTTGCCCCAACTTTGTCAAAGAAAATTACAGAGGCCAAAAAAGCCAAAATAATTAACAATAAAAACAGACAATTCTGTTTTTTTTTCTTTTTGGGTGCGCTTGGCGTGGATTTTTTTTTAATCCCAATAATATCCCAGGCCTTTGGCAAAAAAAGCTCCTTTATAACCAATTAATCTGCTGAAGATAAGTCCGGTGCGGTTTAAGATGAAATTGGAATTGTTGGGGATTAAGACCAACGACCTCGATTTTTTTCTGTATACGGCCGGCGCCTAACAAATTTAGGTAGCCGATTTGAATAGGATTGAAACCCATCATTTGCGTCACTAAAGTATCGGCGGCCAATGGATTTGTCGAGACGGCTACAAACTTCGTATCCACCATTTTGCCGTCAATCGGTCCATCTCCTTCCATTGATTGCCAGGCGTCAATTATAGAGAGATGTGGAAAGGTGTACTCATTGAGGGCGGCAATACTTCGGTTTAGTGCGCGATTGCCTTGATGAATAAGATTACGATCTTCTTTTAAAACCGAGCCGACGGCCATGTTTTTGATTGAAAGGGTGACCACAACATTGTTGTGGGTCTTGGCCGGGCCGACCGAAATGCGCAAGGGCGCTTCTGCCACCGTATTAGAAATTTTAATGGTGACGGGCTTAAGGTCCTTATCAAAAATATCGACAAAAATGGCATCAGAATAATTTAAGTCCAAAAAATCCAGGCGAGGATATTCGTCTTTTAGTTTGATATAACCGTAGTTTTCAAAAGCCTCAAGAGTATTATCAGCCGAACCTTCAGCTAAGATAATTTTACCATTCCAAATCGGGGCGAGAAAATCTAAAACGGCCTTAATCGCGTCCGGGCGGGTGGCACAGTTAGGATGGTGACAAACAACGCAATTGGGTTTTAAGAGAATATAGTCATTTTCTTCATTTAATTGGTTGACGCGGCTATTTATTTCCGATGTTAGTTTTGTTAAGGCGCTAAAAATACTTTGATAGCGATCTTCGGCGGAGGCTAAAGCAACACGAAAAGATTCTTCGGATTTTATTTTGGTTAGATTGGCATGGCTGATCATATAAACTTTCTGGAAAGATGGGGCGAGTTTTTAATAATAAATCGCCAAGGTTTTTTCGCCCAAATTCCGGCGTAATCAACACCGATACGGCGGGTTTGGACAATGTTGGCGCGAGTAACTGGTTCTCCCCTATCTTCAATATAGAGTTCGCTTCGAGTTAAATCAAGCCCGTTTTGTTTGGTGGTGAGACTAAAAGTGCGAGTGAGTTTGCCCGGACCGTTGCAGCCAGCACACTCTAGAGCGCGAATTAAAACCGCTTCAGGGCAATCAATTTTTCCAGTGACAATATTAAGGCAAAAATACATGCCGTAGATCATATAAATATAGGTATAGCCGGCTTTGCCAAACATCACTTCATTTCTTTTGGTTCGGCCTTTTGAGGCGTGACAGGCCAGATCATTCCGGCCGATATAGGCTTCGGTCTCAATAATTTTAGCGGACATATTTTTAAAAACCAAATACTTGCCGAGTAATCTTTGGGCGACTTTCAAAGTCGGCTTTTGATAAAATTTTCGCGGTAAAATCATAACTTTATTTTAGCATAGATACAGCAAAGCCCCGGCGCTTTCGCGCCGGGGCTTACGAGATGACAAAAGCTTGCTATCGCAGCTGTTTGCCAAAGAGGCCGAAATCGTCGGCGTTGTACTCGGGCTCCTTTCGGAGCTTGCACTGCGGTTTTGTCCCCTCCTTGGGTTTCGGTGGAGGTGACGCCTCAGCGACTTTTGGATCTGGTTTGGGATTCTTGTTCGGCTCTCCGTATTTCATGTTGTCCTCCCCAGGCTAAGATTGGAAAGTCTGAAACGAAAAAGCCCTTCAAGCTTTTGGCCGAAGGACTTTGCTACCACATTACTTTAGTCTAACGCAAACTACCTTCGGCTTTCGCCGGCTTTTTTGGTAATTTGCTTGAAGACTAAAACGTTTTGCATTGTGATAATAATGTAGCAGAAATCCCACCCTTCGTCAATATCAAGTTTCGATATTAAGATTGGTATGGGGGGTTGACTTTTAAGAAATTTTATGGTATGATGAATCAGTTTTTGAACCTTAAAATAAGTCATCTCTCATGGGAGGGAATCTGGCTATCTATGAACTCTTAAGGTAGTCAGTTTCCCTCTTGGGAGGGTATCACCGTGAATCGGTGCGCCAAGTTAGGCCGCCATGCCTGGTTTGGCAGATCTTCTCCAAATAAAAGGAGATGTAAAATGGCAAGGCAGGAAGTTGTAATCTCAAACCTTGCCGGGATGATCCAGGGCTATGTCCTGGCACACCTGGTAAGTGAAACACGAGATCGTGCGATCCAATCTGCGGTTGTTTATCAGCATAAGCAAGAGGCGCACGACACTCTCCCCTTCTTGCGTGTCTATTCTGATGAACGGGCACGAACGGAAGCTGGGATTGGGCCAGACGAGACCTTCCCCGAAGGCGAGCTGAAATTCGCTCACGTAGAGCGGATTATCGTACTGGAAGACTCAAATCCGGAGATGAAGCCGGGCGAACGTCTCGTGAAAGCTGTGGTGCTAGTGCGTAAGCACTACCTTCCCAGCGCACGGCGTTTGCTGGTCAAGGCAATGTGGCACATTGCCAGTAATGGTAACGTGTCTCCCATTCCGGATCAGACGGAGGTCCGAGATCTCCAGCAGCCTAACCCAGACGATGTCGAAGCTGTCAAGGTTCTCGGAGCGATCTGAACAGGGAATTAGGGGCAGGCGCTTTTGCGCCTGCCCCATCCACTCCCACTTTTCAGCTGAACTCTAATCTGGAAGGTGGAAGCGGGAAATAAAAAAGCAAGCCCTTGCAAAATGAGGGCTTGTTTTTTACGATGTGATTAGTTCATCGCAGGAGGTTATGGAGATGGCAACCGGACCACCGCTGGTGGAGCATGATCCGTTACGGTCTTTTCTTAAGGGGGTGGAAACACTTCAGGGATCGTCGGGGCTGGCTGAAGCGGCCATACGGATGGCATGTCCATGGGGATGGCTAGTGGGTGAAGAGCTGGGCTCGAAGATGAAAGCGACTTTTGAGGGCCACCGAACGCTTTTGGTGGTTGCCTTCACTGACAAAGAATGCGAGTTCAATGCATTTGTCAGGACTGAACATGATTGGTGGCGAGTGCAGATATGCCGGCACGGCAGCGTCTTCATCTACAGTGTTAGTCTGGTTAGGATTGATCACGTCTTGGACGTCATCCAGTCTGACTGCGAGATCTATCCCGAGCGGACACCAGGTTGGTATATCAGTGAGGCGATTAGGATGATGAGTCCACAGCTGGAGACCCTCGTACCGATCGGAGTGACGGTATGACAGAAGTAACGATCTGGCGTGAGTTGTTACTGAAGAAGAAGGGCGGGCCGGTCGAAATGGTGGTCGAGCAGGACACCTTCGATTGTCGTTGGCTTAAGGTGGCGGTCGAGCGGGTCATCCAGCGACCGATTGACAACGATCCGCCCCTGTGTAAAGGGATGCCCAGTGACGTGTGTCCGGCGCTTCGTGAGGTTTTAGCACGGGCCGCCGAGAAGAGGGATGTCTATGAGTTACGTATCAAGGACCTGCTCAGGGCCCTTCATTTCTACCCAGCTGTGCGCGACCTCAACCCAGATGACCGCAAAGTCTATCTGAAAATGCTGATTTTGCTGGGGCAAGCGGCGGCGAATATCGCTGACGAGAGCGGAGTCCGTTTCTTCGTCGGCATGTCGCGGGAAGAGCCCGCATGATGATCGTCTATCTATATTATTTACCTGGCCCGGGTTCGAATCCCGGGCCGACGCATCTCTATTTCATTCGATGCTCCTCAAACTCGACTTTTTTTTGCCAAACCAATTCGGCGATTTGGCGCTGGCGCGGGGACATTTGAGAACGGTTAGTTTTGAACTCAATAAAAACGATCTTATCGTCACAGAACTGAAGACCGTCAATCGGCGTGCCTAAAAAACGGAAATTTTGCGGATCGTAGGGGTAATCTTTTAAAAACGGCATAAACTGCTCGGACATTTTGCCGTATTTAGAAGAGAGTGAACTTTTTTGAAAAGCCACTTCGGCATGAAGATGGCTGGCCCGCCGCCAAAGCAAGAAGAAAATAATTACAAGGGCGGATAAAACAAGAATAAATAGGGTTTGATTAGACATACCCCTCCTTAAAAATCTTTGATGGTATAGGTGTAAAAAACCATGACGATTTCAAAAATTTTATTTAAATTTTCTAATAACACCCCTGACCCTCCCTTGAATGACGACTTTTTTGGTGTAGATTGGTTTATATTTCGAATTAGCTGGCTGGAGACGAATACGGTCTTTTTCCCGAAAGTAACGTTTCAACGTGGCGTTTTCGTTATCCAATAAGGCCACCACAATATCGCCATTATTGGGATTCGCGGTTTGTTCGATGATGATATAATCGCCATCGAAAATACCGTCGCCAATCATCGAGTCTCCTCTTACCCGAAGAGCAAAAACATTTCGTCCCATCATATCTCTGGGAATGTCGATGGTTTCGGCGGTTCTAATCGCTTCAATAGGAGCGCCGGCGGCGATTTGTCCCAGTAAGGGAATTTCAAAAGTTCGCTCATCCCAGCGTGGGGTCAATTGCAAGGAGCGCGCCTCGTTATAGTCTTTGGTCAGATAACCTTTCGTTTTGAGGTTATCAACGTGGGCCGCGACCGTGGCAATCGACCCGAGCTGGAAGTGATCAGCAATCTCACGATAGGAGGGGGCGTAATCGTGAGAAGCAATGTATTGACTGACGAAATCGAGCATTTCTTTTTGTCGTTTGGTGAGAGATTCCATATTATTCTCCGGTGATTAGTTTTGGGGAGAAGGATGTCTTTCAATAAAGCATCCTTTACTTTACGGTGAGCTATCTTATCAATCGGCATGCTTTGCTCAAGACATTTCCTCGTCCAATTTTAGCAATACAATGACCTAAAGGGTGGGGATAAAATTGTGGATATGTTCACTTTTTGTTCGCTCTATTAACATCGTAAACGAACAAAAAACGAATGTCAAGCCCACTTAATTGGGGATAACTTTTAAGCCGTTAAGATCTACTTTTTTAATTTTTCTTTGAGGGCATCGACGAGTTTGTCTTGTCTGATGGTTTCTTGGGAAGCTTCGTTCATATCGCGGATAATAACGGTTTTATCGATTACTTCTCTTTGACCGATAATTAAGCACATCGGTGAGCCGAGTTTAGCGGCTGAACGGAGCTGGCCTTTAAGCGAATCTTTGCCTAAAACAAAAGTTGTTTTAATCCCCTCATCCTCGAGTTTTGAAGCCAAAGGTAAAGCGACTTTTCGGGCTTTGTCGCCGACTTGAACAATGCAAACATCGGAAGCGATCTCGTCTTTAATTTGAATATCGGTTTCTTTGATGATCTCAATGATTCTTTCGACGCCGGCCGCCCAGCCGATCGCGGGCGTACTTATGCCCCCGTACATTTTAATTAAGTCATCATAACGACCACCGGCAATCAAGGTTCGACTGCTTGATTGATTACTGTCGGCACTGGGATAGATTTCAAAAACCGTGCGGGTGTAATAATCTAGTCCTCGGACCAGTCGCGGGTTCAAGTTGTAAGGAATTTGCAAAATTTCGAGATTTTCGAGGACTTGTTTAAAATGGGTTTTACAATCCTGGCAAAGGAGGTCGATTAATTGCGGTGCCCCGGCGATAATCCGTTGGCAACTGGCCTCTTTGCAATCAAGAATTCTTAAGGGATTTTCGATAAAACGTCGGTTGCAGTTGGGACAAAGTTCGGGCAGAAAATTTTGGAAATATTCAACTAATTTTTTCTTCATTTTAGCTCGGCAAGCCGAACAACCGATACTATTGATATCTAAAGAGACCTTTTTTTCCAGTCCAATGGCTCTTAAAATTTGCCAGCCTAAGTAAATAACAGCTGAATCCGTTAAAGGATCTTCGTCGCCAATTACTTCAATCCCCAGCTGGTTAAAGATACGGTAACGGCCAGCTTGCGGTCGTTCGTAGCGAAAGCTTGGTCCGAAATACCAAAGTTTAACTGGTTGTGGCCAAGTGGCCATGCCGTTTTGAAGGTAAGCTCGGACAATGCCGGCGGTGTATTCGGGCCGCAGAACCATCATTTTTGCTTGGTCATCTTTTTCATCGGGTGTTGCGCCCGCGGCTCGGCGAACTTCGAACATTTCTTTATCGATAACGTCAGTGCCAGCCCCCATGGCTCGAATGTAAAGATCGGCATATTCGAAAATCGGCGTCTCAATTTTTTGGGCGCCAAAAGCCTCCATTTTTTCGGAAACGATTTTGGCAAGGTAGGACCAGTATTTTTGATCATCTGGTAAGATGTCTTTTGTGCCGCGGGGTGTCTGAAAGGTTGGCATCGGACCCTCAAATTCTAGCAAGATTAACTCAGGTATATTTTAGAATAAAAATAAGATCTTAGCAAGGGGCTTCCGCTCTATTAGCTATCTAGACGGGCGTGGGGACATCGTATCGGCTGAACCTTTAGTTTTAATCCAGCGTTTTATGTGCGAGCGGGCCAAGGAAGTTTTGGTAAATTCTAACCAATCGCGTTTTGGGCCGTGCGGTTTTTTGGACTTAACAATTTGAACGATATCGCCGTTGCTGAGGGCCGTTGAAAGATTAACCATTCGGCCGTTAATTTTTGCGCCCGTGCAGGCGTTGCCGAGTTCGGAATGAATCAAATAAGCAAAATCAATCGGCGTCGAACCGGCGGGTAAATCTTTGACGTCGCCTTCCGGTGTGTAAACAAAGATTCGATCCGAAAAAAAATCTACTTCCAAGTCATTGGTAAACTCGTTTTTGTCGGGTAAGGAGTTCTGCCAACGGGCTAATTCTTTGACCCAGCGGATATCCTCAACCGGGGCCCGCTTAATCTTTTTTAAAATATAATCTAAGGTGCCTTTAGCCTCGGCGTAGTGCCAACCCGCCGCAATACCATTTTCGGCTTGGTCGTGCATTTGGTGAGTTCGAATTTGAAATTCCACAATTTTTCCTTCGAGACAAAAAACCGTGGTGTGGAGCGATTGATAACCGTTTGGTTTGGGCATCGCGATATAATCTTTAATTCGTCCGACAAGGGGCTTGAAGTGTTCGTGGATAATCCCCATTGTTTTATAGCAATCACTGATACTTTCAACAATAATTCTTAAAGCGACGAGATCATAAATACGATTGATGTCGTTGTCGTAGCGCTGAAGTTTGCGCCAAAGGGAATAAAGATGCTTGGCCCGTCCGTGAATTTCAGCCGGGATATTTTCTTTTTGAAGAGCTTTTTGAATGTAAATTTTGACTTTATCCAAATATTTTTTGCGTTTTTGAAAAACCTCAACAATCTGCTTTTTTAGCCAGCGATATTCATCGGGATACACGTAAGGAAAGGCCAAATCCTCGAGTTGGCCTTTCAGTTCTCCCATGCCCAAGCGGTTAGCCAGCGGGGCGTAGATTTCCAAAGTTTCTTTGGCAATTCTGACCCGTTTTTCCGGCTCAACCCCCTCGAGGGTTTTCATATTGTGCAAACGATCAGCAAGTTTGATAATAACCACCCGAATATCGCGGGCCATGGCGACAAACATTTTTCTGAGTGTTTCAATTTGGCGGTCAAAATCGCTGATCTGTTCCGTTTTCAAATTTCGCTGAAAAAACCATTTCTTGGTCATCCGGATTTTACCCAGCTTGGTGACGCCGCCGACCAAATGAGCGACGGTGCGGCCGAACTCTTTTTGAATAGTATTTAATGAAACATTGGTGTCTTCGGCCACATCGTGTAAAAGAGCCGCCATGACGGCGGGAGAATCCATTTTTAAATCTGCGATAAAGATGGCCGTCTGAAGAGCGTGGTTAATGTAGGGTTCGCCGGAGCGGCGTTGCTGGCCGACATGAGCTTTCTTGGCGAACTCAAAAGCCCGAAGGATTTCTTTTTGCTCCGAGTCCTTTAAATATTTAATTTTAGTTTTAAGCACTTCGGAAGGCATGGGTTGACTCGAATTAAAATTTTAGAGGCTAAATTAAAGTCTGTTAATAATTCTAACAGATTTAACCCGAAATTTCAAGCCGAGATAAAACAGATTATTTGAGGGAGTGAAATAAGTTCGAGACGGTTTCAGCGATTTTTTGAAACCACGGGGGATAAACCCACAACAAATAGATAATTAGAGCGATTAAAATAATCAAAAAAATAATTCGACCGATACAATTGCTCAAACAATTATTAAGCGGGTTGCACATTTTGTTTTTTTAGGGTGTGAAAAATATAAGAAATGATAATCATGATTAGACCAGTAAAGAAAAGGATCCCGGCGTAAAACATACTGACGTTAAAGATATTATTGGCAAAAACCAATATAATCGGTTTAAGAAATTTGGCCACTGTCGGATTGGCTTTGGTGGCGCAAGCCGATAGAGCCGGGTTAAGACTGGCTTTGCCAATTGCCACCACCGCTAGATGAAAGGCGCCGGGTAGCATTATCCCAAAACCGGTCCACCGTAAAGCCCTCTGCCAAGGGTTTCGGCCTAAAATTATCAATAAAGCAATGAAAATAATCGAAACGGCTAAAGAAATTATAAAAGTTAAGTTGAGAACTTTGAAGGCTTTTTTAGCGCTGGAAAAATAGGTATCGGGGTGAGGAATATTTTCGGTCAGACTGTAAAAATCAGGTGAGGTGCTAAGCAGTGGATTACTTTTGAGCGATTTAGCCAAAGAAGTGGAGAGTTGGTTAGTGTCTAACGTCGCGGGGCGACAATTGGTAATGTTGCTACTTTGGGAATTCTCCGTGCCAGTGCAGGCCGGCAAAGCGGAAAGTTCTTGAGAAATAGTTTGCTCAAGTTGAGTCAGGGTTTGGTTACCGACCGCTGTTTTAAGCGGTCTAAGATCTAATTCGACGCCCGGATCAGCCCGTTTGCCGTTAAGATAGGCAATAAAATTGGGTAAATTTTTTTCGACTTGAGTGCGTAAATAAGCCGGGTCCACCGCGGAACTGACGATTTTAAAGGCAATATTGTCGGATGCATTTTGCGTTCCTTTAAAAGATTCGTCGACGAGTTGGGGTAAATTATTGTAAAAGCCGGACTGATTTAAAGTCTGAATAATAAAGTTAGCCGAAGTTACTTTTTTAAGTTGAAAGCTGGTGAGGGCGATCGATAGGCTAAAAAAAAGAAAAATGACAATAAATACGGCTAAAACAGGATGTTTCACTCTCCCTCCTTTATTATATTATTTCAGAACCATACTTTACCGTCAAACTTTTTTGAGCGCTGGCTTTTGACGATATTTTTTAACGGAGAAGATAATATGATGGTCTTTGACGAAGAATTTGACTTTATCACCCTTTTTAATCGCGTTAGCCAAAATTGCTTCCGAAAGAGGATCTTCAATTAAATCCGAAATTGCGCGGCGGACAGGGCGAGCGCCATAATTTGGATCGTATCCTTTTTCCATAATCAGTTTGTCGATTCGGCGGTCAAATTCTAGCTTAAATCCGAGCGGCTGAAGACGTTCAGCTAACTGTTTAAGATTTAAATTAATAATTTTGGTAATATCGCTTTGGTCAAGCGGCCGAAAGACGATAATGTTATCAAGCCGGTTAATAAACTCAGGGCGGAACTCTTGCTTAAGGTTGTTGGTAATTTCGTTTTTCATTTTCTCGAATTCATCATTGGCCTTTTTTCGTCCGGGGCCTTTGGCCTGAAATCCAATCGCGGCTTGCCGGTTAAGCTGATTGGTACCGATGTTAGAAGTTAATATAACCATCGTATTACGAAAGTTGACATGCTTGCCACGGGCGTCTGTGAGTTGGCCGTCTTCTAAAATCTGGAGCAAGATGTTGAAAACTTCCGGATGAGCTTTTTCAATTTCATCAAAAAGAAGAATTGAGTAAGGCCTTCGGCGGACTTCCTCCGTGAGTTTACCTGCTTCATCATATCCAACATAACCCGGTGGGGCGCCGATCAAACGTGAAACACTGTGTCTTTCCATAAATTCGGACATGTCGATTTTAATAATCGCTTCACGATTGCCGAATAATTCTTGGGCTAAAACCCTGGCTAATTCCGTTTTGCCAACACCGGTCGGTCCCAAGAATATAAACGAGCCGATCGGCCGGTTGGGATCGGAAATGCCGCTTTTACGACGTCGAAGGGCTTGGGCGATTTCTTGAACGGCTTCATCTTGCCCGACGATATATTGCTTTAAAATATTTTCAAGATGTAAGAGTTTTTGCCGGTCGGTTTTAGAGATGTTTTCGACCGGAACGTTTGTCCAGAGCGAAACAACCTTGGCAATATCGGTGGGGGTGATGATGGTTTCGGAGCTAATGACATGATTTTGTTGATGAGTTCGAATTTCTTCGGAGAGTCGGATTTCTAAGTCTCGAAGTTCCGCTGCCTTTTGATAGTTTTGATTATTTACTTCATTATCTTTTTGAGTTTTTACTAACGCGAGTTGTTGCTCGAGGTGTTTGGTGCGATAAACTTCCTTATCTTCTTTATGTAAAAAATAAGCGGCGGCGGCTTCATCAACTAGATCGATTGCTTTATCAGGTAAGTATCGATCAGAAATGTAACGCCGCGATAAATTGACAGCCGATTCGAGGGCTTCATCGGTAATTTTAACGTGGTGGTACTCTTCATATTTTGGCCGTAAACCCCTAAGAATTTCAATTGTATCGTGTGGGGTGGGCTCTTCGATATTAACTTTTTGGAGACGTCTTTCTAAGGCCGGATCCTTTTCGATAACTTTGCGGTATTCCTCAAGAGTCGTGGCGCCAATCAGCCGAATTTTACCCTTGGCTAAAGCTGGTTTTAAAATATTAGCGGCGTCAAGTGAACCTTCGGCCGAGCCGGCCCCGACAATAGTGTGAAGTTCGTCGACGAAAAGCATGATATTACCTTGTTTTTCCAATTCTTCCATTACTTTTTTAAGACGATCTTCAAATTGACCGCGGTACATGGTGCCGGCGACGAGAAGAGCAAGATCGAGCATAATAATTTTTTTATCGGCAATGGTTTGGGGAACTTGATGATGAATAATTTTTTCCGCCAAGCCTTCGACAATGGCCGTTTTACCGACGCCAGGTTCACCGACTAAAACAGGGTTGTTTTTGGTTCGGCGCGATAGAATCTGAATGACTCGCTCGAGTTCTTTGCCGCGGCCGATGAGAGGATCGTTTTTGCCATCGCGCGCTTGAGCGGTTAAATCAACCGTATAGTATTCCAACACATTTTTGATCTGTTGGGGCGGCATGACCGCTTGTTCGGTCATGGGTAATTCATAGCCACTTGGCGGCATCATGGGCGCTTGTCCCCAAGGCATGGGTGGTTGATTGGCCGGCGGCGGGGTGAGATTTTTAAAATCAATATCTTCAATGTCTTGAAATAATTCTTCGATTTGGCGGCGAATAACCGACGGTTCTGAGCCGACACGCGCAATAATTTCGTAACCAAGACATCCTTCCAGGGTGACGATGCTTAGTAAAATATGTTCCGGGTCGATCGTGTTGTGGTGAAAGTTTTTCGCCCCAAAAAAAGCTTTTTCCAAAACCTTGCGACCTTCGGGTGAAAGCCCGTTTTTATCATTTTTGTTTTTGATACCTTGCAGGGAAATCACTAATCTAATTTGATCAAGCGAAATCATATGCTCCAGCAAAATCGAGTATGCTAATGTGCCCGGAGTAACGGCCAGGGCCAGTAGCATGTGTTGAGAATTAATCGCGCTTGATGTGCTTTGAGCAATTTTTTGTGAAGAAACTAAAACCTTCCGAGAATTTTCGGAAAATTTTTTAAAAATGTCTTTATCGTTATCCATTTGATATTAAACCTTTTGTTAATGCGAGTTAGTTTATGAAATTTTCCTAAAAAACTTTGAGGGCAAGATTATATCACATTCACCGTGGACTGGCGGATATTTTCTTTGGTTTTTTCGGCGAAAGTGTTTTTTTGCTTACGGGTTTTAGTTTTTTTCCGGCTCTCTTTTTGATTGTTTTCTTGGGTTGGACCGTTTTAATATCATTTGCCTCCGCTTCTTTTTTTTCTGGTTCTTCGGCTTTTGGGGATTCGCTTTTTTCAACGTCAATGCTCCAGCCGGCTAATTTACTGGCTAATCGGACATTTTGGCCACCTTTACCAATGGCTAACGAAAGTTGATCTTCGGGCACTTGGACAACGGCTTTTTGGTCTTTTTTAGAAAGTTTAACCTTATCAACTTTGGCCGGTGAAAGGGCGTTAGAAATATACTGCTCATTGGTGTCGGCCCACAAAATAATGTCGATTTTTTCTTCACCGATTTCGGCTAAAACCGATTGAATGCGTGTACCGCGCTGGCCGACACAACTGCCGACTGGATCCAAACCTTCTTGATCGGTCCAAACAGCTACTTTTGAACGTGAACCAGCTTCCCGGGCGATGCCCTTAATTTCCACCGTTTTTGCAGCAATTTCAGGCACCTCTAATTCGAAAAGTCCTTCGATAAGTTTAGGATCGGTGCGGGAAACAAGCACTCTTGGACCACGATTGGTTTCTTCGACTTCACGAACATAAACGCGCATTCGCTGGCCAGTGTAGTATTTTTCTTGGGGAATTTGATCAGAAGGAAGCATTAAACCATTGAGCTTGCCCAGATCGACGATGACGTTCGAACCTTCAATTTGCTGAACGACGCCATTAACCAATTTTTGTTCCTTGTTTTTAAATTCCTGATAGAGCATATCGCGTTCAGCTTCGCGAATGCGTTGAATAATCACTTGTTTGGCGGTTTGCGCCGCGATGCGACCAAAATCATTCTTGGACTCAAGGGGAATTTCGATTTGTCCACCAATTTCAATTTTTTTATCGAGACGTTTAGCTTCGTTTAAAGTTTTTTGATATTCAGGATTTTCAATTTCCTCAACGACATCGAAAATTTGCCAAACTTTAGTTTCGCCCGAGTCGGGATCGAGTTTAACTTTAATAATCTGGTTAGGTTTACCGAAATCCTTACGATAAGCAGCGGCAATGGCCGCTTCGATAGTTTCCAGGACGATATCTTTGGATAAACCTTTTTCGTCGCAAATTTGATTAATCGCGGCCATAAACGGTGAAATAGCCATTCTTCTCCTTTGACTTTTTAATATGCTTATGGACTTTGTTCCATAAGGCAAAATGTCAAGCCTACTTTACATGTTAATTATAAATTAAATTTTTGTCAAGTCCGGCTTTTGAGAAATTTACTTAACATTTTATTATGTTCCTTCATCCCGCTCTTGTTTGGCCTGACAATTGTGATCAAACAATTGTCAGCGATTCAGTCAATATTTACTCGGACTTTGTGGTACAAAAAATGGTAAGTCTAAGACTTACCATCACCTTTATATTATAATCGACTTCTTTTCTGTTGTCAATATGCTTCAAAATAAGATTCAGGCGGACCGTTATGGCCCGCCTGACACATTTTTCTGCCGTTGGCAGAAAGGGATAGGGTTGGGGCGGTGAAAGGCATTGTGGGGCTTGATTCTGGTCGTGCAGATGAGGTAGGCAGCCAGGGAGATGACACCAAAGACGACGATCGCCGTACCGATAATCCAGCAAATCTCGTGGCGGTGCATGGATATGCCTGTCGAATCGGTGATGAACAGCCACTTTTAATATAAAAGATATCTTTTTTTAGGTCAAGTTGATTTAAAAAAACAAAAGATCAATTTACTTTCGGAATTTTGCCCAAAAAACGGCCCAAGGGAAAAGAACCGTGGCGGTAAAAATTCGGTTGAAACGTCGCGGTTGAGTTATGAGACGATAAAGCCATTCAAGACCGATTTTTCGAAGGAAGGCTGGGGCATATGGGACCACTCCAGCGATATAATCGAAAGTGCCTCCGACGCCGATTGAAAGCGGGATGGAAATTATTTTTTTAAGATCGTCAATAAATTTGTCTTGTTTCGGGGCGCCGAAAGCGACGAAAAGGATGTCGGGCTTGGAACGTTTAATAAAATATAAGGTGGCCGGGTCGTTGGGCCGGCCGGCGTAAGTGCCCACAATTTTTAAATTGGGATATTGAGTTTTAATTTTTTTAGCGGCTTTTTCCGCAATCCCCTTTTCCCCGCCTAAAAAAAAGACCCGGTACTTTTTTTCGGCCGCTAAGCGAGAAATTGCCCAAGTTAATTCCACGCCGGTGATACGTTCTTGAATGAGTCGGCCGAGATGCTGAGCCGCCACTAAAAGACCGATGCCGTCAGCCACAGCTAAATCGGCCCGATTAATAATCCGGCGAAATTTCTCATCTTTTTGAGCCGCCATCACGAACTCCGGGTTGACTGTTACAATTTGAGCGTGTTTTTTTTGTTTAATCAGCCGCTCAATAATTTCAAGACATTCGCTTTTTGAAAGCGAATCAATTTTAACACCTAAAATATCGACTTTCATTTTGTCTAAATTTTAGTCACGCATTTTAACATAAACACCCCAAATGGCCAAAACAGCGCTGACTAAAAGCCATTGGGTCGAGGCCAACCAAATATCGGTTCCGACCGCCCCGGCAAAGGCCAAAATTACCGCGATCACCGACAAAATAATGAGGACATCGGCTAAAGCTTTCATATTTTCCCTCCTGAGTTCATTCTAGCAAAATTACGGCAAGATTAAAACGCCGGCTCTATTTTTTTAAAATTATGGCTAAATTATAAGTTTGTCAATACTTTCAAGGTCTGCTCAGCGGTTTTCTTCCAAGAAAACATCGAGGCCCGGGCTAGACCTTTGGAGATGAGGGCTTTTTGGAGAGCTTTGCTGTTTATTAACTTTGAAAGCACGACGGCCATTTCGAACGGTTTTTCGGGGTTAACCAAGAGACCGGCTTTACCAATAATTTCCGGCAAAGAGGTTCGATTTGACGCCACCACCGGAATACCCGAAGCCATCGCTTCCAGCGGGGGCAAACCAAAACCTTCAAATAAGGTGCAGAAAAAAAGAACGTCGGCATTTTTAAGCAAACTTATATATCTTTCTTGTGAAACATAGCCGGTAAGAATAATGTCTTTTCGAATCTCGCTGGGCAATTTAGCCAGCTCACTTTTAATTTTATCGTAGCCAAAGCCGGGTCGACCGGTCAGCACGAACTGGTGTTTAATGCCCGGTTCTTTTCGAAGCAAGTCGTAGGCTTTGATCATACCGGTAATATTTTTCTTTTCCTCGAGGCGTCCGACGAATAAAATATAGGGCTTATTTTGGCTTAGCCTCGTTTTATCGGGTCTGAAAACTTTTTCGTCATATCCTTCGTAGATGACCGTAATTTTAGCGGGATCGATGGTAAAGCTGGTTAAGATATCTTTTTTAGTGAATTTTGAAATGGCAATGATATGCGACGACGATTTAATGGCATGGTTCATGGCCCAATTGTGATAGAGAATTTCTGAAGGTGAATATAAATTTGGGAAATGCTTGAATCCTAAATCATGAATGGTCACAATTGTTTTTTTAGGATGAACAAGCGGTGAGGTGTGAGAGGGGATAAAAAGAACATCAGGTTTTTTAGAAATCATTTCAACCGAAAGCCTAAATTGAGTCCAAAGTCGACCAAAAGGAATAAGCCGCTCCTTGAAATTTTCACCTAAATGGGGCAGTTTTTCGCCAATCGATTTGGGCGTATATAAAAGATAATCGTTTTGACGGTCGATTTGCGATAAAGCTTTAATCAACTCGATCGCGTAGGTTTCAGTGCCGGTTTTAAATTTTTTGATGACTCGTGAGGCGTCAATGCCGATAATCATAATTTAAAATTATTAAATGAAACGTTATTTTATTTCAGCCACAAGACGGATTTTTTAAAGGCATCCAGATTATCTAAGGCAATGCCGGTACCTTTGGCGACCGATAAAGTGGGCTCTTCGGCTGTTTGACAAGGTACACCGGTAATCTTCGTTAATAAAATATCCAAGCCGCGCAGGAGTGAACCACCGCCCGTTAGAACAATTCCTTTATCCATAATATCGGCGGCTAACTCGGGAGGGGTTTTTTGGAGAACTGATTTGACCGCGGAAATAATTTCGTTGATCGGCTCACGGAGCCCGGTGACAATATCTGACGAAGAAACAATAACGCTTTCTGGAAGGCCGGTGATGGCATTGCAACCAGATACTTCCATGGAAAGCTCTTTTTTTAACGGTAAAGCCGAACCGATTTTTGTCTTGATTTGCTCCGCCGTGACTTCTCCGATGACTAAATTGTGTTTTTTTCGGATTTGACTCGTGATCGCCTCGTCAAAGCGATTACCGCCGACGCGGACGGAACTGGAAGCGACGATATCGCCCAAAGCGATAACGGCCACTTCGGAAGTTCCACCGCCGATATCAATGATCATATTGCCCGAAGGAGAGGCGATCGCGATACCAGACCCCAGCGCCGCCGCCACCGGTTCTTTGATGAGATAAGCCGCTTTAGCCCCGGCTTGGATGGCGGCATCGGTCACCGCCCGCCGTTCGGTGGAAGTGGCCCCGGCCGGGATCGAAAGCATTATTTCCGGCTTAAAAAATCTGATCGTGCCGCTCAGCTTGTTAATGTAGTACCGCAACATTGCTTTGGCGATGCCGAAGTTGGCAATCACCCCGTCTTTGAGGGGATGAGCGGCAATAATACTCTCCGGGGTGCGGCCGAGCATTTCTTTCGCTTCCTGCCCAAAGGCCATCACCTTGTTTTGCGAAACCTCCAACGCCACCACCGAAGGTTCATTAATGACAATTCCCTTGCCGGGGAGATAGAATAAAATATTGGTTGTGCCTAAATCAACGCCGATACGCTTTAATATCATTCGCTTACCCTTTTGATCTCCGCCCCAATTTTACTGAGACGTTCTTCAATTTTTTCGTAGCCGCGATCAATCATTTCTGCTTGCCTAATTGTGGTTTTACCATGGGCAATTAATCCGGCGATGATAAGTGTTGCCCCGGCGCGAATATCCAAACTTTCAATTTCGGCGCCGTGAAGTTGGGTGGGTCCACTGATTTCCGCTTGGTGATTATTTAAGATTTTGACATGGGCGCCCATTTGACATAATTTATCAAGATATCCTAAGCGGTTTTCATGAACATTTTCCTTAATTTGACTGAGACCGTGTGTTTGAGTAAGAAGAACGCCTAAAGGTGGCTGCCAATCGGTGGAAAATCCCGGATATTCAGCCGTTTCAATTTTGGTTGCTTTTAATTCCCCCGACTTTTTAATATGCAATAAATCACCATTAATTTCAAATTTGACTCCGAGGGTGACGAGTTTCTGTAAAAATGGCGCGAGGTGTTCAGGAACGACATTTTTAATAGTTAGATTACTGCCGCTGGCGGCCGCTAAGACGGCAAATGTCGCCGCTTCGATCCGGTCAGGAATACAAGTGTACTCAACGCCGAAGAGTTTTTTCTGCCCGGTGATGGTAATTTGGCGATCTTGAACCACAATATCAGCTCCGGCTTTATTTAAAAAGTTGATTAAGTCAATTATTTCGGGCTCAATGGCGGCATTATTGATGGTAATTTTTTTCTTCCCTAAGGTGGCAAACAAAATAATGTTCTCGGTGCCGGTGACGGAAATTTTTTCAAACTGAATTGATTTATTAAGTGAATGGCCGTTGATGAAAAGATAGTGATCGGGTTTTTGCTCGACCGAAACGCCCAGTTCTTGAAATGCTTTAATGTGACGGTCGATGGGGCGAGAGCCAATTTTATCACCGCCAGGGTGAGGAATTTGGACTTTGCCAAAACGGGCTAAGAGCGGACCGACTAAAACAACGGACGAGCGCATCGATTTAACAAAATCGGGATTGGGATTTTGATAAGTCATATCTCGAGTATCAATTTCGAGAGTATGATGATGGCGGGTTATTTTTGCCCCTAATTCTTCGATAATTTGGCAAATTTTATTAATATCCAAAATATCCGGAATGTTATGCAGGGTGACTTTATCATTAATAATAATACTGGCCGCAATCATTTTGGGAGCCGCATTTTTAGCCCCGAAAACTTCAATTGTGCCGGAAAGATTTTTGCCACCGTCGATGATGAATTTCGAAATATTAACCTCCAAAAGATTTAAACCTGTTGAAAAAGTTTCCAAGTTTATATATATTATACACGGATAAGGCTGAAGTAGGAATGACTCGCCCTATATTATAAATGATTAGGCGTGATTCTTCAACCGATAATAAACCGATGAAGCCTCGAAAAGAAAAAGTTAAAAAGTTAATCTTGTCTATTGTTTTTTGGGGACTTTTGATTGGATCGTTCCTTTTTTTTAGCGCGCTTATAATTTTGAAGGCGAATGGTTATCAATTTAACGTTCAAACCTGGAAAATAAATAAAACCGGCATGATTGTCCTTAATGCTGACCCGCAGGGCAAAATTTATCTTGACGGAAAAGCCCTGCGAAAGCCGGACTATCCGGCAAAAATCGGTGGACTAAGCCCGGGAATTTACGATCTTGAAATCACTAATCCCAATTATCAAAGTTGGCAAGAATCCATTGCCGTTAATTATGGCGAGGCAAGTGTCTATGATCACATCTTACTATTTAAATCGAACGCGTCCGATACTAATGCCCCCGCTGATCTGACTTTGGACCGTCTGACCGCTGAATCAAAAAATTATCAGAATAATTTAAATATCTTGGGTTCAGAAATTTATTACAAAGGCAGTCTTATTACGCGGTTTAGTCAAAATGTTTCGACGGCCGTTGTTTATCCCGACGGTTTTCATATTTTGTTTCAAACCGGTCAACAAATTCGAATCATCGATATTGATGGTTCGAACAATAAATTGTTATTTGATCTTCCGAGCGATCAGGCGACCCAACTCTCTTTTAGACAGGGCGGCAATTTAGTCATCTACTGGGATACGTTGTCCTCGAGTGCTAAAGCTAAAATTGTCCACTAACACCGATTTGGTCGGCGGTGACAATTAACCGATTTAAATTAGTGCCCACCGGCACACAGGTCATCAGGGTCAAGGTGGGCTTGCTCCCCGAACCTAAAACTTGCATGGCGTTCGGCGAAACGACTTTGGAGTCATTGACCTGATAGGTGTAGGTGGAATTTTGGTATTGAATATATATTTTATCGCCGACGTTAAGCTTATCGAGTAACGCAAAAACGGCTTTGTAGGGCGATTTAACCCAAGAATAGTAGGAGGAGTGGCCGGTGATAAAAATGTTGCCATTCTGGCCGGGTAAAGCGGTTCCTTTAAATTGAACCACTCCCAAAAGAAGCTGATCGGTGTAATTATTGATATCGACATTCCAAATGATCGGCGCCGAGACGCTGATTTTCGGAACAGAAAGGGTGGCTTGATCGGTTGGGTTAAATTGCGGAGGGGTGGGAGCAGCTTGAGAAGGTGTTTTTTTGCCGAATGAATAATTATAAAAATAGTTGGATTGTTTGGAAATCGCAGAAAAGTTGATAACGGTGTACGCCAGAATAAATATTAAAATAAAAATTAGACTGAACTTCCAAAAAATTTTAGCAAAGTTAACCAGCCAACTTTTAAAACCGGCATGAAGAGTTTTACCGGGTTCAAGTTCTTCGGCGGGATGAACCGGTGAACCGTTAAAAATTTCAGGCCGGATTGGTTGAGTGGCGGAGATCGATGGCGTCGCCGGTGCGGTCGGTATCGTGGGTGGGGTGGATACACTGGGTCTAGTTACTGACGGCTCCGACTCAAAAAAAGATTTTAACTCGTTTTCATCTAATATACTATTCAAAATTTTCCCCTGCTGGCTACTATTATACATTTTTTATTGAAACATGTCATTTTAAAACGAGAAAGGAGGGCCATTAAGGCCCTCCTGCTCAATTCCGACAGAAGCCGGAATCATCGGCGACGATACTCGTGGAGAAAACCGACGAGCGTGAGTGCCAGGGCAATCCCGGCGATGATGAGTCGGATAATCCCCGCGATATGATCCGCCGCGTCGATGCGGTGGGTGAGGAGGTTGATACCCCCCTGCTCCGTCTCGATAAACCCGAGATTGATGATCCAGAGGATCAGCACCACCGCGACCCAGCGGTGACGACGATGCCATCGTCCAAGCGTGTGGAAACCGAAGTCTGCATCGTGTACCATGATTGGCCTCCATGGCCTTGGTAGTCACCCTTTCGGGCGCCTGAAAATCTTGATTTTTAGAGATGATTTTCAGCCGGCCAAAAGCGGTAATAATTAAGGATTATACCAGATTTTTGAGCGAATATCAAGGTAAATTCAAAAGACCCCGGCAGGCTTGGTGGAACGCGGGAGTCTTGAAACTGATGGCTCTTTTTAGACCTTTTGTCTCTTGACTCTATCATAGCATTTTTCCTTCGAAAAACCAGAGTTGTCGCGGCCCGGGAAGCCATTTTTGTATAAGAAAGGAAAATTCCTTGTCAATTTTTTAACTACGCTACACGAATCAGAAAATTATCACCTTTTTTCCGAATCTCACGAATTGCCACGTATTACGAATGAGTGACTTTTAGCTCGTAAATGACGACTTCTCCGTAAGCGTCAGGATTATCGTCCGTACTCATATTAGACTGAGTATAACAACCCGCTTTGAAATAATAACTGTCACCGTTTTTATTGTAATTCAATTTCTGCACATCGTTATAAAAAACTTTGATGTGCCCGTCGCCGGCTACAATTTCTACAGTAAACGGTGTGCCTAATACATAAGCTGGGTCGAGAGTGCCGATATTCTGACCGCTACTTTGAACAAATAAATTCTGTCGTTCAAGACGAATCATAATCACGTCACTTGAAGTATCGTGAATTTGTCCAGCAACAACCTCAGGTTTGCTAGTGGGCAAGTGAGTAATGGCTTCCCTGATACGCATGGTGTGAGTTCCGCTGGTAGTGGACCAACTTGCTTCTTGCGTACCTCCGTCAGTCATTTCACGCAGTTCTGAACGAGGAAAATTTGAGTTAGCCGTGGTAACGCCCGAGACAGGAGCTCGGAATACTACCCCGGTCTTATCATTATTGAGCTGAAAATAAGGCGGACTGGTGAAGGTTTTTAGTTCCGGCCATTTAATTTCGTCGGGATTACCAAGATGATTGGTATCGATAGGCAATGTCAACTCCCAATTCACAAGATTAAGTAGCGAGTCAGGCGAGGAAATAGCCGATGATGTGGATTCTGTAGGCGCCGATTGTTTAGTGTCACTGTTACTAATACTAACATTTGGTTTAGGTTTTTCAGAATTAAGGGTTTGACGAGATTTTATATTATAAAAGAAAAAAACGACGATAAAAAATATAATAAAAGAAATCATTGTAAATATAATAGATCTTTTTCTTCGCAGAATATCAAAAAACAATCTAATCTTTTGTTTCGTGTTAATTTTCACTCTATCAAACACATGCCCTCTTAATAGTAATTATTGTCTCTTTCTATATTAACACGCTTGGTAATATGTTTCTGATCTACACCATCCAGTGTCAAAGTTTATTCTTATTGGTGGCAGGCTTGTCCTCAATGTTATTTGTTTCGAAAATATTAATCGCACCGCCCAATCTAATACCACCGGGACCGTAATGGTTCGAATCTAAAACTACCGCCGAGACATTTGACTTTGTTTCCAGGAAATTAGCAGTTGTAATAGCGGTATTATGAGCTATATAGATGTTATTAACCCCGTCATACAACAAAAAAGATCGGACATTAGCAGTGATTGTGTTACCGAGAATATAATCAAGCTGGGAGTTTTGGTTGATGCGAACACCACTGTCTCGAGCATTTTTTAGTTGGTTATTTTGAACAATATTGTAGTTGGAGTTGTAGATTACCACATTATCGTAATTACCGTCGGCAACATTATTTTCAATAATATTAAAGTTAGAGGATTCGTGCAACATAAAACCATGCAACTTGTTGTTACGAGAAATATTATTACGAATAATATTAAAATTGCAGCGCTTTGACATGATAAAGCCGTGAGTGCCGTTATCTTCGAATAAATTATTCTCTATTAGAGCGTTATTGCTATCGTCGTGAGGATCAAGGCCGTATTTATCATTGTGATAAAAATGATTGCCACGCCACATCATGCCCGAAGCACCAAAAGTGTAAGCGCCGATATAATTATCGTGAAAACTGCTGTTTTCAACCCAACCGGTAGCAATATCTTTCCCGTAGGTATCATTGGGAATTCGCCACGACACTCCATAGACGCCACCATCTTTGATAATTGCCGTGTCAGTAGTGTTTGGAGCATCCCGACCTAAAAAACCAAGATCGGAGTTAATAATATCCATCCGAGAGTTAGACCGAGCGCGGATAAAACTTCGACCATCATCACTGGTTTTATCGACGCTATCAGTGGTTGGGTCATAAGTATCAATCTTGGTATCTTTAATAAGAACTTCAGCGTTTTGAGCGCAAAGACCAATTGGCTTTTGAGGCAAGCTAAGTAATTGAAGCTCGGAAACCGTTTGTCCGGTCAAATTAATTCGTACATTTTTGGTAAATACAATATTTTTTAAAAGGCGCCACTTCTTGTCGCCAATCTTTATGAGACCACCTTTATTTGTTAAGGGAATTTGCAAATCGTTAAGATTAACCACTATCAAAGGTAGCTTACTGTTTCCTGTGACAGTTATTGTGTTATTGCCAATATCGGTAATTACTAACTGATTAATGAGTGATCTCGGGGAAGAATCTTGGTCAGTAAACGGGGTCTCAATAGGCGGTATTTTAATCGTCTCACCGGTGACAATTGGTTTTGGATTTAATGCCTTAAGATTATCAACGCTTACTCCAAAATGAGCGGAGAGGGTGTCTAATGTTTCGTATGGTTGAACTTGGTAATAGGCAAATTTACGCTCTATTTTCGGTTGAACGGATTGATACTGTTCAGCAACCTCAGTCGACACACTTTCTGAAGCTCGCTGCACCCCCTCGGCATTAGCGATTTTTCCTTGCTGAACAAGATAAATATGAGCAGCAAAAAATATAATGGCTATGGCAAGGATTGGAATAACCAAAAAAATTGTGGCAAAACGAGGATAAATTTTGTGCTTTTTATGTATTGGCATAGTTATTTAGGGAAATAATAAATTAGATCACCTGTCGCCAAGATTGATTTTTTATTGAGATTATTCGTTCGTTCTAAAACATCGACCGGAATACCGATTTTTTTTGAGATGAGCATTATGTTATCATTATGTGCAACTGTATATACTGCCAACTCGGTATCGGTGTTAGAATCCGGATGTAATTTTGGCTCTTGAGCTGGGATTTCTGGAATTTTAATTGGAGACAAACCAAGACCTTGAGTCAAAGGAATGCGTTCACCTTTTACAAGTATCCCAAGATCAAGGTGCAACCAGTTAACAAACAATATCATTCCTAAAACAACAAGTACGGTAGCACTCAAGCCGATAAACAAACTCTTCCGTTTTGCTCTATTCAATCTTTTTTCATCCCAACGGGTAATCCAGCCTTGCTCAAGAATTGTCGACCAGGCGTAAATTTTCATCAAAGCATTATAATAACTAAAAATTATATAAGCTGGCAAATAGATAAGTCTCTTGGGATTTTCTCGAAAGTATCCAAAGAGACGGACTGTTCGGCTGGTGCACCACCATAGTGCTAAAATTCCAGCTGTTATCCACGCGTGTTGATACAAGGCGAAGACAAAAACAATTGGACCGATTAACATAAAAAACGGTTGAAGAAAACGATCTAAGTTAAAAAAAGATAGAGTCGGGTGGCGGAACATCCATCCTCGTTGAAAAGCCCGAGTATCAGCTCGCCATGAGTTTCGGGTCCAGCGTAATCGTTGTTTTAAAAAAGATTTAATATCTTTCATACCGGGCGTATAAACCATCGCGTTTTTGGCGTATGTAGCCAGCCAACCTTGTTCTAGAATGAGGTGCGTAAGTCGTTTATCATCTCCGGAAATACAACGGCTTTTAAAATAAAACTCGTGTGTTAAGCAATGCATATTATCGTTTTTATCATCGAGGAGTGCTTCGCGTCGATAGAAGGCAGTCCGTCCGGAAAGAGTGTTGACAACTTGGCCAGCTCCCAATAAAAACGGCAGCTCTTCGTTGTATCTGGTCCATAAAACAATATCGAAGAGTACTTGAGCGATCGTTTTTGGTTGAAAAATACGTTGCTGAGCCGATACGCCGCCGATATTTTTTTGCAGGAAATATGGTAGTATTTTTTCTTTGGTGTTATCCGCCCAAATTGTGTCTGAATCGACTAACGCGATAATATCTCCGTTGGCTTGCAGGATCCCATCAACAAGCGCCGGTCTTTTGCCTGGTTTTTTAGTTACAATCAAACGTGTTTTTACTTTCGGATGGTTTTTATACTGACGCTCAAAATTAACTATATGGGCAACGTTCGAGCTATCGATAACAGCGACAATTTCATCAACTCCATTTTTTAGCCAGGATTTCATTGCTAAAGCAAACACAGCCGGATCCTCGTTATATACAGGAACTACCAGGCTAACAGTCGGCCGTTGCTGATCTTTTGGCCATGGTTTAATTACGGGACGATAAAAAAGTCCGCCCAATTTGCGCGTCAACCACATGCTCCAGCGCCAAAGCCCAAAAATAGACAATGGCACTAACACCAAAAGTGCTTGGAGGATTTCTTTAAGATGGGTCATTTTTTATGCTCCTGTTTGTGTTGATTTTTGCGTTTGGCGTACTGCTCGTTTTGTTTGATTGCCGCTGTTAAAATCGCTACTTTATGGCTATTCTTTTGTGCCCAGGTGGCAAAAGCTTGGGTGTCTTTTGGTAAACATGCACCATCAAATGGCCCTCTATCCTTTAACCCGTAGAGGGGATTCCAAATACCCTCGCACGATTCTGCAACTGCTAAAAACATTTTTTTTGCATCCAAGTTTTCGTCATCGCAAATAGCTCGCATTTCATTAAAAAAAGCAATTTTAATTGCATTATATATGTTGTGAATATATTTTTGGGTTTCCGCTTCACGAATAGTGCATCGTTCAATGTGAGGAGGAGCAAAAGGAAGATAAAGCTTCTCAAGAATATCGCCCGATTTTTTATCATATTGACCAATCAAAATGAACCATGGTCGTTCAAAATCTTCATTAGCCGTTACTTGACGCAAATACTCTGGTTGCATTGCCAGGCCAAAATCAGCACCAACCTTTTTACCAGAATTTTTTTCAATTAGTTTAAGTACCACAGTTTCTGTTGTGCCGGGCAATACTGTCGAGCGCACCACCAACAATTGGTATTTGTTTGTTTGACGAATCGATTGACCAACCCACTTAGCTGCAGATTTAATTGCCGAAAGGTCGATATTGCCATCACGTGTTGGCGTGGGGACGCAAAACATAATAATATCCGCGTCTATTACTATGGAGGGACTGACAAGCTCGGCGTCCAAGCTCTCTGATTTTAACGCTTCGACTTTTGCTGGGTTAGTATCATAAAATATAATTTTGTTACCGTGTTTTGCAAATCCTCTGCCGGTTGCTTGACCGACAAAGCCACTGCCAATAATTACGATTTGTGCCATTTTTTTCCTTTATGTGCGACTAGTATCCTTATACATTTAAAAAAGAGGAATAATTAACCCCTCTTTTTTTATCGTAATCTGAAATTGAGATTTTGTAAAGTTTACCTATTCTTATTCAAATCAAAATTGATCTTTTTGTCAATCACTTTAATTCTTCCTCCCTAGACCGTCTAACAACTAAAAAGACCACCTGTAAAGTTTTCGTTCAAAAATATTCTGAACCTGAAGCCGCTTGGTTATTAGACAGTCTCTTCCGTCAGTCTTCTGCAACCGATAATTAGAATGAAAAGGCTCAGCAATTTTCCTATTAGTATCAAGAACCGCATGGGCGGGAAGCCCATGCGGTCGGGACGGGAGTTGGCAACCGGGCACATCAGCCAGTAGGGAAGTCCACATCCCTGCAGTCGATGACCTCGATGCCGTACTCAAGAACGAGGGTGCTGTCTGCCAGCTTTACCGCCTCGCGGTAAGCCTCGACAGAATCCACAATAGTCGGCGCATCCCCGAAGAGGCGTAGCAGGTACTCCCGATTGAGTACGGGATTACCTGTTGGGTAGTTGGGCTCCTCGGTCAAATTCTCCTTGACCTGGATGTGACGGACTCGATACTCGGGAGAAGCATCCCCCTGAGTAATCAGAACCACGACGGTGTTGTCCGCGCTCATCGGCTCCTCCTGGCTGATGATTTCTACCCCAGAAAATACCTTGTATCAGATATGCTCTAGGCTAGGAACTTTAAAAGTATACTACATTTATTGATAAAAGTCAATGGTAACTTAAAAAAGCTGGATTCTATACTGAATGCGCCACCCTCTAGTATGCTAAAAACCTAGAAAGGTGGAGCATGGGAAGGCTGACTAAATATGATCGCGAGCAAATTGAATTATATTTTCGCCTGGGTTTAAGC
>Ga0187866_1000844_pt1 | contig 32468 bp, 29 predicted proteins | sample June2016WEW_11_1_3_FD_133013 | JGI IMG/M metagenome (GOLD analysis project Ga0187866, IMG submission 133013) | Peatland microbial communities from SPRUCE experiment site at the Marcell Experimental Forest, Minnesota, USA - June2016WEW_11_150 | ecosystem: Environmental > Terrestrial > Soil >...
ATCACCATGAGCACACCGAAACAAGCGATCGAACTGGCCAAGAAGGCCGGGGCAAAGATGGCGGACATCAAGTTTGTGGACACCTTTGGGACCTGGCAGCACTTCAGTGTGCCGATCGGCGAGGTAACCGAGGCGGTCTTCGCCGAGGGGTTCGGCTTTGACGGCTCCTCGATCCGGGGTTGGAAGAGCATCGAGGCCTCCGACATGCTGGCGATGCCCGACCCGGGCACGGCCTTCATTGACCCGTTCATGGCGGTGCCGACCCTCTCGCTGACCTGCACGATCGCCGAAACCGGGACCCACGAGGCCTACATCCGCGACCCGCGCGGCATTGCCCAGCGGGCCGAGAAACATCTGGTCAGCACCGGCCTGGCCGACCAGGCCGTGTTCGGGCCGGAGGCGGAGTTTTTCATCTTCGACAACGTGCAGTTTGACGCCCGGAGCAACGGGACCTTCTACACGGTGGACTCGGAGGAGGCGGTGTGGAACACCGGGCGGGAGGAGATGCCCAACCTGGGCTACAAGATCCGGCACAAGGAAGGCTATTTCCCGGTGGCGCCGGCCGACACGCAGCAGGACATTCGCACCGAAATGGTGCTGACGATGCAGGAGCTGGGGTTGCAGGTGGAGAAACAGCATCACGAGGTGGCGACGGCGGGTCAGGCGGAGATCGACATCCGGTTCGACACGCTGGTCAAGACGGCCGACAACATGATGGTTTACAAGTATGTGCTCAAAAACGTGGCCCGCAAGCATGGCAAGACGGTCACGCTGATGCCCAAGCCGCTCTTTGGGGACAACGGTTCGGGGATGCACACGCACCAGAGCCTGTGGAAGAAGGGCAAGCCGCTCTTTGCGGGCAACGAATACGCGGGGTTGAGCCAGATGGCGCTCTACTACACCGGGGGCATTTTGAAGCACGCCAAGGCGTTGTGCGCGCTCTGCAGCCCGACGACCAACAGCTACAAGCGGCTGGTGCCGGGGTTTGAGGCGCCGGTGAACCTGGCCTACAGTTCGCGCAACCGCTCGGCGGCGATCCGGATTCCGACCTACAGCGAGAACCCGAAGGCCAAGCGGCTGGAATATCGTCCGCCGGACCCGGCGGCCAATCCGTATCTGGCCTTTGCGGCGATGCTGCTGGCGGGGCTGGATGGGGTGTTGAACAAGATTGACCCGGGCGAGCCGGTGGACAAGAACATGTACGAGCTGCCGGCCGAGGAGCACGCGAAGATTCCGCAGATTTGCGGGAGCCTGGAGGAGGCGTTGGACCACTTGGAGGCGGACCACGAGTTTCTGTTGAAGGGCGACGTGTTCACGAAGGACTTCCTGGAAATGTGGGTCAGCACCAAGCGCAAGGAGGCCGACGCCCTGCGCCTGCGCCCCCACCCTTACGAGTTCTTCCTTTACTACGACGTGTAAACCACGACGCGGCTTGCGGGGCACCTCGTTCGCGGGGTGCCCCTTTTTCGCCCCAGCGGGGCCTTGGGAGGGCGTATTCAATGCCATTGGGCGAGGTTGTGAATAACTTGGGAACAAGAGTTAATATCTTGTTCTGGTCAACCCGTTGACGCGGTCCTAAAAAGACCGTGCGCAATCCGAAGGCAACTGAGAACCTGGCAATTGACTTTCCGCGACGGACAGAAGTTGGACTTGGTTTCAATATAATATATTGGTAATCAATTGATTGCGAGAGAATATGGCAGATTTGCTGGTTTTTTTTGAGATGGTCGTGCAAGGCACCGCAACGGACCTGGCGAAGGGGTTCCTAACCGACTCGCCAAAGGGCTGTTACATCGAGGTTACGCGCGTTGGTGAATAAATACCGGGTACTCCCCGAAGGTGAGTCCATGGCAATGCAAGCTGGCGCTGAGACAATTTGGGCGGCCGCGCAGAAGGTACTGCGCGAAATGCTCAACCAGGACATCTACAACCTGTGGTTTGCTAACCTCCGGCCGACGGGGCTGAACGGGGATGAAATCACCCTCGAGGTTCCGAACGATTTTTGCGAGGTCTGGCTTGAGGAGAATTACCTGAGTCTGTTGCAGGACGTCATCAGCCATTGCACCGCACGATCGTTCCGGGTAAGGCTCGCGGTGCCCTCGGTTCCGTTCCGTTGCGACAATGCGCCGGCGTCGCCCGCGCCGGAGAACGGGGCGGCTCCCGTTTCACGACCCGCTTCCACCGCCAGCCCCAACGAGAGCGAGTTCAATCCCAAGAGCACGTTCGACACCTTCGTGGTGGGCAACAACAACAATTTCGCCCATGCGGCGGCGCTCGCCGTGGCGCAGGCACCCGGCAAATCCTACAACCCGCTGTTTGTGTATGGCGGCGTCGGCCTCGGCAAGACGCACCTCCTGCACGCCATCGGCCAGTATGTCGCCCAGCACCGCAAGGGCGCCCGGGTGGCCTACCTCTCCTCGGAACGCTTCACCAACGAGTACATTGACGCCATCCAGTCGAACCAGTTCGCCCGCTTCCGGCGCAAGTACCGCCACACGGACGTGCTGCTGCTCGATGACGTGCAGTTCCTGGCCAACAAGGAGCGCATTCAGGAGGAGTTCTTTCACACCTTCAACGCCCTCCACGAGTCGCACAAGCAAATCGTGCTGACGTGCGACCGCCCCGCCGCCGAGATCCAAAACCTCGAGCATCGGCTCGTGTCGCGCTTCGAGTGGGGCCTGGTCACAGACCTCCAACCGCCCGATGTCGAAACCCGCGTCGCCATTCTTCGCAAAAAGGCGCAACTGCTCAACGTGCGTCTGAGCGACGACATCATCCTCTTCCTCGCCACGCGGATTCGCTCCAACATCCGCCGCCTCGAGGGCGCGCTCATCCGCGTCGCCAGTTACGCTTCGCTCACCGGCAAGCAACTCGGCCTCGAAATGATCGAAGGATTGCTCCACGATACCCTCCATGAGGAGGGCCGCCAGGTCATCAGCATCGAACTGATCCAAAAGCGCGTGGCCGAGCACTTCGACCTCCGCCAGGGTGACATGGCCACCAAGCGGCGCCCGGAGAACATCGCCTTCCCGCGCCAGATCGCCATGTACCTCTCGCGACAGCTCACCGACAGCTCCCTCAACACGATCGGCGAAGCGTTCGGCGGCCGCGACCATGGGACCGTGCTCCATGCCTGCCGGCTCGTGAAAGACCGCATGGAGGTGGACACGAACGTGCGACAGGTCGTCACCTACCTCGAACACCAGTTGCTGCGGTGAGCCGGCTCGTCCCACGGCCGCGGGCAACGCCTGCGTCAACCGCCAGCGGATCGTCCTGATACCCGCCGCCGCCTCCACCATGTCCGTCATCGAGGTCCAGGGCCTGTCCAAGAGCTTCCGCACTTATAAAAAACAGCCCGGACTGTCCGGAGCATTCAAGGGTCTCTTCCACCGCGAGCGGCAGGAGACGGTTGCGGTCAAGGACATCAGTTTCCGGATCGAGGAAGGCGAACTGGTCGGCTTCCTCGGCCCCAACGGCGCCGGCAAGACCACGACGCTCAAGATGCTGGCGGGTCTGCTCTACCCGGCCGGCGGCTCCGCCCGCGTTCTCGGTTATGTCCCGTGGGAACGCAAGGATGGCTACCGCCGCCAGTTCGCCCTGCTCCTCGGCCAGAAAAACCAGCTCTGGTGGGATTTGCCCGCCCGCGAATCCCTGGACCTCAACGCCCGCATTTACGGCCTCCCGCAAGCCCAGTTCGAGCGCACCGTGGCCGAACTCACCGAACTTCTCAGTTGCCGCGACAAACTGGACGTGATGGTCCGCGAACTCTCGCTCGGTGAGCGGATGAAAATGGAGCTGGTCGCCGCCCTGCTGCATCAACCCCGCATCCTCTTCCTCGATGAACCCACCATCGGGCTCGATGTGGTTTCGCAAAAGACCGTCCGCGAATTCCTGCGCCATCACAATGCCGCCCGGCACACCACCATCCTGCTCACCAGCCATTACATGGCGGACATCCAGGAATTGTGCCACCGGGTCATCATCATTGACCACGGCTCCATCTTTTTCGACGGCCCGTTGAGTGAAATCCTGGACCGCTTTGCCGACTTCAAACTGATCACGATCCAGTGCCCCGCCTCCCAACCGTGGCCGGCCGATGGCCTCCGCCGCTTTGGCGAGGTCGTCGAATCCACGCCCGTTGGTTTCCAGTTGAAGGTCAAACGCGACCGCGTCATCGCCGTCTGCAAGGAACTCCTCGACGCGTTTCCCGTCACCGACATTGACATCCAGGAAGTGCCGATCGAAGACATCATCCGCCAGATCTTCGCCCGCTGAGGGCCCGTCCGGCTCAACGGCCCGCCGCCACGGCCGGGTCGGCCGGAAGCTGGTTCCGACCCGCGAACATCTGAAACCACCAGATGGGATGACCCCGATAGTCCGCGTGGAACACCCCGAGGCTTTCCACGCGGGCGAATTGACGCCGGATTCTTTCCGGCACCGGCTGCGGCGCCGGCGGCGGATCGCTCTCCCGCCGGGGTCGTTCCAGGCGCTCGACGATGATCGCGTTGTCGCCCACCCGTTCTCGATAGCGGTACTCGGGCCAGAAATCGAACTGACTTTCCGGCTGGCCGGATTGCTGGACGCACACCACAGGCCGGCCGCCCACGGCGTCGCGCGCCGGCTGCAGGTAGAACGTGATTTCGCTTGTAAAACCGTATTCCGGGCACAGAACGAAAACCGGCTTCCCCTCGCGCAACAGCGATTCGCGCGCCTCGCCCACCACGCGGGCGACCTCCCGCCAGCCACGCAGCCGATGCAGCGGGTCGAGCCCCACCGGCAGGTAATGACCGGTCGCCAGCCCGATCAGGTCGGTTTCACTCATCAGGATCAGCGCCAGAAAACCAAGGCCCAGCCCGACCCGGAACCAGCGCCACACCCACGGCCGGCCCCGCCGCGAGTCCCAGTAGAGCGCCATCAGGATCAACAACGGCAGCACGGCGGGCGCCATCCAGTTCGGCAGCACCCGGGCGTGAAACGACTGCAGGAAATAGACCGCCACCAACGGCACGCTCATGCTGAACCAGTAAATCATCCCGGCGTTTCGTGGCCCCGCCCGCCAGAAAGCGAATGCCGCCAGCACCAGGCCGACATAGAATACCGGGTTGAGCAGACCCGCCTCCGCGCCAAGAAAGTCGCCGACGTAGCGCAGCGTGAAATTGAACGCCTTTCCGAACTCCGCGCGGTCATTGACGTGCGTGATGGTGACCCAATCGTGCTGCCAGTTCCAAACCAGCACCGGCAGCGCCAGGAGCACGTTGACCAGCAAGGCCAGCCATGGCCCCGGTCGCCTCAAATGCGCGCGCGCCGGCCGCCAGAGCGCGAAGAACACCGCCCAACACAACCACTGGAACAACTCGGTGTACTTGCTCAGAAACCCCAGTCCCATCCACAGGCCGACCCAAAGCCAGTACCGCGTCTTCCCGTCCAGTTGCACGGCCCGCCAGCCCGCGAGCATCGCCACCGTCCAGAACAGCACATTTAGCGGGTCAATCGTCATGAGAGTCGCGCCGACGGCCAGCAGCGGCGTGGCCGTGGTGATGAGAATGAGCGCAAAACCAAGCCGGACATTGTACTCCCGCGCAAAAAAACCGAGCATCGCGAACCCGAGCACGGTCGTGATCACGGGCGCAAAAAAACGGACCCCCAGTTCCGTGTCACCCCACAACCAGGTGCCGAGGAACTGCGTGTAGGCGATCAGCGGGGGCTTGCTGTAGTACGAGAGAGCGAGGTGCTTCGACCACAGCCATTGGTAGGCTTCGTCCTGGCTGAGTTCGATGCTGCCGCTCGCAATGTAAGCCAGCCGCGCTGCCAGGAGCACCAGCAACACCACGCAGCCCCAGACCCACCACGCGCGATCCGACACGCGCGAAGGCAGCGCCCCGGCAGGGGGGCCGGGCACGATTGCAGCCAGGCTCACCAAGCCGAGACCCAGCAGGAAGGCAAGGCCAACAGCAGATCCGTTGGCCAGTCCCGACCCCAGGATGGCAAGCGTCGGATGGCAGAAGGCAGGGCAGTCCACGCGGCAGAAATCAATACCCGCCCGGAGCGACTGCGTCCATGCGGATTTGCACGCGGAACGAACCGGCTAGCATGTCGAAGCTTGCAGCCAATGCGGCCAACGACGGGCCAGCGCGGGGACGAGGCGATGCCACGTGAGGTAACCCACCGCGAGTCCGATCAACGCGGAAACGAACACATCGGAAAAGTGATGGCAGCCGAGGAACACCCGCGACCAGCCCATGAGAACGCCCAGCAACACCGCCGCCACGCGCCAGCGCCGAACGCCCAGCAGCAGCACGCCCGCAAAGCCCATGGCGGTCGCTGTGTGGCCCGAGGGGAACGAATTGAAATCGTACCGGCCGATTAGCCATTGCGAATCGTGCCGGATCCCATACCATCCCTGCGGTTCTCTGGCAGTGGGCCGCGTGCGACCGGTGGTCGAGCGCACCCCGGTGGCCACCGCGCCGGCGACGCACGAGGACAACGCGAGCGCCACCGCCAGGGTCATCCAAAACTTGTTCCGCCGCCAGAAACCGAGGGCCAGCAAGACGGCGGCGGCCAGCAGCAGAAACGGCAGGTTGGCGTAGGTGGTGACGAACAGCGCGGCCGCCTGCCACCGGGGACCGGGATTCCCGGGCACCAACCGCTCGATTGGCCCGTCCATGAGAAACGCCAGGAAAACCAGCAGTACGACGACGGTGGCCAGCCACACTCTGACCCGCCACCCGCGGCGAGTCTGCGCTGGCGCCGCATCCGCCGCCCGGCGCTGATCATCCTTGGTCGCTCGATCCATCGCGTGTCATCAATCCCCGATTCTCCGTCGCCCGTCGCCCGCCTCGTCCCGGTGTCACCGCCCGCCGGCCCGGTCAACGCGGGTCGCCGCGTCGCCTTGATCTGGCTGCTCTCTTTTACCCTGCACCTGGCGGGCACCTGGTCCCTGCCGTTGCTGGATCGCGATGAACCGCGGTTTGCCGAGGCCTCACGCGAGATGGGCGAACGGGGCGTTTATACCGTTCCCTATTTTAACAACACCTATCGGTTCGACAAGCCTCCTCTCATTTACTGGCTCCAGTCGCTGGCCTACGCGCTCTTCGGCCCGTCCGAATTCTCCGCCCGCCTGCCCTCGGTGCTCGCCGCCGCCACCACCGCAATCGTGATCTACGCCTTCGGTCGCCGCCTGGCCGGCGACACCACGGGCCTCCTGGCGGCGTTGTTCTACACCACCGCACTGCAGGTGATGGTCCACTCGAAACTCGCTGTGGCCGATCCGCTGATGATCCTGTTCGTGGCGCTCGGCGGTTGGGCCGGCTGGGAATGGATCGCCGCCGGCCAGACCACAGACCCTGTGCGACGACGCCGATTCTGGGGCGCGGTGTTCGCCCTCGCCCTCGCCCTCGGCTTTCTGGCCAAGGGACCCGTCGCGTGGCTTCCGCTTGGGATGCTGCTCTGGGCCCGCGCCCGCCGGCTTCCCGGCGCGCCCGGCTGGGTCATGATCGCCGGACTGTTCCTGGCCAGCCTCGTTCCGGTGGCGCTGTGGGCCGTGCCCGCGCTCCTGGCGACCCACGGCGAATTCCTCACCGTGGGTATTGGCCGCCATGTCGTCGCGCGCGGCCTGATTTCGCTGGAGGGTCACGGGGCCGGTCGCCTGATCACCTACCTGGCCTCGTTGCCGTTTTATTTCTTCACCGTGTTCGTGAGTTTCTTTCCGTGGTCGCTTTGGCTCCCGTGGTGGTTCCGCCAACATCGGCGTCGCACGAAACCAGATTCCGCCGGCAGTTACCTGCTGGCCGGCGTGCTTCTGATTTTCGGCTTGTTCACCTTCTACAACACCCGCCTGCCGCACTATACGCTCCCCGCGTTCCCCTTCCTGGCGCTGCTCCTGGCCCGTGCCTGGACCGCCGCTGAACGCAACACCACCACCCTGCGTCGCTGGGCCATCGGCATGGTGCTCGTCAACGCCGTCCTTTCCCTGCTCATTTTCCCGGCAGTGGGGCGCTTTTTCCCGTCGCGGGAACTCGCCCGCGCCGCCGCGCCCTGGCTGCCGCCCGCCACGCAGCTTGCCTGGTCCGACTATGACGAGCCCAGCCTGGTCTGGTATTTCCGCGACCGACTCCGGGGCTTTCCCGTCAAATGCGAAACCGCGGACATGCCGGCCTTCATGCGTGAATCCGGCCCGCGCGCCTGCGTGCTCGACGCCGACGAGGCCGACCGGCTCTTCCCCGCCCTGCCCGCCGGCTGGCGGTCGGTGGACGCCGCCGGCTTCAACGTGGCGAACGGCCGCCGGGTCCACCTGCGCCTGATCGCCAAACCCGATTGATCCGCCGCGCGGACCGGCCGCCGGCGCGGCCAAGCAAGGACGCTTTTCCGCCAAAATCGGTGTAGCCCAAGAAACTGAACTGGCCAAAATTTGTTCTTGTCATGGCAGGAAAAGTAATCCTCCCGAAGATTGAAATGGCGGCACGGCCGCCTATCCTGATGGCGTGCCGACCATGAATCGCGACCTCCATGACGCGCGCAGCCGGCGGGACTGGCTGCGTGATGCCGCCAGAGCGCTGGCCCTGACCGGAATCGGGGTTGCCGCCGTGGTCCTCGCGTCCAACCGGCGGCCCTGCCGCAACCTGTCATCGGATGCCGCCCGCCGCCTGTGCGCCGGCTGCGCCGTCCTCGCGGACTGCCGCCGGCCGGCCGCGCTCCTGGTCAAAGGCACACTCCCCGGAGGCGCTCCATGAAAAATCCATCTGCCGGTTCCCGTATCACCCGGCGCCGTTGGCTGCGCCAGGGCGTCCGCCACGCCGCCGTATTGGGACTGGCCGGTTCGGCCGTGATCCAAAACCGCCGCCAGGCCCGGGCGGCGGACAACACCGCACCCAACCCGTTCGCCTACGACGTCAGCCGGCTGGAGAAAACCGATCCGAAACTGGTTCGGTTCGCCGAAACCAGGCGATTTCATTGTCCGCAACCGGACCCGCGACGGCTCACGCTGGGACCGGACGGCAACCTGTTCGTCGCCGCGCGCGACGCCGTTGCCGTGCTGGACCCGACCGGTACCCTGGTGCGTGAACTCACCTTTGCCGGTCCCGCCCGGTGTGTCGCCGTCGCCGCCGACGGCACGACGTTTGTCGGGCTGCGCGATCACGTCGAACTGTTCGATGCCGGCGGGCAGCGGATCGCCGCGTGGGATTCGCCCGGCCGGAAGGCCTGGCTCACCGGCCTGGCCGTCGGCGACCAGGGCGACCTGTTTGCCGCCGACTCGGGAAACCGCCTGGTCTGGCGCTACAACCGCTCCGGCAAGGTGCTGGGCCGGCTGGGCGAGAAAAACCCGCAGCGCGACATCGCCGGCTTCATCCTGCCCAGTCCCTACCTGGATGTGGCCTGGCACAAGGACGGCCTCCTGCGCGTGAACAATCCCGGCCGCCACCGCGTCGAAGTTTACACGCGCGATGGCGATCTCGAACTGACCTGGGGCAAGGCCTCGATGGGCATTGACGGCTTCTGCGGCTGCTGCAACCCGATCGCCGTTGCGCTCATGCCGGACGGTCGTTACGTGACCTGCGAAAAGGGGTTGCCGCGGGTGAAAATCTATCGCGAGCACGGCGACTTCGACTGCGTCGTTGCCGGCCCGGAACTCTTTCCGCAGAACGCGCGGATCGGCGCGGGCGAGGAGGCCGCGGACGGCGCGCGGGCGGCCCTCGATGCCGCAGTGGATGCCCACGGCCGCGTGTTCGTGCTGGACACGATCACGGGCGACATCCGGCTGATGGAACCGAAGGCGTGAGATGGAAACCAAACCCGCCAACGTCCCGCCGCTGAACCGCCGCCAGTTCCTGCGCAGCAGCCTGCGCGTCGCCGCCATGACCGGCGTCGGCGCGGTGATGGGGCGGCTGGCCGGTCGCACCGCGACCCGGGGCACGGTCTGGCAGATAGACCCGGCGCGCTGTCTGCGTTGCGGCCAGTGCGCCACCGAGTGCGTCCTGGCCCAGTCCGCCGTCAAGTGTGTGCACACGCACGCGATCTGCGGCTACTGCGAATTGTGCACGAGCTATTTTGTGCCGGAGCCCAACGCGCTGAACACAGGGGCCGAGAACCAGCTCTGCCCCACCGCCGCCATCCGCCGGAAATACGTCGAGGATCCGTATTACGAATACACGATTGACGAGGACCTGTGCATCGGCTGCGGCAAATGCGTCGAGGGCTGCAACCGCTTTGGCAACGGATCGCTCTACCTGCAAATTCGTCACAATCACTGCCTGAACTGCAACGAATGCTCCATCGCCCGGGTCTGCGCCGGCGATGCGATCCACCGCGTTCCGGCCGATCATCCCTATCTCCTCAAGACCACCGTCAGCCATTGAAATGAAGCGTCGGGCCAACACGTTTGTCGCCGGGATCGGGAGTTGGCTCGCCACGCAGGCGGTAGCGCTCGCAGAACAGCGGTTTCCCCCGCCCGATTTCGAAAGCGGCTACAAGCTGCCCATCACGCAGACCCCCGCGCCGCGGGCCGAATGGCTCGCGTGGCTCGACGTCGTAGTTCTGCTGGCCGCACTTGGTTTCGCCTGCCATCTGATCTTCCGGCGACGGTCGCGGCCCGGTCTCGTGGGGCTCTCGCTTTTCTCGCTCGTTTATTTCGGCTTCTACCGCAAGGGTTGCATCTGTGCCATCGGCGCGGTGCAAAACGTGACGCTGGCCCTGTGCGATCGCAGTTATGCGCTCCCGCTGACCGTGCTCGTCTTCGCCCTGGCGCCGATCGTGCTGAGCCTGGTGGTCGGCCGGGCGTTCTGTGCCGCGGTTTGCCCGCACGGCGCGCTGCAGGACCTGGTGCTGATCAAACCCAGCAAGGTCCCGGCCTGGCTCGAACACGGCCTGGGCATCGTCCCTTATCTCTATCTTGGCGCCGGCTTGTTGTTCGCCGCCACCGGCAGCGCGTTTTTGGTCTGCCGCTACGACCCGTTCGTGCCGCTGTTCCGGCTCTCGGGCAGTTTTTGGATGCTGACCGCCGGCGCGGCCTTCGTCGCGCTCGGCATGTTCGTCGGCCGGCCTTATTGCCGGTTCCTGTGCCCCTACGGCGCCCTGTTGCGTGTGGGCGCGACGCTGGCGCGCTGGCGCGTTCGGGTGACTCCAGACTACTGCACGCAATGCCGCCTCTGTGAACACTCGTGTCCGTTTGGCGCCATGCGCGAGCCAACCCCCGCCGCCGCCCAACCCGCCGACCGGCGCCGCCTCGGATGGTTGGTTGTGCTGCTGCCGGTGTTGGTCCTCGGCGGTGTCTGGCTTGGGCGCGCCTTGAGCGTCCCGCTGTCGCACCTCGACCCCAACGTCGCGCTCGCCGAGAAATTGCTCGGCCCGAAGAAGGCCGCGCCGCCCGCCGGCGTTCAAACACCGGAAAGTCTCGCGCTCACCCGCGCCCAGGACAATGCGAAGGACGTCCTCGCCGCCGCGGTGGAAGCCCGCGCCCGCTTCGCGACCGCCAGCCGCTGGTTCGGCGGCTGGGTGGGCCTCGTCATTGGGCTGAAGCTGATCGGCTTGACGATGAGGCCGTCGCGCGCCGACTACGAACCCGACCGTGGGGCGTGCTTCGGCTGTGCGCGCTGCTTCAGCTATTGCCCCAGTGAACGCGTCCGCGTGGGGCTGCAACCGCTCGCGCCCGCTGCCGGACCGGCGGCGCCCGGACCGGCGGTCGCGCAGGCCAAAACCACGTGAGCCATGTCGGAAACCGTTCCCCAGCCTCTCCCGACACCGCCGGTCCGGCCGGCGTCGCTGGTCCGCACCCTGACCGGCGCGGTGCTGATCGCGGCGTTGTTTTGCGTCGTGGCCGGTGGGGCGCTGCTGGTGCGCCACTGGCGGTCCAAGGCGGATGATCCTCTGAAATCGCCAGAGGCCGCGGCGTTGAAGGAGCAGCTTCGCAACGAGCCACGCAATGAGGTCCTCAAGGAGCGGATTCGCCAACTCGATCTCCATCTCCGCCGCCGTTATTTTCAGGAACTCGACTTCCGTCACACCGGCGGCTGGCTCTTTCTGGGCGGCCTGGTCGTCATGGTTTGGAGCGCCCGCCGGCTGGTGGCGCTCCGCGCCCAGCCGCCGCTGCCACTGCCGGATACCAACGCCGACCGCCGGGCGGCACGAGCGGCGGCGCAGGCCCGCTGGGCGGTTGCCACAGTGGCGGGCCTGACGGGCGCCGTACTCCTCGGCTGGTCGCTCAGCGCCCGCTCCACCCTGCCCGACCGGCCTTCGGAGTTGGCAAAGCTGCTCGCTAAATTTGCCGGCGAGAGCGGGCCTGATCTCACCGACCTGCCTTCGCCCGGGGAAATTCGCGCCAACTGGCCGCGTTTCCTCGGCCCCAACGGCAACGCGTGCGTTACCAACTTTACCTTGCCCGCGGCGATTGATGTCGCCACCGGCGCCGGCATTGTCTGGAAAGTTCCGCTGCCCGCCCCGGGATTTGGCTCGCCCATCGTCTGGACGAACCGCGTTTATCTTTCCGGCGGCGATGCCACCAACCGCGCCGTCTTTTGCTTTGATGCCGCCACCGGCGCGCTCGTCTGGCAACGGCCGGTGGTGAACGTCCCCGGCAGCCCCGCCCAGGCGCCCGAGATTCCCGAATCCACCGGTTACGCCGCCCCCACGATGGCTACGGACGGACGGCGCGTGTTCGCCTGGTTCGGCAATGGCGACCTGGTGGCGTTCACGCTCGCCGGCGCACCGGCCTGGGCAAAAAGCCTCGGCGTGCCCAAAAACGCTTACGGCCATGCCACGTCGCTCGTGCCCTGGCAGGGACGCTTGATCGTCCAGTTCGACCAGGGCGAGCCCGAGGAAGGCAAATCGCGCCTCTACGCGTTGGATGCCGCCACGGGCAACGTGCTCTGGCAAAAAAGCCGCCCCGTCGGCAACTCCTGGGCCACCCCCGTCGTCGCCGAGGCCGCCGGCAAAACCCAGATCATCACCCTCGGTGGCAAATGGGTGATCGCCTACAATGCCACCGATGGCAACGAACTCTGGCGCATCGAAGGTCTGAACGGCGAAATCACCCCGTCGCCGATCTTTACCGCGGATTTGGCCGTCGTCGCCAGTCCCTCCGACAAACTCATGGCCATCCGCCTGGACGGCTCCGGCAACGTCAGCAAGACGCACATCGTCTGGTCGAGCGAGGAGAATGTGCCGGACATCACGAGCCCTGTCGGGAACGGCGAACTCGTGTTCACGGCGTCGTCGAACGGCATGTTGACGTGCTTCGACGGCAAGGACGGCAAGAAGCTGTGGGAACAGGACCTGAACTTCGAAGTCAACGCCAGCCCCGCCATCGCCGGCGACCGGCTGATCATTTTCGGCAAGAAGGGCGCGATCGTCGTGGCCGCCGCCAGTCGCCAATTCCAACAGATTTTGAAGGCTGACCTCGGCGAACCGGTCCTGGCCAGCCCCGCCTTCGCCGGCAACCGCGTGTTCGTGCGCACGGTGAAATCGCTGGTCTGCCTCGGCGCCAAAAATGGCCCCGGTCCCGCCCCCGTGGAGGCGGCCCGCCGGTGAACGCCCCCGACGACACGCTCACCGCCTCGGTGGCGATTCTTCCCGCCCCCCGCGCGCCGGACTCCGACCTCGGCTTCGTTGCGGAGGCCATCGAGCGGTGCGGCAAAAGCGCCGACGCGGTCATCCCCATTCTGCAGGCAATCCAGGACCATTACGGCTGGCTGCCGGAAACCGCCTTGCGGCGGGTCGTCGAGCGAACCGAGATCACGCCGGCGGCCCTGACCGGGGTGGCGACGTTCTACGACATGTTCCGCCTCCAGCCGGCCGGCCGCCACCTTCTCCGCGTCTGCCGCGGCACGGCCTGCCACGTCAGCGGCGCCGAGCGGGTCGAGGATTCCCTCCGGCGGTTGCTGCACATCCCGGCAAACGATGACACCGATCCCGAACGGCTCTTCACCCTCGAATCGGTGGCCTGCCTCGGTTGCTGCACGCTCGCGCCCGTGGTCAAGGTGGATCAAACCACCCACGGCCATGTGACGGTCGAGAAGCTCCCCAAGATCATCCGCGATTACCTGAACGACGCCAACGAGCAGCACGATGCCGACCTCACGGAACGCCCCGTCCCCCGAGGCGGCAAGAGAACCGTGTTCGTCAACGTCGGACTCGGCTCCTGCTGCATGGCCAAGGGCAGCGATCGCCTGTTCCAAGCGTTGCAGGCCGGCGCCGCCCGCACCGGCGCGGATGTCGTGGTCAAGCGGGTCGGGTGCGTGGGCATGTGCCACCGTACGCCGATGGTCGAGATCGCCGCGCCCGGCGAGCGCAGCCAGTTCTATGCCGGGCTCGGACCGGACAATGCGTTGGACCTCCTCCGCCGGCACCTGCGGCCGCGCGGCCTGGTGCGCCAGCTCGCCCGGCTCTGGAACGAAGCCCTCGAGTTCGCTCTGGAGGAAGATGGCGGCGATGGCGTCAGCGAGTGTGCCCTGGACCCCCACGCCCCGGAGGTCAGCGCGTTTCTGGGCAAACAAACCCACATCGCCACCGAGGGCTTCGGCCGCCTGGATCCGCTCGATCTCGAGGAATACCTCGCCCACGAGGGGTTCGTTGCGTTGCGGCAGTGCCTCGCTACGCAACCGCCCGAAGCGATCATCGCCACCATCGAACAATCCGGCGTGCGCGGCCGTGGTGGCGCGGGTTTCCCCACCGGCCAGAAATGGCGCGTCGTCCGTCAGCAGGCCGGATCGGAGAAATTCGTCATTTGCAACGGCGACGAGGGCGACCCCGGCGCGTTCATGGACCGGATGCTGCTCGAATCGTTTCCCTACCGGATCATCGAAGGTCTGGCCATCGCCGCCGTCGCCGTGGGCGCGCACGAGGGCGTTTTTTACATCCGCCATGAATACCCGCTGGCCGTGCGCCGCATCCGCGCGGCGATCGCGGAACTGAAGAAACGCGCCTGGCTCGGCGAGAAGCTGCTGGGGACCGATTACGCCTTGCGTCTGCGCATCAAGGAAGGCGCCGGCGCCTTCGTGTGCGGCGAGGAGACCGCGCTCATCGCGTCGGTCGAAGGCCGCCGCGGGATGCCCCGCTTGCGCCCGCCCTTCCCCGCCGAATCCGGCCTGTGGGGCCGGCCCACGTTGATCAACAACGTCGAGACACTCGCCCTGGTGCCCTGGATCGTCCGTCACGGCGCGGAGCGATTCGCCGCCCTCGGCACGGCGACCAGCAAGGGAACGAAGGTCTTTGCCCTCGCCGGGAAGATCCAGCGCGGCGGCCTGATCGAGGTGCCCATGGGCACGACCGTGAGACAGATCGTCGAGGAAATCGGCGGCGGTACCGCCCACGGCCGGCGCTTCAAGGCGGTCCAAATTGGCGGCCCCTCGGGAGGCTGCGTCCCCGCCTGCCTGGCCGATACGCCGGTTGATTTCGAGTCCCTGCGCGAAATCGGGGCGATCATGGGCTCAGGCGGATTGGTGGTGCTCGACGACACCGACTGCATGGTGGACATCGCGCGGTATTTCCTCCAGTTCACCCAGGACCAGTCGTGCGGCAAATGTACCTTCTGTCGCATCGGCACCAAGCGCATGTTGGAGATCCTTGACCGCCTCTGCGCCGGCAAGGGCCAGCGCCAGGACCTCGCCGAGCTCGAACACCTCGCCCACCAGGTCAGCCACGGCAGCCTCTGCGGCCTCGGCAAAACGGCGCCGAACCCGGTCCTGACCACCCTGCGTTATTACCGCGACGAATACGAGGCCCACCTCGCGGGCCGTTGCCCCGCCGGCCGCTGTCAAGCCCTGATCCGCTATGTCGTCAACGACCGCTGCACCGGCTGCACGATCTGCGCGCAGAAATGCCCGGTCAATGCCATCCCGCTGACCCCCTACCAGCGTCATGAGATCGTCGCCGACCTCTGCACGCGGTGCGATTCCTGCCGCCAGGTGTGCCCGCACAACGCCATTGACGTGCGATGAATGCCTTTGCCATCACGTTCGACGGCGCGGCGGTCCCGGTCGCCGAAGGTGAAACTATTCTGCAGGTCGCCCGCCGCCTGGGCGTGGACATTCCGACGCTGTGCTTCCTGGAGACCTGCACGCCTGCGACCTCCTGTCTGGTCTGCCTCGTCAAAATCAAACTTGGCGGCGCCGGCAAACTTGTCCCCTCCTGCGCCACCCGCGTTGCCCCCGGCATGGTCGTCGAAAGCGAGACTCCGGAAGTCCATGCCGCGCGACGGACGGCGCTCGAACTGCTTTTCAGCGATCACGTGGGCGACTGCCTCTCGCCGTGCCACCGGCTTTGTCCGTTGCAACTTAACGTGCCGGTCATGCTGCGCCAGACCGAGGCGGGCGAACTCGACGCCGCCATCGCCACCGTGCGACAGGCCCTGCCACTGCCCGCCGTCCTCGGCCGGCTGTGCCACCATCCTTGCGAGAACGGTTGCCGGCGCGGCACGCGGGACCAACCTGCCGCAATCCGCGACGTCGAACGCTTCGTCGCCGACCACGACCGCCAGTCATCCCAGCCGTATCAACCACCCGCAAAACCACGGACCGGCAAACGCGTCGCCATCGTCGGCACCGGACCAACCGGCCTCGCCGCCGCGTTTTACCTTGTGCGCGAGGGCCACGCCGTGACGCTGTTCGACCGGCGGGAGCAGGCGGGCGGCTCACTGCTCCGCGAGGTCGCGTCCGGCACGCTGCCGGCTGAAGTCCTGGCGGCAGAAATCAAGCGCCTCGAAACCCTTGGCGCGGTCATCCGCACCGGAGTCGCGCTTGGCACCACCTTTACCCTGGAAATGCTCGTCGCTGACCACGACGCCGTCCTGGTGGCCGTGGGTGAATCCGCCAAAACACAGGCGGTGACGCTGGGCCTGGGCGCAACGCCCGGCGGCCTCAAGGTTGATCCCGATGGCGGCGCGACCTCGATGCCAAAGGTGTTCGCCGCCGGCAGCGCCGTGAAACCCACGCATCAGGTGTTGCGCGCGATGGCCGATGGCCGCGTGGCCGCCCTGGCGTTAAACCAGTTCCTCCACGGTCTCCCGATCAAGCGACCCACAAAACCATTCTCCAGCATCATGGGCCGGCTTGACCCCCTCGAATTGAAACGGTTCATGGTCGGCCCCAGCCCGGTGCCGCGCGCGATCCCGCCGCTCGACCTCAGGCGCGGGTTCAGCCCCACCACGGCCACTGAGGAATCCGGGCGCTGTCTCCACTGCGACTGCCGGGCTGCCGGCAACTGCCAGCTCGAGCATTACGCGGAGCTTTACGCGGCGGATACGTCGCGTTACCGCTCCCAGCGGCGCGCGTTCGAGCAGTTTGTTCAGCCGGGCGGAATCGTTTTCGAACCCGGCAAGTGCATCCTGTGTGGCCTGTGCGTCCAGATCGCTGAGCGGGCGCGCGAACCGCTGGGACTGACCTTCGTCGGTCGAGGCTTCGACGTGCGGATCGCGGTGCCGTTCAACCGCAGCCTGGACGAAGGCTTGCAGAAAGTAGGGCGCGAATGCGTGGCCGCCTGTCCCACGGGCGCCCTGGCCTTCAAGGAACCGTGACGGTCGCGCGGCCGCACGATCGTCCTTGAACAGCGAGAACCCCCGCTTCGTCCGTACTGCGGTTCGCCGATTCACCGATTCACCGATTCACCGGCTCGCCGCGGAGAAATATGGGCTTGATGCCACCGAATGCCGCGACTAGGGTTTCCCGCCTTGGGCTGCACCCATAGCTCAATTGGATAGAGCATCTGACTACGGATCAGAAGGTTATAGGTTCAACTCCTATTGGGTGCGCCATCTCTATCAAGGACTTATGAACAATCGCTACCAGAGCGAATTGACATTTCGCTACTGACATTGGATACTGCCCGTATGGCAGTGGTCAAGAAATCGAAGCTGAAGCGGCAGCCGGCGAAGCTGTGGTCCAAGGCCGGCTTCACCAACTTGGTTCGCTACGAACCCGCCGGCGTGTACTTCGCCAGGATTCGAGTGCAGGGCAAACTCATCCGCCGCAGCCTCAAAACGACCGTCCTCTCCGTCGCCAAACTCCGCCTCAGCGACTTCGAGAAATCCCACCGTCAGGCTGCCGAACGTCAAACCGACGCCAAGCAGGGTAAAATGCCCTTCAGCGAGGCGATGCGCATCTTGCGTTCCCGCCTGGATGGTGACGCCACCTTGAAGCCGCTCAGCCGGAGCTACTACGACCAGCGGTTGGTGGCACTGGTGAAGAGCTGGCCTGGCTTGGAACAAAAGGACGTGCGGACGATCGCCAAGAGCGACTGCCTGGATTGGGCCGCCAAGTTCGCCAAGGCGACGTGTGCGAGCGCCTTCAACAACACGGTGTCGGTCCTGCGGCGGGCTTTGGACATCGCCATTGAACTGGGCATCCGCTACGACAACCCCGCCACAGCCATCAAGCGCGTCAGTGTGCACCCCAAGGCGCTCAGGCTGCCGGAATTCACCCAGTTCACGCGGTTCCTTCAGACGGTTGAATCCGCCGGCGGGCGCGACTCCAGGAAGTGCGCCGACTTGGTGCGGTTCCTTGCCTTCGGTGGATTCCGGATCAGCGAGGCCGCCAACGTCACATGGGCGGACTGTAACTTCACCAAGGGGGAGATCACGGTGCGCGGCGATGTGGTCACCGGCACCAAGAACTCCGAGGTTCGGAAGGTGCCCATGATCGCCGACATGGTAACGTTGCTGAACCGATTGCGGCAGCAGCGGCCGGATGAAGGCCAGGATGTTCGCGTGATGCAGGTGAAGGAATGCCAGAAGTCAATGGAGCGGGCTGCCAAGCTGGTTGGGATGCCCCGGATCACCCATCACGATCTGCGCCACCTGTTCGCGACCCGCTGCATTGAGGCCGGCGTGGATATTCCCACCGTCAGTCGCTGGCTCGGTCACAAGGACGGGGGAGCGCTCGCGATGAAAACCTACGGTCACCTGCGGGACGAGCATTCGGTCAACATGGCCAAAAAAGTGACGTTCGGGACGGCGACTCCGCAGCCGGACACGACCACTACGCCTCGTGATGCCAGTGGGTCCGGCAGCCACGTCTGAGCGCGTGTCGCCAATTGGCGACATTCGCACCTACCCCCCACGGATGTCCCAGCCCTGGCCAGTCAGCGATCAGTCGCCCTTCACGGGTCGCACCCGGGGTGCCGGCCAACCGAGGGAACAGGGGGTTGATCAAGTCACTTGGCCGGCGCCGGCGTCACGGCGGACATGGACAGACCGAGCGCCTTGAAGTCGGCGGCCAGTTGGGCAATCGAATTCTTGAGGGGGCTGGCGTCCCGGGTGGCTTTGGCGGCCGTGTCCCGCATCGCCGCCACGCCACCCGTGGTCAAGTCCACCGCGAGGGACGTTTGCACGTCTTTGAGATCGGCCAGGAACGGTTGGAAGGCCATTTCCGCTTCGGCGTAACTGCGCTTGATCGTCCGGAGCTTTTGCGCCACTTCCTCCTTGCGGCTTTGACTGCGCGCCTTGATATCCTCGCTTTGGATTTTCGCCAGCTCCTCGTCCCATTTGGCGAAGAACTCCTTGCCGTTGGCCTCCATGCTGCGGCGCGCGTCGGCGATGTCCTGCCCCGCGGACGTCAGGTCCGCCAACTGCGAACTGAAGGTCTTGAACTGCGGGCGGAGGTCGGGTTGAGGATTCGCGACCAGATCGTTCAACGCGGCCAGGGTCTGGTCAATGCGCGTCGGCAGGGCCGCGATGCGGTTGGCGGCGTCCTGGATGTTAGCGCCCGTCTTCGAGCCTTTTTGGTAACCCGAGGAGGCGCAACCGGCGAACGCCAGGACGGCGGCGAGGGTGAGGAGGTTGAGGATGAGGGATTTGGTTTTCATGTTTGGGTTGTCTTGTTTCAGGGTTCTTTCCGTGGTGCGGATTGATTCAGTCAGTACTGGGCGAATTGCCGTCGAGGGGCGGTTCAGGGGTCAGGGTTCGGAAAGCGCGAGGAGGTCAGGTCGGGGCGAGATGGCAGCCCCGATGGCGGCAACCAGGGTATCCTGGTCAACGGGCTTCTTCAGGTAGGCGGCCGCGCCGGGCGAGCGCACCCACTCCGCGGTGCCGGGTTCATCATGGGCGGTGATGACGATGACCGGCACGTGGATATGGCGTGATCGGAAGGCCTCCAACACGTCGAAGCCGCTGACCTCCGCCATCTGGAGGTCCAGCAGTTTGGCCATTTGCTTGACGTCAGCGGACGTGAGTTCGGATGGGCTCATGCTTCTGAACCATACCCTTTTGGCGCGGGAGAGCAAGACGTCCGAGTGCCTCGCGAGGATCGAATCCGCCGTCTCCCGGCTAAAAAAGAAACCCTGACCGCCGCTGGAAACCAACGGACGATCAGGGAAATTCCGAAACAAACGATGTCGTTGGATTTCCTGGTGGCGGATCAACCGATCAACCCACCCACGCGTACGTCGCCGGCTTCACCTTCTTGATTTCTTTGACCTTTTTGCCGGTGCTGCCGAACCACACGTAAACGCCCTGGGGGTTGACGCCGAGCTTGGCCGCGATTTCCGCAGTCCGTCGCAGAGCACCCCGCCCTTGCCGGTCGAGCCGTAGCCGTGAATTACCTTCAGCACTTTGCCTCCCTCGCGTTTGGCCTGCTTGATTTCAGCGGCAACCATCCGCCGCGCCTCATCGAGGGTGGGCAGCCCAGCTTCGACATTGTACGTGCGAATCGTGCTCATTCGACAGTCGCCTGTCAGCCCTTGCCACAGCACTTCTTGTATTTCTTGCCGCTGCCGCAGGGACAGGGGTCGTTACGCCCGGTTGTGGCCGTGCTCCGCACCGCCTGCGGGGCGTCGCCGTGGACGGCCGCAGGAGGCGGCTTTGCGTCGAACGGAAAATGGAAGTACTCGAACACCGCTTTCGTCCGGTCGTAAATCCCGCTCTCGGACATCGCCGCCTGCTCGCACATCAAGTTCATCGGCAGGAAATCCCGCTTGAGCAGCTTCAGTGCGTCGCGCGGGTCGCAGGTGACCGCTACTTGCGCGCGCCCGTCCACCTGCATGGTGTTGACGGACGGCAGGCAGCACATGGTCATCGCCCACAGCGTATCCACGTCGAGATTGCAGAAGTAAAGCCAGTACGGCCACGCATCATGGAAGGCCGAGTAGAACTGCCGGATTTCAGGGACCATGTGGATTTCACGGCGGTCGTCGTCCCAGCCTTCCATGCAGAACACGAAGCGGTTCATCATCTCCCGCAAAGGACGGCCTTCTGGCAGTTTATCGAGCGCGTAGAGGCTGAGGAAATGGCTGAAGTCACCGCGCTCCACCTTGGACCGGCTGAACTGGTAGAAAATCAGGTCGTTGCTCATGCCGCCCGCTTGCTGATGCGCCGCTGCCTGATGCGCTTCGGCTTCCGGCCCAGAATGGTGAACAGGTCAACCACCCCGACCTTCAACGCCTTGGCGAAATCCTCCAGCCGGGCGACGGACGGGGCGTTGACGCCGCGCTCGACAAGGCTGATGAACTCGACCGAGCAGCCGACCGCTTTGGCAAGCTGGACCTGAGTCAGTCGCCGTGCCTTGCGCAGGTCAGCGATGCGCCGGCCAAGTTTCTTCTGAAGCATGGAAAGGCATATAGCACAAGCGACGACCCAGGACAACGCAGTTTAACTGCGGGCCTGCAAGAACATCCGCGCCCCAATCCGGCACAACGCCTCGTGGTATTGGCTGCTCAGGTGGTCGCCGCTGGAACACATTTCCAATTTGCAGAAAGAAAAGCTGGTCGTGTTCGACGGCGAGGTTTTTTGCCGCGGCGGGAATCCCGATTCAAAAGGACCGTGATCGGGAGCCGGCAAAAACAGGGCGGGAATCCCGGCTAAAACAACGGCAAAAAATGTAAAGCCAATTTTATTGTTTTGCCGGGACATCTTGGGTATTCATGCAGCCCGTTATGCCAAATGTTCCCTCCCATGGACTGCCTCCACGGCGGGTTTCAGAAGTCGCCCGTGAATTGGGCCTGAACACCGAAAACCTTCTGCCACACGGCCATTTCATCGCCAAAATTCCCATCACCGAACTGGAAGCGCGACAACATCGCCCCGACGGACATTTGATTTTGATGACGGCGATGACGCCGACACCGCAAGGCGAAGGCAAAACCACCGCGACCATCGGTCTGGCCGACGCGCTGCGGCAGCTTGGGAAAAAGGCGATGTTGTGCGTGCGGGAGCCGTCGCTCGGCCCTTATTTCGGCATCAAAGGCGGCGGCACCGGCGGCGGCCGCGCGCAAGTCGTGCCGGCGGAGGACATCAATTTGCATTTCGTCGGCGACATGTATGCCGTGGAGAAAGCCAATAATTTGCTCGCGGCGATGATGGACAATCATCTTCAGCACGGCAACGAACTTGGCATTGACCCCCGCCGCATCGTGTTGCGTCGCGTCATTGATTTGAACGAGCGTTCCCTGCGCGACATCATTGTTGGCTTGGGCGGCCCGTTGAACGGCGTCCCGCGGCGCGATGGGTTCAACATCACGCCGGCGTCTGAAATCATGGCCATCCTTTGCCTGTCGAAAGATCTCGTGGATTTGGGCAAACGCATGGCCAACATCGTCGTCGGTTTCACTTACAAAGGGGAACCGGTCCGCGCTGCATCGCTGAAAGCCATCGGCGCCATGCAGGTTTTGATGCGCGACGCCATTCACCCGAATCTGGTGCAAACGCTCGAAGGCACGCCGGCGCTCGTCCACGGCGGGCCGTTCGCGAACATCGCGCAGGGCACGAACACCTGCATCGCCACGCGGTTGGGCCTCAAGCTGGCGGATTATGTCGTCACCGAAGGCGGTTTCGCCACCGACCTCGGCGCGGAAAAATTCATCCACATCAAATGCCGTTCGGCGGGACTCAAACCGTCCACGGCGGTGATTGTCGCCACGACCAAGGCCATTGCCTACCACGGCGGATTCAAGGACGGCGGCGGCATTGGCAACCTCGGCAAGCACATCGAAAACGTCCAGCATTTTGGAATTGATCCCGTGGTTTGCATCAGCCATTACCCCGACGACAAACCGGCGGACCACGCGCGCATCAAGAAATTCTGCGCGCAACACGGCGTGGAAGCCGTGGTCTCAAAACATTTCGACGAAGGCGGCGCCGGGGCGAAAGACCTGGCCGAAGCCATCCTGCGGACAATTGAAAAGAACAAGGGCAGGAAAGTCCGGTTTCTCTATTCGCTCGAAGCGCCGGTGGACAAAAAAATCGAAACGCTCGCCACGCAACTCTACGGCGCTGACGGCGTGGATTTCGACAGCGCGGCCACCAAGAGCATCGAGTTATTCAACAAGCACGGATTCGGCAAATTGCCCGTCTGCGTCGCCAAAACCGCCATGTCCCTGTCTGACAACCCGGATTTGCGCGGCCGTCCCCGCGGCTTCCGGGTGAAAGTGAATGAATTGCGTCTTTCTGCCGGCGCGGGTTTCATCGTCGCTATTTGCGGCAGCATTGTGACCATGCCCGGTTTGCCCAGGGTGCCCGCGGCGGAACATTTCAAAGTCATCGAATAAATATTGAATTGATAGGAATTTGGTTTTTGCCGCACCGTCGTTTTTTGACGCTGCGCGGGTGAGGGAGAATTGGTTTTCTCTCGCATTCACTTCGGTTCGCATACGGCCAGACGGAAAGCAGGCGTCAAGCGTCAAGTTCCGGTGTTTTTCGACGTTTTTGAGCCGTCGCGTGGGTGGGGGCGCGAGGTTTGGGGTCAAGGCGATGGGGCCGGTAAACGCTGGGATCGCGGCCGGAGGCGTTTCTGCGCTGGGCGAGGCGCGAACGGGCGGCCACCGGGCAAAAGGACCGCGTTTGAGAGTGCCGTTCTCAATCCGTGAGCACATTCTCGTAGTCGGACATCGGGTCCAGGTCGTCGCAAGGCTCGTAGGTGCAGGGCCTTGGAACGCCCGACGGGGAGAGGCCGGCAGGCGGGTCGTGCCTGGCGCCGAGGTGGCGCAGAATCTTCTCCGTGACCTTCGGTTCATCAATCACCGCGATGACGCAGTGCATCGGACTTTGGCAGACCGGGTAGCGCAGCGGGTCCACATGCCAGACGCGCAAAATGAGGTCCCGCCGTCGTTTGGACGGTAGGTTCGGCGAAGGCCCGTACGTCGTCGCGCTCAGATGCCGTTTCCGAGGAGTTAACCTGCGTCCTTCGCTAGAAGTCCAAGGTAGGCGGCTGGCATCCGTCGTCGTTGTCGCCAATTGGCGATATTCCCCCATGCGGGGCAAGACAGCAGACAAGCCCAACAATCTCACCACCCCTCGCAGATTGGTTTCAATCGCGAGAGGAGACGTGGGTTCAGCGGTCGAGGTCATCAGTCAGACCCAGTGCTGCGGCACCTCAAACCTAAAGAAAAGGATCGATCTCAAACCCAGAGGGCCCTCGACCCATCCCTCTCTCCAGCCATCGCAACCGCTCAGGCCAGCTTTCTCACCCGCCGGTCAACTTGCGCGGTCGTGGCGCATCTGGCTCTTCCTTTCGCCCAGGTTCTGAGCCCCGTGATTTGTTCGGCCATCAACTTCGACAACGGCACCAGATCGTTGAGCACGGTGGCAACCGTGAGGTCAGTGGGTTCGGCGTCCTCGTCAAAGGCGGCATAGAGGGCCTCAACAAAGGCCTGTTCGATTTCACTGCCGGTCAAACTCGACGCAACCGTCAACGAGTTGTTCAAGGAGGTCGAGTAGCATGGGCCGGCGGCCGCGCTGGCAGTCGGGTAGCAGCCGTTTGCCACGGTTGCATCAACCCGGCTGACGACGCCGTTTAGGGCCGAATAATCAACCCACCCACGCGTACGTGGCCGGCTTCACCTTTTTGATTTCTTTGACTTTTTTGCCGGTGCTGCCGAACCACACGTCAACGCCCTGGCGTTTGACACCGAGCTTGCCCTCCATCAAAAATCACGAGGTCAAGGACGTGCTGCCCAGTTGCTGGAGACCCCGTCCAATCAGACCAACGTAAGCGCAGCAGTTGCGCCGGGCCTTTAGTCAATCGCGGCCCAGCCTAAAGCACGATTCTTGACGCATACTTTCGATAAAACGCTCTCTAACACTGCGTGGCTGGTTTCGTCAGCGGACCCGGCTGGATCGAAGGAGAGTCACGCCCTCGCTTCACTTCCCCGTGGTTGCCGCGCCGGGGGCCGCCGGCGGCGCAGCCAGGCGCCGCAGCGCCTCCTCGAGCACTGTCTCGGCCTCGCTCAGCTTGCCGGCTTGCAGGAGCGGCCCAAGCCTTTCCTCGACATAACGGCCAATCGGCCCCGGATCGCGGCCCGCCGCCTGCCAGGCCCTAAACCCCGCCTGCACCGCCACCATCTTGCGCTGCACGCGCAACTGCGGGGTGTCGGTGGCCGGCTTTTCTCGCAAGGGATCTCCCGCCAGAAACTTGCGGTAAGCGGCCAGCGCCTCCTGGCCAAAGGCGCTCTTTTCCAACAGGTCGGGCAATTCCTGGCCGGTCGCGCCGGTGTTGATCGCCACCAACGTCGCCCCGTGGTTGTAGTGCCAGCCGAGGTAGGTTTCCCAGTCCACCGCCCCGCCGGCAATGCCGGCGTTGGCCTCGACCCCGCCCCAAGAGGGGTTGCCGCGCTTTTGCAGTTCGCCGTAAAGCGCGCCGAATCCGGCGGCCAGCAGCCCGACCGGGTAAGTCGTCCAGCCCGGGCGCGACCAGGCATTGAAGGCCGCGCTGACCGGCGAGCTGGACATCTCGGGCATCTGCGGGGCGACATGGGGGTAGAGCCTTTTCTGCGGCACACCCGCGTCTGCAAGCTGGCGGCACCAGAAACCGACTGTCTCCTGGACCACTTCGGCCAGCGCCTCCTGCAGGTCCGCTGGCGGTTTCTCTTGTGTGTAACCCCGGTCCAGCAGCGCCCGGTAGCCAAGCCGGCCGCGGGGCGCGTCGTCCTCCGCCATCAGTTTCGCCGTTTGCGGGTCTGGGTTCGACCAGTCGTCGATGCCCGGCTCCGCGCCGACCAGCACCCCGGCAAACAGGTGCCCCTTGCCCTCGCGCTCGAGGGCAGCCAGCTCTTCCTTGAGCGGCGGCGCAATCACGTCCTGGACCAGGCGCCTCACTTCTGAGCGGTAGGCCGCGCTCGTGAGGCAAGGCGGCGGGGCGATGCGCTCGGTCACACCCCAGTTGAGATAGCGCGTCTTGGCGGGCGGACCGTCCCAACCGAACCATTCGACATTCCTCCGGTTTGCGGCTTTGTAGCCCGGCTGGTTCGTGTCGAACCAATTCCACAGGTCGGGCCGGCTACGCCAGTGGATGTGGAAGTCGAAGGACAGCATTACGGCCAGATCGTGGGCCCGCGCGGTGGCGAAGGCCGTGTGAACACGCGTCGGCAACTGTTTCTCCTCGTCGAAGGCCGACATGGGAACACCGAAGCCAAGGAGGCGGGAGCGGCCGTCACCCTTGCTGCCGAGCTGCCGGACCAGTTCCAGCGCCTGTTCGGGCGCGCGCCAAAAAAGCAAGTAGCGCGGCTCACTCATCGCCCCGGCCTCCCCCCCAGCGTTTGGCTTGGTGGTTAGCTCCGCTGACCTCGCGCTTGGGTTGACCGCCAGCCCCAGGGCCGCGAGCATCAGGACCAGCAAACGCCCGAGGGACCAGCCCCATGGCCCGAGTAACGATAGAATGTTCATCGATGCGCTGCCCCAAGATACAGTTTGCCGATCGCTCAGTAAATCAGACATTTACCTGAGTCTCGGGCCTCCAGGGCCGATTCAGGAAGGCACCCCCCATACCGCTTACCGTCAACTTGCCGCTTGGCTTCAGGGGTTCGCGGTCTGGTCTGTCAAACCTGTCGGGCGGAATGTCGCCAATTGGCGACATTCTGACCTTACCGTCTGTTGCTGTCGCGGCCCGGTTTCACGCGGTCTGATCGTGCGAAACTGCTGCGGTGAACTGCCGCCAGTACCCTCGTAGCTAAACAACAAGCCGCACCGGCCAGCCCACGATCGCCCCGCCTGCAGCCCGGTAATTCCAGGCCACAGGCAGGGAGGGAGGGACAATTCCAACGGTCAGTGTGTCTGCCAGTTTCTTTCGCCGCGACAGGCCAGGTGTTCTTTGACCGCCCGCAGATCATTGAACCACTGCGGCGCTCGGCACACTTCGGCAATCACAGCCTCCCCGAAGAATGATTTGACGGCAGTGCGCAGTTGATCGGTGCGCTGACGCACTGCCGGCTGCGTCAACTTCAACTGGCCCGCAATTTCCCTGGGGCTCTGACCCTCGGCCATGCAGTTGAGCAACTGGCGGCCGCTGCGATCCTGCGTCCGGTAGAATTGCTGCCAGTCCAGTTTGCGCGTGGCCTTGGTGCACGGATCTTCTTCGTCCCGGCTCATCAATTCGGACACGGGCACGGTTTCGTCGGTCTCACTGGACATCGGCACTTCCTCGTGGATGGATGAAACGGTGCTGCGGCCATTCAACTGCGTGCCTGACGCGAGCACATCAACACCACTGTAGCCCACGGTTCTACGGCCGGATTTGAGGTGCTGCAGGGTGTAGAAGGAGACATTTCCGGCGGTCACACGCTTTCCTTTCCTGGTCGCGTTGCTGAGGATTTTGGCGGCCATCACGGTGCCATCTTGGAGGAGTTCAGCGTCGTCCTCGGACCCTACGTGCGCAACGGCGATACGGATGGCCGAGCGGAGTCGCGGCACAACGTCGTGCAGAAGGAGATTTTCATTCTCGGGGGACATGCGGATTCCTTGGGTTGGGGGTGAAACGAAAAACCCCCGAGCCACAAAGGCCGGGGGTGCAACGACCTGTAGGAGGTCGGTAGTTATTATGCCAAGGAAGCCGCGGGAAAATCAGGGAGGGGGAGCGCGCGGCCTGAATCGAGGCTCGGCGACTCGCTCAAGGCAAGGCCTTGGGGTGTTAGGCGACGTCGTCATCTTCATGCACTCAATTCAGGAAGAACCGCTTGGAAATCTCTTTGGGTGTGCCCGAACCGCTGATCACCTCGAAACCGATCAGGCGCTGCCAGAGTATGCGATAGATGTGGCTGATCGCTCGATGCTCTGTCGCCAGAACAAGAAAGTCTGGATCATTGAAATTGATGTCGAGGCTGTCTGAAGCACCGGTAATCTTGAGCGGACCGTCCGCATAGATTGAAATCGTGAGGTGATCACGCGGAACGTAAATCTCCCCTGCTTTAGGGTGCAGCGCCGGATGTGGATCGACGAAGGACTTCAACTGACGCCACCAAAATGCCTTGTTCATTGCTTTCATATGCAAGCGATCAAGTCGCCTAACGATCAACTCACCGATGGCGGCCCCTCCGCGACTTCCGAATTGTCTAGGCGCCTCGCAGGGCCGCCATTCGGTGGAGCGCCTTGTTCGCCGCTCATTGTTACTCCTTCCAAGATGAACTTTCGCATAGAATTGTCTCCAGGCAGTTTGAGTCCTTCCGCCTGCATTGCAGAATACCAGTCCGATAGCCCCTTCTCCATTGCCTCACTTGTATGCCGCCAAACCGGAGAAAGATGCGCTACCCAGAGTTCAATCTCCCTCTCGGAGACATCCTCGCCCTTTCCGAGCAGCTCGCTCGTCACCACAAGCATGGAAGCCAGAGCCTGATCGATCACGTCCTCCGGGGTGGACCAATGCGCCTTCCCCAAGCAGTCTGTGTAGAAGCTGAGTTGCTTCACCTGGTCGAGAAGGTGCGGATGGTCGGCGCCGTCGTGAAACAGCGGAGCAAACTCCTGCAGCTTCCGGGCTCCCTTCATCACGAAGTCCACGATTGGCCACATTCGGTTCTTTGATGTGTGGCTGCGGTATTCCCGCCAAGCGTTTTTCAGTTCGTCATCGTTTCGCGCGAGCGCGACCTCACGGAGCACGGAAGCCTTTCCCGCTTCTTCAATGGCTAGCACCGATAGAGCACATGCGGAAGGAAACCGCCCTTGCGTCAGCAACAGGCGAGCATCTTGTGCCAGCCGGCCAGCATTGCGTCGCGCAGCATTGATCCCAGCAGCGACTTCTGCTGGTGCTAGCCTACCTCTGAACTGGTCAAATCGCTTAGTGGCCATGCTGCGATCCTACGGCGAACGATCCAAGCTCAGCCACAGCGGCCGAGCCTGATTCCCAAATGCAAGCCTGACAATCAAAGTTCATGGCAACGTCGAAAACGTCGGGGCCGACGGCTGTTGGCTGCAGCGTCTTAGGTGGCTTTGTCGATGAACGATTCTCATTTTACTCCCTGCTTCCAACTCTCACTGCGTGTTGCGTGTGCCAACGACTCAGTCAGCATCACAGTCCCGAAGGCAACAGAATAGCCATCCGGTATTTCGACATCCAAGAAACCGGTTTTAGTCTGGATTCTCTTCGGCATGAACGGCGTGGCTGAAATCACTCCGACGACCTTACCGGTCTTAACCCTCAACACCGGTCCACCGCTGTTGCCTGGAAAAGAAGGACGGTCGAGCCAATAATAGAACTCTTCCGTTGGTGGAATCCCGTATTTTGTGGTGAAAGCAACTGTCGCCTTACTTGTAAGCGGAAGAGGGTAGAAATGTTCGTAGTCCGTCTTAAAATTGACACCGCCGCCCGGATAGCCGACAAAGAGAACATCCTCTCCGATTCTTGCGTATTCCGAATCAAACTCAAGGGGTAAAGTGGCCCTGAAGGGCGCTGTCAAATGAAGGACACTGATGTCGATACTCCAAACGACCTCAGCTCCAGTGTGCGGCGCCTTGAGTAAAAGCCGGCCATCAGTACAGACAGGATCAGGCGCGTCCTTCTTGATACCGACTAAATACGCTCCCTTCGTCCATGAGTCAGCAAGGATTTCTTCTGGCTCGTTCTGTGGTGACTCTCGCGGCTGATGGTATCTGATGGCCCTGACCTCTTGCGCGTCCTTAACCACATGAAATGCCGCCACCACAAAGCTTCCATTGCCGACAATGAATCCGGTGCCGAAGTATTTCTTCCCTTCCCTCTTCTTGGCCTCAATCCTGACCGTTGCGGTGATTGTCCGGCGAATTCGATCATCTTGCTCCTGCGGAGGATAGCCACACTTGGGACAAAACGTCGCCTTGTCGGAGATATCGTTGCAGCATTCCGGGCATTTGATGAGAGACATACGTGTAGCCACCTATCCAACCACCAACCGTCCGGGTTCGTTCTGGTGCTCGCCTGCCATCCTACCCGCGGTCTTCAAGCGCGTCGCACGATGCTGGCCTGCGGTTCCTGCTGGACTCCCGGAGCAGGTTTCACCCGCGCTCTGTTCGCGTTTCATCGCCGTATGCCCTTGGCCCCAGCAATTTCTGTCCTGACCGGGGCTGATAAAGCGAAGCGTATCCCCCCCAGCGCCGCACACAACACCGAAAATGTCACCTGTCTCCTTCCTGCCGGAGGAGTGTGTTGATGGTTTCGTCAACCCCATCGCAGTCCACGACTTTCCCTTGGCGGTCGATGACGCAGAGCGCCGGCAATCCGAGCAGCCGTAACTGCCGGAATGGCGAGGACCTGATTCCGCCCGGTCCCGCCCAGAGATTGACCGTGTTGGTCCACCCGCGCTTCTCCAAACGCTGGCTGGCCATTGCCGGTTCGTCATCAACACTCACGGTGATCACGGCGACACGATCGCCCCAAGCGGGATGATTCGCCCGCAGATTCTGGATCACCGGCATTTCTGCCTGGCACGGACCGCACCATGTCGCCCAGAATTCCAACAATGCGATTTTACCTCGGAACTCGCGCAGGTCCACCCTGGTGGCTCCGTCGAGGCGAGTGAATCCGATGTCGGGCGCCGTGCTTCCCGGCGGCAATCTGCCATGTTCAGCGACGTAGTTCTCGAACGCGAACTCCCTCTTCTCCTTCTCGTCGAGCAACCCCTCCGGAACCTCTTCCCATCGAATGGGCGCCTCAATGGTCCAGCGGCCGTGACCACGGCGGGCGTGCTCCGATCTCAGAATGTAACCACCTGCGACGGGCTTGCCGGCAATGGACTTTTCCTCTGACTTGACGGTGACGGCGAAGCGGACCGGGCCTGCTTGGACGTCTTCCAGCGACAGGATGCTGGCTCCGCGCTGCTGGGGTTGTTCGGCAACTACTTCTTTGAGTTCGAGCTGGGCTTTGGACAGGCGGAGGCCGAGCGCCTCAGCCTGGTCCAAAACCCGGCTGGCTGAAGAACGGATGTCCTCGCGCCACGGCCGCCATGATTCCTCCGCCTCCCGACGTGCCACGGCGTCGTCTGCCTTGCTTTGTCCGTGGCTGTCGTTCCAGAGTTCGTCCAGGGAACGCATCGCCTTGTCCGCGAACTTGCGGCTGTCCCCGCTCTGGAGCATCCGCATCAAAGTGTCGCCCAATTGCGCCAAGGCCGGATCGCTCACGAGCGTCAATGATCTCCCCGCCCCGGCCAGATCCAGCAGCGTCATCTGTTGTCGCGTTGGAACATCGACGAGATTGGTTGGGAAACGGCTCCAGCGAATGCCGCGCTGGCTCCGCCATCCCGCTGGAAACTGGAGTGCATCAACGATGGCCAACTCATACTCGCCCCGCAGTCTGGCGTTCGCCGGAATGTCGTCGCGCGGTTCGCCCAGTAGGATGACTTTCAACTGCCTCGCCCAAGGCAGACCCAGGCCTTCGCCTTGAATGCCGGGCAGGCCAAAGTAACCCGTCCTCTTCGGCGGCACATCCTTCAACCGAAAGTGAATTTGAGAAGAACCAAGACCATAATTATCCCCCATCTCAAGAACCTGTTTTGCGCTGTTTGCAATCGCTCGGCGCCGCTCTTCCAATCCGGATTGGAACTCGGAGCCGAGCGGGTCCAAACCGGTCGGCGGCAGATTGGTTGCCTGGACGCTCCGCCAATCTTGGATCGAGGGGCTCAACTCGTTGGCGAACCGCTCCGCCTCTCGCGTTTCCAGCAACCTCACGACACACTCGCCCACGACGGTGAACGCCTGATTTGTCGAGTCCACGGCCGCCAGCGGTGCCCCAATGCAGAAGGTCAATGCCACCGCCGCTATCTGGACCTTCAGCATCCGATGCCATGTCCTCGCAGTGCAGGTTTGCGCTTTCATGGTGCCAGTTGTTCAATGCCCAGCCCTCATGTGCGGCGGCTGGGCGAACAATCGGCATCGTATCACCCATGGCGCCGCACACAACCTCGAAAATGACCGCATGGACGGGTAGCAGGTCCAAAAACTGTGCAGTGAATCAACCCTGATAGGGGGGGTACCATTCTCCACCCGTATCTTCTTCGTCCGTAAGGGGGATTGAGGCCGACATTTGGAGGCTGCACCGCCGGACTTGTTTGCCTAGCCTGGTAATTGAGGGGGGGCTCCTATCTCGGGCCGAAACACGATTTGGCGACCTCGATCGTGTGGTAGTGACTGCAAGGCAATGGGTAGGAACAACAGCCCGTCTGCTGTGCACAGACGAGATTTGCTGTGACGGCCTCAATTTCCTAGTGTAGTGTATCACAATTGGCTAGACATATCGGTTTTTTCATGCAAACTTGTTGCCGATGCCAAAAGTTGCCAGTGTGGTGATCCTGTCCGAGCCCGATCGAAATCAACTGGAGAGCTG